>ERZ1106932.17-NODE-17-length-72555-cov-33.393931_pt1 | contig 72555 bp, 60 predicted proteins | sample MGYA00403665_ERZ1106932 | MGnify/ENA primary metagenome ERZ1106932 (study PRJEB35170, sample SAMEA104062448) | human gut metagenome | biome: human gut; feature: human-associated habitat; material: faeces | place: Denmark | collected 2012-08-24 ... | reverse complement strand
ATTAAACGGCCACTCACCGGTAGAATACCGACAACTGGCCGCTTAATGAACTAAACTATTTTACTTTAACTTTTTGGGTACACCACAGTTAGACTGTCTTTTTTACCACCCAACGTTACCATTAGGGCCAGCGTTCATATCATCACGATACAACGGCGCCATTGGGCTAAACTTAAAGGTTGGTTTATTAAACATCAAGGTTGCCGTGCCGCGTGCACCAGCACGATTTTTTTCCAAAATAATTTCAATTGGCACCGCTTCTTCTTCGTCACGCGGATCTGAATCACCATCATCATCGCCACCATCGTTGCGATAGTAGTCATCACGATACAAAAAGGCGACAATATCCGCATCTTGTTCAATCGAGCCAGATTCACGCAAATCAGAAAGCACCGGTCGCTTATCCGTACGTTGCTCAACACCACGACTCAATTGTGCCAACGCTAAAATAGGCGTATGTAATTCTTTGGCTAACTTTTTAATCGCACGTGACACTTCTGAAACCGCCTGTTGGCGACTTTCTGTATTATTGGATTCAATCAGACCCAAATAATCAATAATCACCATGCCGATTGGATGTGGATTACTTGCGCGTTGATCTGGTGGTAATTCATTTACCAAATCTTTTTCAAGTTTACGTAACTTGGCGCTAATTTGGTTAATTTTAATCCCCGCCGTGTCGTCCATGTAGATTTGCATATTCGCCAATGATTGCATGGCTAATGTCAACGACTGCCAATCCTCTTGGGTCATCTGACCCGTTGTCAAATGACTGGAATCAATCGCACCTTCAGCCGCTACCAGTCGGGTCACCAAATCCACAGCACCCATTTCAAGACTGAACACAACCACTGGTACTTGCTCAGCTTTGGCCACATTTTTGGCAATATTTAACACAAAGGCTGTTTTCCCGACCGCTGGTCGCGCGCCCAACACAATCATTTGATCTTCACGAAAACCGTGGGTTAATTTATCTAATTCGGGATACCCTGTTGCTAGGCCAACCACATCATTATCATTGGCGACAGCTTGATCCAAATTAGCTTGGAAGGCTTGCAGCACGTCTTTAATCTTTTGAAAATCTTCATCACCACGATTCTCAGCCAAGTTATCCAGACTACGGCTTAATGTATCTAAGATTTCCTCACTCGGTGCCGCAGCATCATAGGCTAACGACATACTGCGCGTCAACGTCTCAATCATCCGACGTAGAATGGCCTTTTCACGCACGATATTGGCATAATGCTTTAAATTGGCCGATGATGCAGAAGATTCCGAGATTTCAGCTAAGTAAGCCATACCGCCCACATTATCTAATTGCTGTAAACTATTGAGTTTATCCTGAAGCGTGAGCATGTCAATCGGACGTTGTTCATCAACCAGCTGTTGCATCGCTTTAAAAATGGTTTGATGGGCTTGGCGATAAAAATCATCCGCTTCCAAAATGGCGCTCGCCGCTACCATCGCGTTATCAGATTTCACATCAAAGAAGATTGCGCCCAGCACCGCCCGTTCAGCATCGACATCTTGTGGGACTTGTCTATACTCGTATGCTTCTGGGTTATCCATGTTTAACCCTCGCTGACATGAACACGTAAGTCTGCGGTCACGTCACGGTGTAACTTGAGCGGCACTGTCGTGTAACCTAATGAGTGGATAGGATGGTTCAATTCAAGCTTACGCTTATCAATTTTTAGTTGCTTTTGATCAGCCAAAGCCGTCGCAATTTGCTTAGATGATACCGCACCAAAGAGGCGGCCATCCGCACCAGACTTGCCTTTGATTGTCACCACAAAGTCATCTGCTTCAATCTTTGCCTTCAGTGCTTGTGCTTCAGCTAATTGTTCAGCAGCTGCTTTTTCTGCTGCCTTCTGACGCCCCTTAACAGCACCCACATTTTTACCTGTGGCTGGTTCTGCTTTTTTATTCTTAATTAAGAAGTTATTAGCGTACCCATCTGGCACTTCCTTAACTTCCCCTTTTTTCCCACGACCCTTAACATCTTCTAAAAATACAACTTTCATGTGTTACTCCTTCAAAAAATAATTTCTTTCATAAACGACACACCGATGTAGACCAGGTTACTCTTCAACGTATTCTGCCAAAATTTTAAGCAACTGATCATTCACTTCGTCTGTTGTCGTGTCCGTCAATTGGGTAGCAGCATTTGATAGATGACCGCCACCGCCCATTGCCTCCATAACACGCTGGACGTTACGTTGTCCGGTTGATCGTGCCGAAATACCGACACGACCATCAGCCCGTTTGGTAATAACAAACGAGGCCTCAACGCCACTAATTTGCAACAATTCATCAGCTGCTTGTGCCGTAATCAGTCCAGAATAAACGCTATCTACCTCACCACAGACAATGGCATAACCGTCAGCCACAACCGCTAGGTTAATCAAATGCGTGCGCGCCTTGAAGTCTGAGAACTTCTCTTTCATAAAGAATTGAATTAAGTTACTGTCCGCACCGTTAGCACGCAAATAACTGGCGGCATCAAAAGTTCGTGAGCCAGTTCGTAACGTGAAGTTTTTGGTATCAATTTGAATCCCGCCAAGCATTGCCGTAGCTTCTAACTTGGTAATTGGTGCATGACTTTGATCTTGGTACTGCAACAGCTCAACGACAAGTTCAGAAGTGGATGATGCATACGGTTCAACATAGGTGAGCAATGGTTTTTCAGCTAGCCCTTGTTCAGCTAAACGATGATGATCAATGACCACAACACGATTGCCCAACCGCTCCAAAAGATTTGGTGCACTAGTAATTGAACCCTGCGCATGATCCACTAAAATCAAGAGCGTATTATCACGGACTAATTTCATGGCGCGTGCCTCATCAACAATGGAGTCATTGATATTTGACCCTGGGGCCATGATTTCGGGTGGGTTTTTACGGATTTCTGCCAGTAGCAACGTAATGTCACTATACACCGATTTTTCATCAACAATCAAAAAAGCCGGTTTATTTTTTGTTTGCGCCATCCGCCAAATCCCTAGTCCGGCACCAATGGCGTCCAGATCAGGGGTGACGTGGCCAACAATCATAATATTATCAGCCTGTTCCATCAATTCAGCAACTGTCTGTGAAATCATCCGTGCACGCACCCGCGTCCGCTTTTCCATTGGATTCGTTGCGCCACCGTAAAATCTCGCCGCAGCTTGCTTAGACTTCACCACAACTTGATCACCGCCACGCCCCAAAGCCAAGTCCAGATTGGTTTGTGCCATTTTGGCCAGTTCAATAATGTCTTGCTCGCCATAGGCAATCCCCATCGACAACGTCACGGGTAAGTTTTGTTGCGCGGTTGCTTCACGAATCGCTTTTAGCACCGAAAACTTATCGTCTTCGGCAGCACGCAAGGAAGTCTGATACCCAAACATCACATAGTGTACTGTACTGAGACGACGCAAATAGATCCGGTGAGCTGCCGCCCATTCTGACAAGGCGCCGGTCACATATGTGCGTAACGTTGAGGTTTCCGATTCGGTCATACCTTCGGTCACTTCTTCATAGTTATCGACTGAAATGAGACCACTAAATAATTGATGATCTTCGTACTCTTTGGCGATAGCCGCATATTCACTAATATCCATCATGTAGATGACACGCAAATTCTGCTGGACATAAAGTGAAAACTGCTTACCTTGCCACGTAATCGTGTTCGTCTCCCGTGCATCAGAATAATTTTTAATATCAGTGGCAAGTTGCGGATCCAATTGGGTCAACGTCAAGCCTAACACATCACGCTTATCAAGATAAGTTTGCATGTAAGGATTGATCCAGTCAATTTTTTCCGATGCATTTAAGAGAATAATCCCAATTGGCATACGAATCAAGGCTTCTTGTTCACTACGAGATATCCGATACCCCAACCCTGTCAAATATTCTTGGGCATTTTCATTGACTTCTTTTAGCGACTGCGCGGAATAAACCAAACCGATTAACACAACCACAATCCAGATTAACCCGAAAATCCAATTGACCAACAAGGCAAAAAATACACTCATGACACTGACAGATAACAACAGTAACGCGACGGTGCCTAATTTTGTGCTTTGAAAAAATATTGGTAACGTTTTAAAATCAAATAGTTTTTTCACAAGAAACCCCTATATCTTCCTCTATCATTTTGCCAAACCACTGTTATCTAGGCAAAATGCTCCTTGTACTATTTTACCACAGTTGCGATTTACCAAAATAAACAAAAAGAGACTCAGATAAAATCTGAGTCTCTCAATCGCGCGTCAAAGATTAGTCTTCTGTCACGAATGGCAACAAAGCCATGATACGTGCACGCTTGATTGCAGTTGTCACTTTACGTTGGTTCTTGGCTGAAGTACCAGTCACACGACGTGGCAAGATCTTACCACGTTCTGAGATAAAGCGTTCCAACAATTCTGTGTTCTTGTAGTCGATGAATTCGATGTGGTTAGCTGCAATGTAGTCAACCTTACGACGACGACGTGGGCCGCCTTGTGGGCGACGTGAACGTTGTGGACGTTCTGAATTTTGTGGACGTGAGTTTTGTTCTGACATGATTAAAGCTCCTTTCGTAGTGTTGTAAGTTATATTTTAAAATGGTAGATCATCATCTGATATATCAATTTCTGTTTTGCCGCTCGCCGCAAATGGGTTAGGGGCATCATTTGTTGGTGTTGTCGCTTGTGGGTTAGCTTGGCTAGCCGTAGCAAACGGATCAACGCCACCAAATGCATTATCACTTGGCGTACCGAATGACGCACCACCCTGATGAGATGGTTCTGACGACCCGTTTTGGGCACGTCGCTTATCACTTTCAGCACGTGATTCAAGTAATGAGAAATTATCAACGACAACTTCGGTCACGTAAACACGTTGTCCTTGGTTGTTTTCATAATTCCGTGTTTGCAAACGGCCTTCAATGGCAACTAGTGCACCTTTTCCAGTAAAGTTTGCAAAATTTTCAGCTGCTTTACGCCAAATCACGGCGTTAATAAAGTCAGCTTCACGTTCACCAGCTTGGTTGGTGAACTGGCGGTTAACCGCCAAACTAAACGTGCCGACTGCTGTACCCGATTGGGTATAACGTAATTCCACATCACGGGTCAATCGCCCAATCAATACTACTCGATTAATCATATCAAAAGCTCCTTCACCAGTGGAATCCCAGAATTATTCTGCGTCGCGCTTAACGATCATGTGACGCAAGATGTCTTGTGAGATCTTTGCCAAACGATCAAATTCGTTGATTGCTGCGTCGTCTTCTGCAGTGAAATCGATTACGTGGTATACGCCTTCGCGGTAACCAGCAATTTCATAAGCAAAACGACGTGTTGCCCAATCAGCTGACTTTGAGATTGTTGCACCATTATCAGTCAAGATACCATCAAAGCGTTCTACGAGCGCTTTCTTTGCATCCACTTCGATATCAGGGCGAACGATGTAAGTCAATTCGTATGATGTAGCCATGTTTTATTTCCTCCTTTTGGTCTCTGGCAGCCTTGGCTGCAAGGAGTGTACGCACTTTTGTGCGTTCACAATTATTAATTGTACTACAGAACAGCTATACATTTCAAGTGTTTCGCAGAATTAGCCACTTGGTTATTAAATAATACGTTGGTGATTAGCAAATCACTTAATCTTCTGACACAAAATCAATTTCCGCTAAGGCTTCTTCTAACGTATCAATAAAATCAGGATCTTGTAATTGCGCTAAAATCTGATCATCTGATCGGCCAGACATCCCCGCATGGATGTTAGCCACAATCCCATCCCACATTGCATCCGCTTTACGCGCTAATTTCACTGTGCCATAGCGCGCTCTTGCAAGACGTTGATTATTTTTTTCGACTTGAAACGCATAAGCTTTGTCGACAACCGTTGCCACGCTTTGTGCTGAAATAGCGGCTTCTAACGCGCGACGAAAGGTTTGCTGTTGCATAACATTTTCCTCCACTACCTAGCATTACTGACTTCATTATAAGAACATACGTTCGTATTGTCAACAGTGACCTGTCCCAGAAACAATTAACCGGCAGGCCGGAAGGGATTATATACCCGACCATGATCCACAAACAGTAGCAGCACGCCGATAGCAACGACAACAATAGCCCCCATCACAACCCCGACATCACGCAGTCGAAATGGTTGTTCTTGATACCACGTACGGCCTTTTTCACGACCAAATCGGCGCAATTCCATGGCCTGACTAATCGTATCAATGCGATTTAGGCTAGTAAAAACGAGCGGTAAAATAATTTGTACTGCCCCTTTAGAACGTGCCCATAGCGAGGCCTGCTTAGAAATCTCATATCCCCGTGCCTGCTGCGCCAAACTAATGGTCCGGTAATCACTTTGAACATCTGGAATATAGCGCAATGTAATCGCAAATGCGTACGCAATTTTATAAGGCACTCCAATCTTGTTCAAACTTGCGGCAAACTCACTCGGATTTGTCGTAAATAACAAAATAATGGCTAACGGCAACGAGAACAGGTATTTCAACAAGAGATTTAACTCATAGAAGACTTGCTCCTGTGTCAACGCCCAATACCCGTGACCAAGAAGCACATGGCGCGTGCCATAAAGTTGCACGCCGTACTGAGGTGCCAAAACCGCGACCATCACCAAGTTAATGACGGCAAAAAACAAAACTAATTTCAGCATGAAGGCATATTCACGATATTTAATTTTGGCACGCCGCAGTAATAAGATGGCCAAAATTCCCAGTCCCAATAAAAACCGTGGATCATACGAAATCATCCCAATCGTTGTCAAAGCTAAAAAACCAATCAACTTGGCAGTGCCTGTTGTTTGGTTTAACCATGTATCTCGTTGTTTGTACCCAAATAAGTTATTCATCGTTGCTCTCATGTGCTGGTTTTGATAAGTCTTTATTGTCTTCACCCAAAACAGATGCTGTGTGCTGTAATACGGCCGCGTTCAATTCCTCAGGATGGGCAATTTGTAAGCGGTTGGCTAACTGATAAATACTTGTCGTCCGCAAACTCGCGGCTTGTACCAGCGCTTCATCAGCTAATAATTCAGCCGGCGTGGTATCTGCTAATAGCTGGCCATCAACCACCACTAACGCACGCTGCACAAAATTAGCCAGCAAATGCATGTCGTGCGTAATCATGACAATGGTGACGTGTTCTTGACGATTGATAGCCGTCAAAAATGTCAACAATTCTTGTGTATGCGTGGCATCTTGACCCGCCGTCGGTTCATCCAAAATTAGAATTTGTGGCGAAAGCACCAAAACCGCCGCAATCGTCACACGCTTTTTTTGTCCAAAGCTCAAAGCCCCAATTGGCCAATTACGCATCCCATCAAGATCAAGCAAGCGTAAAACTGACCGTACCTTTTGCTCAATCTCAGCCGGTTCTACCTGTCGTAGCACCAAACCACTCGCCACTTCATCAAAAACCGTACTCTTTGTAATCATGTGATTGGGATTTTGTAACACATACCCCACCTGCTCGGCCCGTGTTTTAATTGATTGGCCTAAAACCGACTGCCCGTCCAAGCGAATATCCCCCGCATCAGGCATTAAAAAGCCGGTCAAAAGATGCGATAACGTGGTTTTACCGGAACCATTTTTGCCGACAATCCCAACAATTTCCCCACGATTGATGGTGAGATTCAGGTTTTGAAAGAGTGGCTGACGCTGATCGTAGCTAAAGTCAACATTTGACAACGTCAGTTGGGGTTGCTGGACAACGGTTGTTTGTACCGGTACACGTAATTTGGCAATCGCTGATTGGTGGGCTGCAACGTCGACTTTTTGCACATCAGCAACATGTGGCAAATGGGCCACATCGACTTGTGCCCGCCGTAACAGTTGCACATACAATGGCTCATCTAAGCCGTACTGTGGCAAGACGCCAGCTTGAATAATGGCAGTTGGCGTGTCATTGGCCACGATACGGCCTTCAGACATCACAATAATCCGATCCACATTGGCACGCAATACTTCTTCAATCCGGTGCTCGATAATTACCACCGTCAAATCACGGTCTGCCTGTAACTGGTCAATCATGGTCATCGCATCCCAGCCTGCTGCTGGATCTAAACTGGCTAAGGGTTCATCAAATAAGAGTAATTTGCCATCATCAACCAGCACCCCTGCCATGGCTGTGCGTTGTTTTTGACCACCTGACAACATTTGCGGTGCCAACTCTAGCCGATTACTTAAGCCAAAACGCTGTGCCCATTTTGCCACTTCGGCTTTAATGCGGGCTACTGGCTGCTGATCATTTTCCAAAGCAAAGGCAATGTCTTCAGCGACCGTCAACCCAACAAATTGCGCGTCGGCGTCTTGTAAAACCGTTCCTGCTTGTAATGATAATTCAAATAAACTTTGTGCTGAAATGTCGCGACCGTTAAGTGTCATTTGACCCGAAATATCACCCGCATAAGCATGCGGAATCAGACCATTCAGCAAACGCAGTAACGTGGTTTTACCGGAACCAGAAGCGCCGGCAATTAAAACTTTTTCGCCAGGGAAAATTTGGAAACTCACATCATGCAAAGTCGGTTCAGCTTGTGCATGATATTTAAATGTCACGTTTTTAAATTCAATGAGTGGTGTTGCCATAATGCCCCTTATTGATAAGATATGTACGCAAGCAACGCTTGCTAATTTACTCGCTACGCAAACTGCTCTTTTTTGGTCGCGACTTGACGTAAGCGATTAACAAAAGTGTGCCGATAACCGCCACGGAGATGGTGTTCACGGCTGCTGCCACAACACCTTGCAAGAAAACTTTTTGAGCGGCTTCTTTGTAGATTAAAATGTCACCAAGTGGGGCGATAATCACCCAAGCAATGATATTGGCCACTGCTTGCCAAATGTTAAATTGAATGATTTTTTTAGTCGTTAATGTGCCATATTCCAAGGCAAGCGACTTTTTACTCAATCCCAATAGGAAACCAAAAACACCATCAGCAATTACCCAGGACCACCACGGCGCACCATAAGTGACCGCATCATTTAAGGTGTGCCCAATAATACCAACCAGTAGGCCAACAACCGGCCCAAATAAACTCGCTATTAAGGCCAACCAGCCTTCCGCCACGTTAATGGTGGTATTTGGTACGCCCGTTGGAATAGCAATAAATTTCATTAGCACAAAGAATACGGCTGCCCCAATTCCTGTGGCAACGACTGACCGCACTGAAAAACCAGTTTTTTGTTGCTTTTTTTGCATATTACTCCCTCACTTTTTAAATTATGCCGACACTTTTGTTAAGGTAACCGCCCATTCAGGTCCAGCACCCACATGATACGTTTGTTCAAAACTACCCGTATGCACACCAAACGCCACGGTATAGACAGAATCAATATAAATTAGCGGTTCCCCTGGTGCCACGTCCGTAAACGTATGCACATAAGGTAAGACGTCATCAAACATGGTATGCCCTTGATGTTGAATTTGGACACGTAAGACATCCCCATATGCTAAATTGAACTTTTCAAATTCTTTTACTGGAATATTTGACCACAACGAGCCAAAATTAACATCAGTAATATCAATATTCCCAACTAACCGTGCAACCCCAGACGCCGTCGTTTGATAGCGCCCTGGTTGCATTGGCAACTTCACCAATTGGTCAACCGGCAATACTTGTTGGTAATCGGTGTACTGGATTTGACCACTGGCTAACTGTGCCCCATTGTAGGCATAAATATCACGGCCATGAAATGTCGAAGACTTTTCTGATCCTGGTAACCGTTGTGTTGTTTCATCAATAACACGCGCACTCGCAATCAGCCCATGCGCCAAAAGATGAGACAACGTCCCATTATCCGGTGTCACAATATAATGGCCACCGGTTGTCTCAGCAATAATTGAGAGCCGCTTGGATCCTACACCAGGATCCACAACGGAGACAAATACCGTACCAGCTGGCCAATAACTAAATGTTTGAAACAACCGAAATGACCCTTCAAAAATATTAAACGGTGTGATGCCATGGGTCAGGTCACTAATGATTATATCACTAGCCACCCCATAAGCCACACCACGCATTGAACTTACCGCCCCGTCCTGTAAGCCAAAATCTGTTTGTAAAACGAGATGATTGTTTGTCATATGATACGTTTGTCTACGCGATAGTCGCCACCTGTAGACTATTCCTTCCAATATATTGCCAATAAAAAGACCCTGTTAATCACTTTGATTAGCAGGGCGCGACAAACAGTCTGGTGTGCAGGCCAGCGTCCTGTTTGACGGTTAGTAGCCAAATAGTTGACTCGTCATCACTTTATTAACATATTGTTATTTTAAGATAGTTCTTATTTTATGTCAATTTATTTCTTAGTTTAGTCTGGCAAGATAATTTGGGTTGTTGGTCCTTGTGGGGCTTGTTCCGCTTGCTGTTCTTGCACTAAATAACTTGGGAATAATGTGAGCGACTTCTCAGTAAAGCCGACCATTGATGAGCCTAAAATACGCGTGATTAATTCTAACAAACGCGCTTCAAATGTCGGTTCATCAATTTGTTCAATTTCCGGCTTCAAGGCTTGTTGATACATATTGATGTGCACGTGTGGCATCAAGGCGTATTCGCGCCCGATTAGGGCGGCCCATTCTTCAAATAATTCGCCTGGAATTTCGTCATCATCGTTCACGATTGGCATGAAGTTAACACTAAACGTATTATTAGCTTCGCCTTCAACGTCAAACTCCGCTTGCGTGATGCGACCTTCCGTTATTTCTGTCGCATAGTCAAAATCATAAACGCGACGTTCGTCGAACAAGTGGATAAAACCAGCCGTTGCTTGATCCGCACTAGCAGTATCAACAACACGCAAAATACGATCACGCTGGCCGCTAAAAAGTTGTTGTGTAAAGTATGGCATGCTTTATTACTGACCTATCTTTCATCAGAAAAGAGGTCGTTTCCTCCAATACATTTGTTACCCAATTCTAACACAGGCATACAAAAACTGCTATGTCCAAGACAACGACACGCTGCTTAACACATGTAAAAAAATCGCCCAAGTGTGGACGATTTTTTTGATTATAATACTGTGAAGTCGAATACTTTACGACCAGTAATCTTACCAGCCTTCATTTCATCAATCACTTCGTTCATGTCGGCAAAGGCAACCTTTTCAACGATTGGCTTAACCTTACCTTCGGCACCAAATTGGAAGGCTTCCTTCAAGTCGGCACGTGTACCAACCAATGAACCACGTACTTCAATACCATCCAAGACTGTCTTAGCAATGTTCAAAGCCATGTCACCTTGTGGCAAAGCAACCGCCACTAACTTACCCATTGGACGTAGTGAATCAACGGCTTGATCAAAGGCAGCGGCGTTAACGGCTGTCACTTGCGCATTGTGCACACCACCAGTAGCCTTTTGAACTTCAGCTGCGACATCATCAACCTTCTTACGGTTGATCAATACTTCAGCACCGTTTTCTTGTGCGGCAGCCAACTTGTCATCGTTACCATCAATAACAGCAACATGTGCACCAAAGACATTGTGGGCATATTGAACGGCCAAGTTACCCAAACCACCAGCACCATGAACTGATACCCATTGTCCTGGCTTTGTTTCACCGACCTTCAATGACTTATACATTGTCACACCGGCACATGTAATTGATGTTGCTTGTACTGGGTCCAAACCTTCTGGCACCTTAACGGCGTACTTGGCGTTCACAACAGCTTGTTGTGACATCGCACCATCAATTGTGTAACCTGAGTTGCGTACCTTACGGCAGAATGTTTCGTTACCTGTCACACAGTAGTCACACACACCGCAGGCGTCAAAGAACCAAGCGATTGAAACACGATCACCAATCTTGAGGTAATCACTGGCACCTTCAGCCAACTTTGACACACGACCAACACCTTCGTGACCGATAACGCGACGGAACTTACCATTACGTTGTCCAAGTTCATTTGGATTACCAAAATCAGCATTCGCCACATGCAAATCAGTGTGGCAAAGGCCAACATATTCAATATCAACTAATGCTTCACCAAAGGCTAATGGCTTTGGTTCCCAATCTTCAATCAAATCAACATATCCATCTGGATTTTCACGTACAACTGCTGCTTTCATGTTAAGCATACTCCTTTTACATGTGAATTATTTTACAAATAAATTGTACCTGTTTTTCGCGCATTTGTAAACTTTTATTATGACAAATCGGCATTAATTTTTTATTACGTGAAAAAAATCACGATTACTTACAAAATAAAAGTATCACCGAAGTGATACTTTTTAGTCAAATGTCAGCACGAGTTTGCCCAGTACGTGTTGGCGCGTTTGAAAATCGCGGACGTTTGCCGCATTAAATGGGCGTGTGTCCGCAATGTTCACGATCACCTGACCTTGGGCTACTAACGCCAATAATTCGGCGAGTTGTGTGCCGTTAGATTGCAAATAGCCCATCGTCACACGCGAATCAGCCATAGTATCAACCAATGACACCAATCGCCCAGTTGGCTTCAAAACGGCCAATGACGTCTGCAAGGTATCACCGCCAATCGTATCTAAAATCACATCCACGCCTGCCGGTATCGCTGCTTGCAGCGACGTCGTTTGGCTATCAATGACCTGCAGTGTCGGATCAACGGCCTGCACAACGGCTGCTGCTGCCTGACCACGGACTGTCGTATAAAGCGTTTGTACCCCAAGCCACTTCGCAACCTGGATAGCTGTGAAACCTACCGAACCAGCACCGCCTTGAATGAGTACCGTATCCCTTGGCTGAACCGCTAAGTCTTTGGTTATCATTTGATAACCAGTTTGCCCACCCAGTACCACCGCAGCCGCTTGGACATCACTTACTGCGTCGGGAATTTTAGCAAGTAAGGATTGCCCAACTGGCACAAATTCGGCATAGCTTTTCAAATGTGTCGATGCCACCACGCGGTCACCAACTGCAAATGCCGTCACTTCAGCGCCAACCGCCACGACAACGCCTGCCACTGATGACCCTGGAATGAGCGGTGTTGCCTTATCTGTTCCCATCAATCCTTGCCGAAACTTCACATCATAAGGGTCAATTGCCGTCGCCCGTTGTTTCACCAATACCTGTTTGGGTTTAATCATCGGCATTGCTGCCGCTAGGTTATCGACCAAGACCGTCGGTTCCCCATAATTTAACATTTCTACTGCATACATGGTATTCACACTTTCTTTATAAGCCGTTACCCCATTGTATGCCAAATCCTGCTAAATGTCCTCGGATTTGCTGTCACAAAGTGCATCAAAAAAGGCGCCTCAGTTAACCCGAAGCACCTTTATGACTCGCCTAAATTAGGCTAAATATTTAGCTTTAACATCAGCCATTGTCGCTAAGACCTTGTCTTTCTCCAATACGACTAACATTTCTGGCAAGTTTGGTCCTTGCACTTCATGTGTTGTCGCGATACGAATTGGATTCCACAAGTTACGGCCCTTGATTTCAAGTGTGCTTTGAATCTCACGAATAGCTGCCATGTAATCTTCTGCAGTCGCTGATTCTGGCAAGGCTGTGTAAGCTTTTTCCCAGGCTGCAAAGACCTGACGGCCTTCATCAGATGTGAGATAATCGACCATTTCATCCGTAATATCACTTAATTCAAAGAATGGGCGACGCACTAAGTCAACAATTTCGCGTGTATAGGAAATCCCTTCCACACCGGCAACCTTAATGACTTGTGTTAACCAATCGCGCTTCGTTTCGGCATCTTCTGCGCTAATTAAGTCCGCATTGACCAATTCTTGAATCAATTGTGGCATCACTTGATCCAAATCACGACGCATCCATTGGTTGTTAATCCATTCTAACTTCTTTTGGTCAAACTTCGCGTTGGCCTTTGACAAACGGTTCTCGTCAAACATTTGTGTGAATTCTTCAAGGGAGAAGATTTCGTCTTCACCCTTTGGTGACCAACCAAGCAAGCCAATAAAGTTCACCATCGCTTGTGGTTGATAGCCCAAATCCTTGTATTGTTCCACGAATTGCAACACGTTTTCGTCACGCTTTGATAACTTCTTGCCGGTTTCACCGTTGATAATCAACGCCATGTGACCAAACTTTGGCACATCCCAACCCAATGCTTCAAAAATCATCATTTGCTTAGGTGTGTTTGAGACGTGATCATCCCCACGTAACACGTGAGAAATCTTCATCAAATGATCATCGACAACCACCGCAAAGTTATAGGTTGGCATCCCATCGGCTTTTTGAATCACCCAGTCGCCACCAATTTCCTTGGCACCGATTTCGATATGACCCTTAACAATGTCATCCCAAGCATAAACTTTTTCTTCTGGGACACGGAAACGAATCACCGGTTTTAACCCTTGCGCTTCAAATTCCGCATACTTGGCTTCGCGTTCTTCATCCGTCAAACCTTCATATTCATAAACGTAATGTGGCGCTTGCTTAGCGGCTTGTTGTGCTTCACGTTCAGCAGCCAATTGTTCTGATGTCTTATATGACTTATAGGCCAAGCCCTTAGCCAACAATTCATTAATAAAGGGTTGGTAAATGCCTTGAGCGTTACGTTCAGATTGGCGGTATGGGCCGTAAGCACCTGGATTTTCTGGTGATTCATCCCAGTCCAAACCAAGCCAAGCCAAGTTTTCTAATTGTGACTTTTCACCGTCAGCGATGTTACGTGCTGAATCAGTATCTTCAATCCGAATAATGAATTGGCCATTGTAGTGGCGCGCAAAAAGCCAGTTAAAGATTGCGGTACGCGCGTTACCAATATGTAAATGTCCTGTTGGTGATGGGGCATAGCGAACACGAATGTCTTCTGTCATGTGATATAAAGCGTTAGACAAGTGGTTTGGCTAACGCATTTCCTCCTCAGTTATACGGTTTATCCCGTTATTTATCTACTCTATTGTACAACATTACCCCGACAAAATTCCAATTGGCCACATATTCGCAAAACAAAAGGTCAGGTGGCTAACCTGACCTGCAAACGTTATCTATTTAATGACGATGAGCGTGGATTGGCGCATCTTGTTGCCGTACCAAACGTCTCAGTAACCGTACCCAGTGGTATAGCACCCATCCTAGACCGGCCATGATCACCAGCAATATCGCCATAATGGCAATTTTCCCCCACAAAATTAAGGCATCGCTAAGCCCCACTACGAGCACCAGCCAGCCTAAGCCGACTTGGATAACGCCTAACACCGTAGTTATCAGCACACCTAACCACCAACGCCCTCGATAACCTGTTCCACGTGAAACATAACGATATAACCCATTATGCACCAAAATAAATAGATCACCAGGAATCAGATCCCACATGTTACCCCCCTTTAATCTAAGGCTAATTGCAATGCTTCTCGTAATGTGGCGACGCCAATCACTTGAATTCCTTCAGGGAGTGTGACCCCATTCAAGTTATTCTTTGGCACAATCGCCCGTTTAAAGCCGAGTTTGCGCGCCTCCTTCAACCGGCTCTCAATATCAGCGACGCTCCGGATTTCCCCAGTTAACCCAATTTCACCGACAAAGACGTCACTTGGCCGCGATTCTTTATCGTGATAAGAACTGGCCAGTGCCACGGCAATCGCCAAATCAATTGCGGGTTCATCCAGTTTCACCCCACCGGCAGCTTTCAGATAAGCGTCTTGATTTTGCAACAAGAGATTGGCGCGCTTTTCCAAAACGGCCATTATTAACGACACGCGATTACGATCTAACCCGGAAGCCGTTCGTTGCGCGTTGCCAAAGACGGTGGGCGTCACTAAAGCCTGTAATTCAACCAAAATTGGCCGCGAGCCTTCCAAGGCGACCACAATGGCCGACCCAGTTGCCCCAGCCAATCGTTCTTCCAAAAAGATTTCTGATGGGTTCGCCACTTCAATCAAGCCGCCGTCACGCATTTCAAAAATACCCAATTCATTGGTGGCGCCAAAACGATTTTTCACCGCCCGTAAAATACGGTATTTATAGTTACTATCACCTTCAAAATAGAGCACCGTATCGACCATATGCTCCAAAATCTTTGGTCCAGCAATCGCCCCATCTTTAGTCACGTGACCAACGATAAAAATAGAAATGTTATTGGTTTTAGCAATTTGCAATAAATCTGCCGTAACTTCTCGGATTTGTGACACGGAGCCAATGGCGGACGTCACGTCTGGTTCCTGCATCGTTTGTACTGAGTCAATCACGACAAAATCTGGTTGCAGCGATTCAATCTGCTTTTTAATCGCTGTCATATCTGTTTCTGGATAGAGGTAAAATTCATCGTTCCCAACACCCAAACGATCTGCCCGCAGCTTCACTTGGGTGGCAGATTCTTCCCCAGTCACGTATAACACACGACCTTCATGGGCCAATTGCCCAGAGACTTGGAGCAAGAGGGTTGATTTCCCAATGCCTGGATCCCCACCAATGAGCACCATCGACCCAGGCACAACGCCACCACCTAACACGCGGTTCAGTTCTTTAAGGTTCGTGGCAACACGCGGTGTTTCCTCTGATGTCACTTCATTAATCTTTTCAACCTTAGCCGTACGACCGTCTAGACTCACCCGACTTTTCCGGTCGTTGGTCTCTGGCATGATTTTTTCTTCGACAAATGTGCCCCATTCACCACAGTTTGAGCAGCGCCCCAGATAGCGCGCTGACGTGAAACCACAGTTTGAGCAAATAAATTGTGTTTTAACTTTTGCGATAATGTTGCTCCTTTAGTTGTGTTAAAAAGTGTTTGGCTTGGGTTTGATACATCAAAAAATTGTCATTGCCACGCAAACTATCACGATCACGTGTGAAACGACCTGTTTGTAACATAAGCACGTATTCCGCCGCGAACGGCCAGTCAACAGACTGGGCGCGTGATATTTCTAATTGCGTATCAAAATTCACACGCCTAAAGTCCGTACTCACGACACCAACAACATCATCTAATGAGAGCACTAAGTATTGCGCGACCATCCCTTGGGGTGTGAGTTGATAAGACTGACCGACAGTTCCAGTATTTAGAATGCGATGCATTTGAAAATGATTGTCCACTTGCGTCACAGCATCTGTGCGCATGATTTGCGCATGAATGTGGGCGTAAATCGCCATATCCGCATCGCGCCCTGTTAACATCTGATTGAAGTTTTCTTGCGGTGCATCAGCCAGTAGTGCATCACCATAATTTTGTGTGGGGGTGTGATGTGATAAGTGAAAATGGCGGCCAAAACGTTCAATCGTTGTCGCAATTGGTAATTGCTGAATTTGTGCTATCTCAGCGACTGTAAATTGCGCATAATCACGCGCCATCCAATTTAAAAATGCAACTTCAGCGGCATCGTCAAAGTCAACCGCCGTTGCGCGCTCGTATTCTTGGTAACTCGATTCCCAATTACCTTGTAAAAACACTGTCGTATTTTCTTGATGCAATAGACGATAACTCGCAACCGTATTGGGGCCATAGGTGGCGATGTCTCCTAGTGACCAGAATTCAGTGACCCCTTGATTTTTTGCATCAGCAATAACCGCCTCTAAGGCGGTTAAATTACCATGTACATCTGCTAAAACACCTATTTTCTGTTGCATATGCGGCTCCTTTCCAACTATTTCTGATGATACATCAAATGTACTGGTTGTAATGGCAAGTCACGCAACACCGGCTGTAAAACAACAGGTTTCAAATCATCAAGCGCAGTTGGCGAACGCCATATCACCGCCTGTTCCCAGCCGCATCAAGCAAGACACCTGCCACCCGTAACTTAAAATCTCGAGTTGCTTGACGTATCACGATATCATTGTGTTCATCAACCATTTAATCACCTAATTTTGACCGGTTGAGCCGAAACCACCTTGACGCTCAGCCTTTTCAACTTGATCATCGCCATCAGCTAAGAGGTAAGGTAAGAAAATGCCTTGGCCAATCCGTTCCCCTTTTTTAATCACGACATCTTTAAGCCCAAAATTAATGAATTGAAAGAAAATTTCCCCTTCGTTGCTTGGGTTATTGTAATAATCGGCATCAACAATCCCAACGGCATTTGGCATCATCAAGCGCTTTTTAATCGGACCACTTGAACGTGATACCAATTGCAAATATTCCCCTTCACCCATGTAGGCCTTAATACCCGTTGGGACAAGCACCGGCTTAAGCAACCCTTGCAAGTCCTCATCATCACGTACATTTTTTAATTTTCCGAGTGATAAGATGTTTAAGCCACGGAAAAAAGGATTACTCAATGCACTGGGAATCACAATTTCTTCTGAGGCTTCAAAGTCATACCCAGCCGCTACTTGCGTACTCCGCTTTGGCAAATTAAGCCCGTCGTTCACCTTTGTTGATACAATTTCAAATCCACGCATGTTTAATCACCAACCACAGCCATTCAAAGCCACGACTATGGTCGTTTTCCTCCATTTATTTAGTCAAATTGATTTACTTTGTATTATACGGTAAAACCGTAGCTGTTGCCGCCGATTTTTGGCACGCATCATCCCCAATAGCCGTGTCCTGCGGTATAATGGAACTAGTTAGATTATCACTGGTGATTTTCGCATCACCATATCGTCACGAAATGGAGAAGCATGATGGACTTTCAACATGAACCCGGTCGTTACTTTTTAGAAGCAGATGGTAAACGTCTCGCTGAAATTACTTACACAACCATCAATGATGGCCAAACCTATGCGATCAATTCAACCATTGTTGACCCCGCACTACGCGGTCAAGGGGTTGCAGCAGCACTTCTTGACGCCGTTGTTGACGAAGCACGGGCAAACGGCATGACCGTGCATCCGATTTGCAGTTATGCCCGTAAGGCATTTTTCAACCAACCAGACAAATACCAGGAGATTCAGTACAAGCCATGACCCAAGAACAACAAAAGCTGATTGCTGGCCGACGGGCCGCAGAATTTGTCCAAAATGACATGGTTGTTGGGATTGGCTCTGGTTCAACGATTGCGCATGTCATCAATGCGTTAGGTGAACGCGTGGCGCACGAAAACCTCAAAATCGTTGGCGTTGCCACTTCGGAAAAAACGCGCCGTAACGCTGCCCAACTCGGCATACCAATGTATAACGTCGACGACGTTGATCAAATCGATTTGACCATTGATGGTGCTGACCAGATTTCCGATGATTTTTCAGCCATTAAAGGTGGCGGTGCCGCCCTTCTATGGGAAAAAATCGTGGCCTTTAATTCTCGCGAAAATATCTGGGTGATTGATGCCAGCAAGCAAGTGCCCAAGTTAAATCAGTATTTGCCAGTTGAAGTCATTCCCTATGGTTCCCACCAATTATTCAAACGTTTTGCGGCTGAAGGATTCCAACCGACTTGGCGTCTTGACCAAAATGGCAACCCTGTTCGCACAGACTCGGCTAATTTCCTCATTGATTTACATTTACCTGTGATTGATCATCCCCGGGCCTTCGGTGATGAACTCATCAAGATGGTGGGCGTTGTCGAACACGGCCTCTTCACCGATGTTGTGAACCGTGTTGTGATTGGCGAACCCGATGATCACGTGCGTGTGATCGATGTCAACCCCCGATAAAAAGCGTGTTAGCACACGCTTTTTTTATTTGGTTTAAATTTTATTACAGTGAAATGTGTTGTTATATCAACGCTACCGCATGTCATAATAAGTAACATGTTTAATTGGTCTAGCTGTTCGCCGATATAGAATATAGCTATAGCAATTTACTAAGGAGATCATCATGCGTACCGAAACTGACTCACTGGGTCCATTGAACATTCCTCAAACTGCCTATTATGGGATTCACACGCAACGGGCATTGCACAATTTTCCAATTGCAACCCAAGTGACACACCCAGAGTTAATTCGCGCATTTTTGGAAATTAAACAAGCAGCAGCCCAAACCAATGCCACATCCGGCAATTTAGATCGTTCTGTGGCCAAACATATCGTGCGGGCAACCAAGCAATTGCTCAGCCAACCGTTCAAACCAGAATTATTTCCAATTAGTGATATTCAAGGCGGTGCTGGGACGTCAACCAATATGAACGTCAATGAAGTCATCGCCAATGTCGCATTAGAACAAACTGGCCGGCTACGTGGTGACTATGCTTATATCCATCCCAACGACCACGTCAATATGGGTCAAAGTACCAACGACACATATCCTAGTGCGGGTAAAATCGCCCTCATCCGTCTCCTTGAGCCATTATTTACTGAACTACTCGCCTTGATTGACGCGCTTGGCAACAAAGCGGATGAATTTTCAGCCACATATAAAATGGGTCGTACCCAACTTCAAGACGCTGTCCCTATGACCTTGGGTAACAGTTTCCATGCCTGGTTAAAGCCGCTGCGGCGCGATGTTGAGCGCATTACCGCAGCACGTAATGCGCTCTATCTCTTAAATATGGGTGGCTCAGCCATCGGTTCTGGGATTAACGTCAGTTATCATTACCAAGTGCATATCGTACCTAATTTGGCTGGTATTACTAACTTACCTTTGGTACAAGCGCACGATCTCTTTGACGCGACCCAGAATCTTGATTGTTTTGTCGCTCTCTCTGGCACCCTCAAAACTTTAGCGATGAACCTGTCAAAAATTTCTAACGACTTGCGTTTGCTGAGTTCAGGCCCTCGATCAGGGTTGTCAGAAATTAACCTGCCGGCCCCACAGGCGGGCTCATCGATTATGCCCGGCAAAATCAATCCCGTTATTCCAGAAGTCGTTAACCAAGTGGCCTTTGAAATGTTTGGATTTGATGCGACCGTGACAGCTGCCGCAGAGGCTGGTCAGTTAGAACTGAATGCCTTTGAACCCATTGTCTTTCGGTCACTATTTGCCGGTATTGAGCATTTAACGACAGCCATGCAAACTTTAAGAATCAATGCGATTGATGGTATTACTAGCAACAAGGCGCGCTTGTCTCAAGATATTGATCTTTCAGCCAGTTTTGCCACGGCGATGGCACCAATTATCGGGTATCAAGAAGCGGCTAAGATTGCCAAAGAATCCCTACGCACCGGTAAATCACTCCGACAAATTGCGGAAAAGAAAAAACTCTTCACTACAGAGCAATTAACCCGTATTTTCCGCGTAGAAGATATCGTGATTAATGCGCGCACTCCTGAACACGGCTTAGTCTTACACGCACCAAAATCATAAGCCAAAGAAAAACCGGCATACGTGATGTATGCCGGTTTTTTAAGATTGCCCCTGCTGGATTCGAACCAGCGCATAGCGGTACCAAAAACCGCTGCCTTACCGCTTGGCCAAGGGGCAATAGTTAATTTATTCAGCCGTTAACTATTAATCGGCTATGGGAGCGGTAGGATTCGAACCTACGAACCCGAAGGAACGGAGTTACAGTCCGTCGCGTTTAGCCAGACTTCGCTACACTCCCATGTCTCAAACAACTATATTATAATAACAAATATTTGAGACCTTGACAACCCCTTTAGTGGATTTTTTTCCAATTTTGTTTAAATGAATCACGAAATAACCCAAAAGCGGTCCAAAGTGACACCACAATAATCAATAGTTTCAGCAATTGCACATCCATGCTCGTGAAGAACTTAGCCGCAACAATCACGCCAAGAATCCCACCAATCGTGACACCAGCAAAACCACGCCATGAAATTCGATCCATCTTAATCACATTCCAAGCCGTCGTTGGCATAATCAATGCGGCATCTAACATCATCACTGGAAAAGCAATCGCTGGGTTCACCCCCATCAGTGAGAAGAAAATCAATTCGGGCGCATAATTCCCCAGCCCCATTGTCATCAAAATGCCTACGCCAAGGTTAAACACGATACCTAAGACAAGCCACCAGCCATGCAACCCGTGCACTGTTAACGCGTTGTCCGCCCCTGGGTTAGTGATCATCCGGACGATCATAATCACAACTGCGATAAACAAGGCCGCAGACATCACCCGCTGCACCGTTGGCGCATGCCAATTTTTCGTGACGTGTGTCCCCACGTACGCCCCCACAACAGCGGCAGTCGTCATCGGCAACAACGTACTTAATTCGACTTTCACTGCGGTGATGAAAAATAGCGCTTCGACCATGACCGGAATGGCATGCATCGCATTAAGCGTTCCTGGCAATTGCCGATCGTCATCAATGTAGTGCGTGGCCCGAAACGCTGCTGTCGTCGTGGCAAAAGAGCCTATTCCAAGCGTATCACCAAAATCAGTGATAAAACCGATCAACATACCCAGTCCGAAACGCTGAAAAATCGGCTTTTTTTGTTTCAAGTAGGCCCGGGCGATCAGCCCAATCATCAGCACCATCACCGTGATTAATAAAATTTGAATACTTAATAGGATTATTTTTTCATACATATTGTCTTACTCGTTTCAAAAAATCAATACACACTATTGTATCAAAGTTTAATCACGATTTCTTATGTCTTACGCGACTCATAACCCCAGCATCAAAAAAACGCGCTGATTATGCGTCAGCACGTTGTCTCGTTGTTATCACATATTACCAAATCTGTACCCGTTCAGCCGGTGCCAACCACATCCCATCGCTTGGTTGCACGTTAAATGCCGCAAAGAAGGCATCAAAATTCTTCACTTGGACATTCACGCGTAACTTCGCTGGACCATGTGGATCCGAGGCTGCTAGGAGTTGCATATATTCTGGTCGCGCCTTCATCCGCCAAATTGTGGCCCAACTTTCAAAGAAGTCAGTTGCGTAAAAGTCTGGCTCCTGCGCAGCTGCGGCTAACGCAGCCGCCAAACCACCCAAATCGGCGACATTTTCAGAAACGGTAAGTTTACCATTGACTTTAGCGCCATAGGAATCCAAACCGTCAAACTGGGCCACGACCCGATCCGTGCGCACCTTAAAGGCAGCAAAATCATCGTCCGTCCACCAATTCTTTAAGCTTCCAAACTCATCAAATGACGCCCCGTTCGTATCAAACGCATGGGAAATTTCATGCGCAATGACCGCGCCAATCCCACCGTAATTCGCTGATGACGATTGTGACAAACTATAAAATGGGGCTTGCAAAATCGCTGCAGGAAAGACAATTTGGTTTTGCTGTGGGTCATAGTAAGCATTCACCAGATGGGCTGGCATATGCCATTCACTGCGATCAACCGGTTGTTGCCATTGTGACCATTCGTGGGCAATTTCAATTTGTCGAAACTGTAAGGCTGTTTCTAATAAAGTCGCACCTGGTTGGACAATTTTCTTGGCCAAGCGCTCGGGTAGCTGCTCAGGATAACCAATGTGTGGCACGATGGTATTTAATTTTGTAATGGCCTTTTCACGTGTCGCGGCGTTCAGCCAGTCATTTGCTTGTAGCCGTTGCTTAAACACAGCAATCATCTTGGCGACTTTGGCCTCAACATCGGCTTTGGCTGCTGGTGAGAACTTTTCTTGGGCGTAATAGTAGCCAATCGCTTGATTGAACGGGTCAGCTGCCAAATAAAAGGCGGCTTTATCCGCCGGCATGGCCTCTGGCGCCCCCGTCAATTCACGCTGGTATTGACCACCCAGCACACGTATGTCGTCCGATAAATAACGGGTAAAATTGTTAACAACCGAAACAATCAAGTGGGCTTGCAATAGTGGCCAAGCTTCTTCAGAAAAGAATTGATTAGCGGCCGCCCAGAAGCGTTCTTCGGGCACAATCACTTGATCCGGTGTCTGACCAATCAAAGCTGTTAAAATTGCGTCTAACGGCAATTCTGGGGCTAATTTCGTAAAATCTGCCCAGGCATACGGATGGTACAACTTCGCATACTCATGCCCCTCTTCTTGACTCAAAACAACCGCGGCCGCACGGGCATCAAAACCCAGATAACGGTCAATCAAATCAGCCGTTTCTGCCTCAGAAAAGCCAAAATTTGGCAGTAAGGCTGTTTGCGCAGCCCGAAACTTAGCTAACAACGCTTGTCCTTGTTTATGATCGGGTGCATAGTACGTCGTGTCTGGTAAGACCAAGTTGATCGCGCTAGCCCATAAAACATTTGTCCGGGCATCTTTAAAATCAGGCCCCACACCAAGTGGCAGCGCATTTGGCAAGCCTTGCTTTTCCAATTCGGCAATATGTTGCGCAAAATCAGCAAATGAGGTGTAACTTTGATATTGCTGCAACAACATTTGCACGGGTTGGGTACCTTGTTGTTCACGGGTGGCAAAATCAGTGGCTAAGCGATGATACGCAATAAATTGTGACAAAATCGGTGAGTCTGGCAAGTTTTCCCCCGCTTGCCAGTCCGCCGTAACCGTCAGTAACCACTTTTCAATCTCATCAGACAAATCACTAAAACCACCTGTGCGTGGCTTATCGTTAGGAATCACCGCGGTCTTTTCCCAAGCGCCATTCACTGCGTCATAAAAATCATCTTGTTGTCGTACCATCTTTTACCACCTTTTTATTAGTAATTAATTACAATCATACACCAGTTATCGACTAAACGCACGTTATTATCATTTTTCTATCATAAAAAAGCTATAACAACTGATTCACAGTTGTTATAGCTTTTTTAGTCTCTTAAACCTGTTGCGCTTGATATTGCGCTGCTTCTTCAGGTGTGGCCAACACAAAATGGCCTGGGTTCACTTCAATCATGTCACGTGTTTTACCGTCAGTTTCGATACTTGTATCGTATTCCAACGGTTGACGCGCCTTTTCCACTTCTGGATCAGGCACCGGAATGGCTGAAAGCAAACTCTTCGTATAAGGATGCAATGGGTGATTATAAACCGCGTCCGCAGACCCGATTTCAAGCAACTTACCCCAGTGCATGACCCCGATACGATCAGAAATATACTTCACCATTGACAAGTCGTGCGCGATGAAGAGATATGTCAGTGAATGCTTCTTCTGCAATTCCTTCATCAAATTCACAACTTGTGCTTGAATTGAGACGTCCAACGCAGAGATTGGCTCATCGGCAATGATAAACTTCGGATCAACCGCTAACGCACGGGCAATCCCAATACGTTGACGTTGGCCACCCGAAAATTCATGAGGATAACGGGTGGCATGATCTTTGTTCAAACCAACCAAATCCAACAATTCTTGCACTTTTTGGTCACGTTCAGCCTTTGAACGCGCCAGCTTGTTCACGTCAATTCCTTCAGCAATAATGTCACGCACTTTCATACGCCCATTTAAACTCGCCTGTGGATCTTGGAAAATCATTTGCGCATCCTTACGGAATTCCGCTAATTGCTTCCCCTTCAACTGCGTGACATCTTTTCCTTGGAATAAAATATCACCCGCCGTTTGTTCATAAATCTTTAAAATTGTGCGACCAATCGTGGTCTTACCAGAACCTGATTCACCAACCAGGCCAAAAATTTCACCTTCGTAAATGTCAAAGCTCACATGATCAATTGCGCGTACTTCATTGGCCTTGCCTTGGTTAAAATACAACTGTAGATCTCTTAGCTCAACTAACTTCTTTGGTGCTTCTTCAGTCATGATTAAGCCTCCTGTCCTTGCATTTCTTGCCAACGATCCCAACGCTTTTGAATTTGCGCTGGTGGCGTGACCTTTGGTGCACGTTCATCTAACAACCATGTGGCCGCATAGTGCGTGTCACTCACTTTGAAGAATGGTGGTTCTTCTTTCAAATCAATCGCTAAGGCGTAAGCATTACGCGGTGCGAATGCATCACCCTTAGGTGGTTCCAACAAATCTGGTGGTGTGCCTGGAATGGCTTCTAACGTCCCAACTTCGGTATCAGTTGTTGGCATTGAATTGAGCAAGCCCCATGTGTAAGGATGTTGTGGATTAAAGAAGATTTCATCCACGGTACCATATTCCACAATCTTACCCGCATACATCACGGCAACACGATCAGCCATACCAGCCACAACACCCAAATCGTGAGTGATGAAAATAATTGAACTTGATGTTTCACGTTGCAATTTTTTCATCAATGTCAAAATTTGCGCTTGAATCGTCACATCCAAAGCAGTCGTCGGCTCGTCGGCAATCAAAATTTCCGGATCAGCAGCCAACGCAATGGCGACCACGGCACGTTGCCGCATCCCACCAGACCATTGGTGTGGGTAATCGTTGATGTGTTCTTCGGCGTTAGGAATCCCAACCCCTTTCATCAACTCCAACGCGCGCGTTAGCGCGTCTTCTTTTTTCATCTCACGATGCTTCATGAGTGGTTCAGCAATCTGCATCCCAATCTTCATCGTTGGATCCAAACTTGTCATTGGATCTTGGAAAATCATAGCAATTTCGTTACCACGCACTGATTGCCATTCTTCTTCTGTCAAATCGAGCAAATTACGGTCTTTAAACAACAGGCGTGAATTATCAGGAATGCTAGCATTCTTGGCGTTCAAACCCATCAACGTCTTAGTCGTTACTGACTTACCAGACCCTGATTCACCAACAATCGCTAACGTTTCGCCCTTGTTTAGGTCAAACGATACATCACGAATCGCTTGCACTGTCCCAGCATACGTGTTGAAGTTCACGTGCAAATTTTCAACTCTTAATATCGGATTACTCATTCTCTTGCACACCTCTTAATCTTCACTCGCACGTGGGTCAAATGCATCACGCAAGCCATCACCCAACAAGATGAAGGCCAACGAGATCAATACCAACACGGCTGAAGGAATTAATACTTGATAAGGATAGAATTGCAACATTGATTGCGCATCCGCAATCAATGATCCCAATGATGCTGTCGGTGGCTTCACACCCAAGTTAATGGCTGACAAAACCGCTTCGAACATAATCGCACTTGGCACAGTCATCATGATTTGCACAATGATCGTACCGGCCATGTTTGGAATCAAATGCTTCACCGCAATTTTAAATGAGCTTTCACCTAATGACTTTGCAGCCAATACATAATCACGTTCTTTTAAGGACAACGTCATGTTACGGACTTGACGCGCCATGCCTAACCAACCAGTCATGGCAATTGCCAAGATGATTGAGGCAATACCACTACCAAACAACAAACCAAGCATTGTCACGATAATCAAGTTTGGAATTGATGACAAGATTTCAATGATACGTTGCATCGCGTTATCAACCCAGCCGCCTTTCCAGCCAGAGAAGACACCATATGCCACACCAATGACCAAGTCAATGAATGTTGCCACAATGGCCACTAACAATGAAATACGCAACCCAACAGTGACACGCTTTGCCATTGAACGACCAATGTTATCCGTACCTAAGATAAACTTTTCCCCATCCGGCACGCCTTGTTCACTATAAGCGTTCGTCGTCGTCGTGTCGCCAGGCGCCTTGATCTTACCATCCCAACCAGGAATTGGTAAACCAGAGTTTGGTGGTAAGTTCTTGTACACACCAACTTTATCAGAATTAAATGAATTGGCTGCCTTTTGTGGGACGAAAATATTCGATAACACGGCAAAAGCCAAAATAATAATTAAAAACCACATGGATACAACCGCAAGCTTGTTAAGCTTGAGGCGACGCCAAGCATCTTGCCAAAATGACAAGGCTGGCTTTGAAATATGTTCGTTGGCATCAGAGCTTTGTGCGCCAACGATGACAAAATCTTCAGTATTTGCTGCCATCATAAGCCTCCTTATTGCAAACGAACACGTGGATCAACGATCGCCGTGAGCACATCTGTAATCAAAATCATCAACATCAACATTGCCGCATAGACAATGGTTGTGCCCATGATAACCGGAAAGTCTTTTGATGGAATAGACAACACGAACTGTTGCCCAATACCAGGAATCGAAAAGATTTGTTCAATCAATGTTGATCCCGTTAACAAACCAGCCGCCATTGGCCCAATCAATGTCAAAACTGGAATCATTGAGTTACGGTAAGCGTGCTTGTTAACGATTTCCTTCTCACTCAACCCTTTGGCCTTCGCCAATTGCACATAATCAGAACTCAATGATTCAATCATTTCTGAACGCACAAAGCGTGTTGTAATCGCTGCTGGACTCACTGCCAAAGCAATTGTTGGCAAAATCGTTTGTGAGAATGAATCACCCCAACCAGAAACGGGGAAAAGTGGCCACTTGAAGCCAAAGAGGTACACGAGGACAATTCCCAAAATGAAACTTGGCACTGAAATACCTAACGTTGACAAAATACCCAATGTGCCATCAATTTTATTGTTCTTGTTACGTGCTGACACAGCACCCATAATCAAACCAGCAATCACACCGACAACCAAGGCTTGCGCCCCAAGTGCTGCCGAAACAGGTAATCGTTGCCCAATCAACATGCTAACCGGTTGATTTTGATATTGGAATGAAATACCAAAATCACCATGTGCAACCCCAACCAAATAATTTAGATATTGTTGCCACAATGGCAAATCTAGCCCATAGGTTGTCTTCAACTGCGCCAAAGCTTCTGGCGTCAGCTTAGGGTTGTTAAACGGCGTTCCTGGCATGATTTGCATCAAGAAGAACGTCGCTGTAATGACTAGAAATAGCGTGAAGACGAGCCAACCTAGTCTTTTGAGAATATATTTCCACATAATTATGATTTCCTATAATGAACAAAATAAGAATTAACTTGCGTCAATCCTTATTTGTTATTGCGTATATTTTAATGATACCAGCTTTTACTTCTTAACGGCGAATTTCCAGTCTTGGTTCAATCCTGTTGAGTTGAAGATGATACCTGTCACCTTAGGATTTTGAAGTGAGTAACCTGCACGGAAGTAAAGTGGGTTAAAGTTGCTGTCCTTGAACAAGTCTGCTTCAGCTGCCTTATAGTCGTTATCACGTGCTTCTTGCTTCAAAGCATCAGTTGTTTCGGCCTTGTTAACAGCGTCTGTATAAGCGACGTTCTTGAAGCGACCATCGTTGTATGATGCGCCATCCTTGAACAAGTCATAGAAAGTTGACCCTTCTGGATAGTCACCACCCCAAAGTGTGACAACAACATCAAAGTTTTGTGTTTGTGAATCCTTCAAACGTTGTTGGAATGGCACAAACTTTTCTTCGACCTTAAGACCAGGCAAAGCCTTTTCCCATGAACCTTGGAGGTAATCCAATGTTGTCTTAGCAGCTGGTGAATCCGCATCTGACGTGATTGTCAATGTAGCACTTGATTCACCAACTTCTTGCAAACCTTGCTTGAACAATTCAGCGGCCTTTTGAGGATCGTATGTGTAACCAGGGGCAACATACTTGGCCAAATCTTCACCAGTAGCTGTCTTAGCCAAACCAGTTGGGACCAAACCAGTAGCTGGTGATGAAATACCAGCAGTTACTTGATCAGTCAATTCCTTACGGTTAGTTGCCAAGTTCAAAGCTTCACGGATCTTAGCGTTAGCCAAGAACTTGTTCTTACCTGTTTGGTTATATTCCAAATAAGCTGTTGTGGCTTCCGGTGTCTTCACGACATCCTTGTTGTTCTTGTTAGCCTTGTACAATTCTGGTGTGTTTGAAATTGAAACACGATCAATCTTGCCTTGCTTGTACAATTGTACAGCTGTTTCAGGCTTTTGAACCACTTGCACGTCAATTTCTTTTGTCTTGACGTTCTTAGCATCCCAGTAGTTGTCGTTCTTCACCAGCTTGAACGTGTTGTTTGTACCGTTCCAACCTTGGACCTTATATGGACCAGAGTACAATGCTGTATCTGAAGTTGTCGCGTACTTCTTGCCTTCCTTGTTCACAAAGCTTTCCTTTTGTGGCATGAAGTTCGCAAACGTCAACAAGTATTCAAATTGGGGCAGTGGGCGTTCCAACTTGAATGTCAACGTGTTGCCCTTAGCAGTGACACCAAGTGAATCAACAGCGGCCTTACCAGCTGCAATCTTATCAGCGTTTTCAACACCAGATGCTAAGTAAGCATATTGTGATGCTGTCTTTGGATTCACGATACGTTGCCAAGTGTAAACGAAGTCTTGGGCTGTCAACTTTGAACCGTCAGACCACTTCAAGCCATCCTTCAATTCAACGGTATAAGTCAAACCATCGTCAGAGTGCTTAACTGACTTCGCCAATTCAAGTTGTGGCTTACCTTTGGCATCCACACGCATCAAGTTGGCACCAGAGTTACCAATGATCGTACCTGAGTACGTATCGGTATTCTTAGAAATGTCCAATGTTTGAATAGGTGTTGGCAATTGGAATGACAAGTTCTTGCTATTATCTGATGAACCGCCCCAAAGACCAGCAGCACGTGTACCACCACCGACAACGACTACAGCAGCCGCTCCAAGGGCTACCTTCTTCCATGTTTCCATAGCATATATCCTCCCGAGATATAAAGGTTTGTGTTTTAAATTCTTTATTAACAGATATTAGTATACCATGTGCTTTTCTCATGTACAACTAATTATTTGTTATTTTTTTGAAATAATGGGTTTTAACACATTTTTATGAGATTACATCCATAAACAACTGTCCGAAATTAAAGACAACCGTTACGCTAATTTACGATCAGCCCAGCGTGCGACTAATGACAGACCGTAATTCAAGACGAAGTAGACCAGCGTAATCACAATCAATACTGGAATAATATACGTCGAGTTCTGCGCATAAACAATCTGGCCACGATACATCAATTCGGCCAACACAATTCCCATTGCCAAACTGGTATCCTTCACCAATGAAATCAATTGTGAAATAATTGGTGGAATCATTTTCTTATAAGCTTGTGGCAAAATGATATAAATCATCGTTTGCATATTACTCAAGCCGTTCGCACGCGCACCTTCAAATTGGCCAATATCAACTGATTCCAAGCCACCACGCACAATTTCAGCCAACATCGCTGATTCAAATGTACTCATCGCAATGATGGTAGCCCAAAAGACTGATAAGTGAATCCCAATCTTTGGCAACGCAAAGTAAACAAAGAAAATAATGAGCAACAGTGGCAAATTACGAATCACGTTATTGATTGTGCCGACAAATTTTGAAAAGTAAGGGATGCGTTCAAATTGAATAATCCCGACAATTGAGCCAAAAATCAAACTCAAAATAACTGAAATGAGGGATACGCCAACTGTGATCCCCAGGCCGCCTAATAGATACGTCACATTTTGTGGTGTAAAGGCACTAAAAAATCCTAATGTCGCCATAATTCCTCCTTACGCTGCCTGCTTGAGCTTACGCTCAAGGTGCTGCATATAGTAACTCAACGGTAAGGTAATGATGAGGTATAAGATACCGACAATGATATAAGTGCTAAACGTTTCAAACGTATTGGCCGCAATCATATTACCTTGATACATCAAGTCCAAACCACCGACAAAGGCTAAAATAGATGAGTTTTTAACCAAATTGATAAATTGGTTACCGAGTGATGGTAAGGCGACACGGAACGCCTGTGGCAAAACAATATGGCGCATTGCTTGCGCAAATGACAACCCATTTGCTCGCGCCCCTTCCATTTGTCCACCATTAACCGCCAAAATACCTGCACGGACAGTTTCGGCAATAAAGGCTGACGTATACAACATCAATGCGACCGTTCCTGAGACGAAACCACTCATTTTAACGTACTGTGACACGACCAAGAAGAAGAAGAACGTAATCACCAAAAGTGGAATATTTCGGAAAACTTGGACATAAATGTTACCAATGCGACGGACCCACGTCTGTGGCATCACTTGCATCACCGCAAACACTGTCCCTAAAATCAAGGATCCCACCAGCGCAATCACACTCGATAGTAGCGTGTAACCAAAGCCCTGCATCAAAGTTGGAAAATTATTCTGTAACAATTCAATCATCACTTTGCCTCCAAACTGTGCCAGTCAAGACCAGGAACATCACTGAACCACTTTTTAATTAATTCATTGTAGACACCATTCTTTTTGATCGTTGCCAATGCCTTATTGGCTTCGCGAATCATTGGGCCTTGATCATTATCAAAGGCAATCCCGTAAGGGCCATGTGTAAATGTGCCACCAGCAATATGATACTCTGGGTTTTCAGTCGCAAAACCATACAAGATCGCATTATCAGTTGACATCGCTTGCCCTTGACCACTCTTCAACGCTTGCATACCTGTGGCGTAGTCTTGCACTGCCAAAACCTTTGCCTTAGGCGCAAACTTCTTAATTTCAGTCGCAGCAGTTGTCCCCACGACCACAATAATCGTGTACTTTGAATCATTCATATCTTTAACAGAGTGAATGCCAGAGTCTTTTTTCACCAAGATTGATTGTCCGGCGTCAAAATATGGCTTGGTAAAGTCAATAATCTTTTCACGTTCTGGCGTAATCGTCATCGTTGAGACAGAGCCATCAATATTAGTGTTCTTCAACAGCTGCATCTTAGAAGATGCTGATACTGGGATAAACTGTGCTGACATTGGCACGCCAGTTTGTTTTGAAATTTGCACCGTCAAGGCTTTGGCAATATCGACGTCAAAGCCTTCTGGTGTCCCTGTTTTGGTATTCATCAGACCAAATAACTTGGTATCTGCTTTAACACCCCAGACAATACGACCCAGTCGTTCAACACGCGCCAACGTGTCTTCGTGTTCTGAATTTTTCTTAGCTGTGGCTGTTGCCCACATTAAACCGAGGACAATAACGGCAGCTAAAACAATTGTTGCAATAATGCCAAATTGTCGTTTTTTAGCTTTTTCCATAATTTACTGTGCGTTCAGATTACTCTTAAACGCCCCTCCTCTATTCTTAATGATGTTCAACTTGGCTCAAGAACTTCTTGGCACGTGCTTCCTTTGGATTATCAAAAAATGCCTGAGTCGTGCTGTCTTCCAAAATTTGCCCATCAGCCATGAAGATCACGCGATCAGCCACCGCCTTGGCAAAGCTCATTTCGTGTGTCACGACAAGCATTGTCATAGATGAATCTTTGGCAATATCTCGCATCACATCCAACACATCACCGATCATTTCTGGATCCAATGCTGAAGTTGGTTCATCAAATAACAGGGCTTTTGGCTTCATCGCCAGTGAACGTGCAATGGCCACACGTTGCTTTTGACCACCCGACAATTCAGATGGCATATTCGCTGCTTTGTCGGCCAAACCAACTTTTTCAAGCAACTCCATCGCGATTTTTTTGTTTTCCGCTTCATCACGCTTCAACACCAAACGCGGTGCCAGCATGATATTTTCTAATGTTGATTTATTGTTATATAAATTGAAATGCTGGAACACCATCCCAACATTCTTACGGATACGGTTCATATCCGTTTTTGGATCGTGTAGATCAAAATCATTGACCAGCAACTGACCTTCTTGAATTTCTTCCAATCCATTGATTGTCCGAATCAACGTTGACTTTCCTGACCCAGATGGGCCAATCAACACAACAGTCTCACCTTCATCAATCTTCAAATTGATATTTTTTAATGCGTGAAAGTTGCCATAGTACTTCTCAACATTTTTGAATTCAATCATTGACATGAATAAATTTCTCCTTTTTCTCGCAAGTGCTTTAACACGGCACACGGTCCCGATACAAAAAAGGACGATTATCGTGCAATACGCAGGCATATTACACGATTCGCCCCAGTCTGCTCATACTTCTATTCTACGTGTCACCCGACATTTTAAATTAATCCATGGCAGGAAACGTGACATAAAAATGTGAGTTTCTTAACATTACACCCGGTCAACTAACTGCCGTCTCATCATCTGTCATCCCTTGCAAACGATATAGGTCATAGTAACGGCCGCGTTGCGCCAGTAACGCATCATGCGTCCCCCGCTCGACCACTTCGCCTTTATCTAACACGAGAATTAAGTCGGCATCCTTGATGGTCGACAAGCGATGCGCAATCGCAATGGTTGTCCGATTCTGGCGCATTTTCCGGAGTGATTGTTGAATCAATACTTCCGTCTCTGTGTCCACATTGGCGGTCGCTTCATCTAAAATCAAAATTTTTGGATCTTTCACAATCGTTCGGGCAAAACTAATCAACTGCTTTTCCCCAGCTGAGAAGCCTGAACCGCCTTCTTGTACTTTGGCATGATATTGATCGTCCAGCTCATCAATAAAACTATCTGCCCCAACGAATTCAGCAGCCTTAATAATCTGGTCGTCGGAAATCGTATCATCATACATCCGAATGTTAGAGGCGACATCCCCATAAAACATAAACGGTTCTTGCAACACCAAGCCCATCTTTTGACGCAAATCAACGGGATCAATATCCCGAATATCCTGCCCATCGAGCAAAATTTCCCCACTTTGGAAATCGTAAAAGCGCATCAATGTGTTAATCGTTGACGATTTACCGGAACCGGTATGACCAACCAAGGCCACGGTATCGCCAGGATTCGCTGTAAAGGTCAAATCCTTTAAAATTGGATGCTGTCCATCATAACTAAAGTTGACATGTTTAAATTCAATTTTTCCTTGAGTAATTTGCTTATCTGCACCTGGATTTTGCGCTGGGGCATACGTGTCATCATCCAAAATGCCCAAAACACGATAACCAGAAACCAAGCCTTCTTGGAAAGGACTAAACAAATTCATCACATTTTCTAATGGACTAAAAATATTATTTAAATAGGTAGTAAACGCATAAATCACCCCAGCTGAAACGGCAGTGGTCATCGACAAAACCCCGAAGTACCAGAGGACCAGCACCATTGCGCCCCCCAACATCAAATCAATCATCGGCTCTAATAACAACGCATCAGCTTTAATCATTTTAAAACGCGCATTGAAATACTCACCGTTGACCTTGGCAAAGGCCTTTTTAAACCGATCTTCTTGATAAAATTCTTGAATAACATCAATTCCGGTAATACTTTCGGCAATTTTAGCATTCAAATGTGAGAGGCGTTCACGCATATGACGGAAAAGACTCGATGAGAAACGCTGGTATAACACCACCGAAATGACAATAAACGGCACCACGACTAGCATCAGCAACGTGGCTTTCACACTCACCGTCAGCATCCCGATATAAGCACCAATCATGCTCATCACCACAAAGGTTAATTCCATGAAAAAGCGCCAAAAATCCGCTAATGAAGCCGTATCATTGTTCACGCGCGTCACCAAAGATCCCGCCGGCACGCGATCAAAGAAACGCATCCCTAAGGTGTGCAACTTCTCAAAGACCTTGACGCGAATATCTTCTAACGCATATTCTGCGGCCACCGTGAAATAATAGGCATTCAGACCATCCGTAATAGCTTGACAGACCCGAATAGCGGCGACCAACAGGGCAAAGCTCCACATGATTTGGATGGTGATATTGTCCCCTTGATGCAGGTAAGTCGTCATATAGTAAGCAATCACACGTGGTGCGGCTGCTTGCAAGAGCGCAAAGACACCACCAATTGCAAGGGCGACAAAAAACATCTGGCGAAAGGGCTTTGCTTGTTTCATCAACGTGGTAATCACCCGAATTTGTGTTTTGAGCGGAATACTTTTCGCCCAGACTGATTCATTATTTTCAGACATCAGCGCCCGCCTTTCCATCTAATTTTTCTTCTAATTCTGTTGCTAATTGTTGTTGGCGATACATCTCGGCATACCAGCCATCTCTGGCCATTAACTCGGCATGCGTGCCGCGTTCTTTAATACGGCCTTGGTCAAACACAATAATCTCATCGGCATTCATCACCGAACTCATCCGATGCGCGGCAATAATTGTCGTTTTCCCTTGGCGATCGGCCTTCAAGGCTTGTAAGATTTGCTTTTCCGTCCGCGCATCAACGGCTGACAAGGCATCATCTAAAATTAAAATTTCCGGATCAATGATTAACGCACGCGCAATCGCCAAACGTTGCTTTTGGCCACCAGATAAGCTCACCCCATGTTCACCAACTTCGGTGTCGTAACCGGCCGGCAACGCTAAGACATCTTCATGAAAGGCGGCTTTTTTAGCGGCGGCTTCGACCACCGCTTGTGTCTCATCAATATTGGCAAACCGAATATTGTCACGAATCGTTGTCGAGAATAGGAAATTTTCTTGCGCCACATAACCAATCGCGCGTAAATACGCCGCAAAAGTGTAATCCTTAATGTCCGTACCACCCACTTTAATCGTGCCTTGATAGTCATCAAATTGCCGCAATAACAACTTCAATAATGTGGTTTTTCCTGAACCAACACGCCCGACAATGCCCAAAGTTTCACCGGCTTTAACTGTAAAGTTAATGTGCTCTAAGGCCAAATTTGCCGCGTCATCATCAGGATAACTAAACGCGGTCACGTCAATGACCAAGTCACCCGTTGCCCGTGTCGTGACCGCATCTGGCTTTTCGACCACCGCAGATTTCTCAGACAAAATGTTTTGGACACGAATATATGACGCATTTCCACGTTCCAAGACGTTAAATAACTGCCCCAAACCAAACATTGGCCAAACTAATAAACCAAGATAAGTCGAAAATGAGACCAGTTGCCCAATCGTAATGGCTTGATTAACGACCAGCGAGCCACCATAGGTAATCATAATCACATAACTAATGGTCATGATCAGTGTTGCCATTGGGCCAAACATTGCATCAATTCGAGCAACCCGCTTATTGATTTGAATCGTTTCTTGCACTTGCGCCTCAAAAGCAGCGGCATCTTGTTGTTCTTGACCCAAAGTCTTAATCGCTTTAATCCCAGCAATTGATTCTTGGGATTTGTTAGATAAGCGGGAAAAGGCTTCTTGTGACGCGGTAAACGCCGCACGAATTTTCGGCGATAAGTAACGCACACCGATAATCAACAAGGGTAAAGGCAAAATACCAATTAACGTTAGACGCCAATCGACCACCAGAATCATCGAGGCCACCGTGAAAATAATCACCACCACAGAGTCAACCAACATTAAAATACCACCCGACGCCACACGCTGGATCGCTGATAAATCGTTGGATGCATGCGCCATTAAATCACCCGTACGATGCCGTTGATAAAACGTGGTATCCATCGCCATGTAATGGTCGAAAAGCTGTTGCCGTAATGTTTTTTCTAGTAACGCTGATCCCTGAAAAATGTGGGTAATCCACGCGTAGCGAAAACCATACATTAAGAGCGCAAACAACAAAATCCCACCAGCATAAAACACCAGCCCCTCAAATGTTAATTCTCGGCGTACAACTTTATCCGTGAATTGCCCAATCAGTGCCGGTGACACCATTTGTGAAATTTCTGTTAAGAATAAAAAAGACAACCCTAAAATATAAAGCCGTTGATGCGCTTTAAAAAACCACATCAATTTTCCAAAAATACTCATGTACACCTCCCTTTTTAACCATTGTTATATTATTTAATCGTCATTTTTCACATAACAACATCATAAAAGGCATTATAACACACTATTTTATGAGAAAAAAATCACGTTTAAACCTGCTACAATGACCCACAAAATGCCAAATAGCACCTGTCGCCGTTTGTGCAAGCTCATCACACCGGCAAACTCGCGCAAAAAGGCCGGTATGCGATGCCGCCAAACCGACACCCCACCACGGCCACGTGCTGAAATGCCTAGTGTTTGCGCGATCAATGCACCCCGAAAAACGTGGTAATCACTCGTATAAAACGTTAACGGTTGCCCATCAAGCAAAGCCGCACTATAACGAAAATTTTGAATGGTATTCCGTGACTGATCTTCTAATCTTGTTTGCGCCAGCGGGACCCCATAACGCAAGACGGCATGTTCCCGCATCGCTTCAGCCTCACTCCGCTGCTGATCGTCACCTTGTCCACCCGAAAATACGATAATCGGGAAAGGGGTCATCTTTTGGGCATCTAACACCGCTGCTCGGATACGCGCATCCACGATTTTACCAACGTGATAGCCATCCGCTAAACCACCGCCTAACACTACAAGCGGGCCAACTTTGGGTGAGCGACTGACGATCCCATAAGCCACACTGCTGATTAAAAAGCGACTAAACTGCCAGACAAAATAAAACAGCAACCACAGCGCAGCCAGCCGCCATAATGACCACGGGGATAACAAAACTAAACTGATTAAATAGCCACCAATAATGCCTGGTACCAGTAACCGCCGTGATTTTTTCCAACTGTACCACGCAATGCTCAGCATTAAAATAATACCCATGAGTACAGCTATGCTGTAGCTCCCGACACGAATAGCTTGCCAGCTGGCTGGCGATAAGTTGAGCCAATGTTGACACAATAAAATCACACTCAATACAATAAAAACCCCATACGTACCGATTGTCATCGTCGCGGGGTTTTTCTGCAATTGGTAGCCAAGCGCTACCAATAATAATCCAATTGTTACAAGATAAATGAGGGTTATCATAGCCTTATTGTATCACGTTACGCTGTTGTAAATGGATTTGTTGCTGTATCTGGGACGCGCACTAAGTCAAGCGCCACCAATCGTTCAGCAATTTGCACAGTGTTCCAGGCCGCCCCTTTGAGGAGGTTATCTGACACGACCCACATATGGAAAGCATCGTCAACTTCCAAATCTGGCCGGACACGACCGACAAATGTCTCGCGCTTGCCCGCCGCATTAACCGGTTGCGGATAAAGTTGCTCGGCTGGATTATCTTCCAGCACGACCCCTGGTGCTTGGCTTAAGACTTGTTGAATTCCCTGTGCCGTGGCCCCAGTACCAGCCGCTGTTTCAAAGTAAACCGTTTCCCCATGCCCAATTGGCACCGGCACACGCACAGCCGTACCAGTCACTTTCACGTCACGGGAATCCTTGTCACCAAACATAATTTTCTTGGTTTCGTGAATCATTTTCCATTCTTCATGGGTGTACCCATCATCTTCAAATACATCAATTTGGGGCAGTAAATTGTAGGCTAATGGATAGTGCTTAGCCGCACCACGGACTGGCAAAACGGATGCCGTGACCGGTTCACCGGCATTATAAGCCGTTGTTTGCGCGACTAATTCATCCCAACCTAATTGACCTGCCCCAGAGGCGGCTTGATACGTTGACACAATCACCCGTTCTAGACCATAGGCTTGGCGAATGGGTTCCAAGGCCACTACCATTTGAATGGTTGAGCAATTTGGATTGGCAATAATGCCTTGATGCGTTTGCAAAGCGGCTTCGTTAACTTCTGGTACCACCAGCGGCACGTCATCATGCATACGCCAATAACTTGAATTATCGACAACAACGGCACCGCGCTTAACTGCCTCAGGCGCAAACCGCTTTGAAACTGAGCCGCCGCCTGATGCTAAGACCAAATCAACACCGTCAAAACTTTCTGGCGTGGCTTCTTCAACCGTCACTGGTTCGCCTTTAAACATTAAAGTCGTGCCAGCCGAACGTGCTGAAGCCAATAACTTAATTTGACCAACCGGAATCGTTGATTGTTCCAATTGTGATAGCAAACGTGTGCCAACTGCGCCAGTGGCGCCCAAAATTGCCACATGATAAGTTTTTTCTGTCATTTTGTTCTCCTCAATGTTAAGTTTGTTACGCTGTGTGTCCTAATCGACAAGTACGCGGTGCAAGCGATCTTGCATCCCAGTCATGATTTCCCAAGGGGCCAAGCCCGCGTGTTGGGCGACATCTTCCAAAGTATTTTCTAACCCACCATCACGACCTATCAACGTCACTTTTGTTCCCACAGGATATTCTCGTGGTAAGCGAATCATCATTTGATCCATGGCGATTTGACCAACAATGGGTGCGTATTGCCCATCAACAATCACGTTAAAGCCGGTGAGCTTACGCAACCACCCGTCGCCATAGCCAATTGGCACTGTGCCAATCCATTCGTCGCCCGTCGTGGTGTATTTGTGGGAATAACTAATGCCTTCACCCGCCGGCAGTTGCTTCACAAAGTTGATTTCACTACGCAAAGCCATGACTGGCTGCAACTCATGGCCATCGGCCAATTCGCCACGGGAAGGTTCCACGCCATACAGGACTGTCCCCACGCGAATGACGTCGTGTGGGACTTCGTCAGCGTGATACATGGCAGCCCCAGAGTTGGCGACGTGATAGTATTCTGGTTCCGGTAAGCCATCAGTTAGCGCATGCCAACGCGCCAGTTGCATCTCAAAATAATCAGTATTAGCCGAATCGGACTCGGCAAAATGCGTCGCTAAGCCAACATAGTCAAATAAATCATGATGTGCTTGGACATAAGCAATGGCTTCGGCCAGCGCTGCACGATCACGGAAACCAATTCGTCCCATTCCCGTATCAACCCCTAACGAGACATGCAAACGTTGTTCACCGGACAAATAAGTCGCCGCCTCTTTTAACCAATCAAGCGACACAACCGTAGCCATAATATGTTGGACAGCCATTAATTCCGCATATTCTGCTGGTGAAATCCCTAAAATTAAAATTGGTGCCGTCAATCGCTCATGGCGTAAGGCCAAAGCTTCATCAATAATGGCTACCGCTAAGCCGTAGACACCACCCGCGACGGCTGCTTTAGACGTTGGGATTAACCCCAAGCCGTAGGCATTAGATTTAACAGCCAAAAAGATTTTGTCTGCGCCTGATGTTTGCTTCACGACGGCGACATTATTTTTTAAAGCTTTTTGTGATATTTCAATTTGTGTTGGCCTTGTAATTGCCTCTACCATAGTCACACCTTTTTCTCATAAAATAAAAATCCGTGGCTGCTTGGGGGCAGTCACGGATCGCAATAAAAAACGCTTATCTCCGTCATAGCACCCCGCATCCGCGACAGTCCATTGGCTCTTAACCAATGGCCCAGCTAACTGACATGATAGTGTCAGTGCTTCGGCCATATCCCCTTTTACTTGTTTCAGCGTATCTATCAATACTCCACAAGTGACTCTTGTCTACGGCAACCTCTATGATTTTCTCATTGTTTTTATTCTATTCTAATACTTTTATTTTGTCAAATGCGTTGTTGTCTTCTCGCTATCAGCACTAGCCACTATAATTTAACTTGCGTCACGTCGCCACTTAACAAGACATGTGACCCGCCAGCATCGTCTACCAGCAATAACTCGCCCTGTTGCCCGATACCGACTACCTGACCATCCAGTACCGTTGTGCCAACTTGTACTGACACGTAACGGCCTGTTAAATAATCATGTGCTCGGTAATAGGCAAGATGTTTCCCTTGTTGATAACCCGCAAAGTCTGCTTGCAAGGCTGTGAAAATCTGGCGGACCAATCTATTTTTATCCACATCAACGTCAAGTGCCCCAATTTTATCCCGCAGTTCGGGTGGCACCACTGTCGATAAAATATTGAGGCCAACCCCAATACTGACTTGCGTGAGCTGACCTGCGGTCAGAATGCCCTCGGCAAGAATACCGGCAATTTTGCGATCCTGATAATATAAATCATTCACCCACTTCATAGCTACTTGAATACCAGTCATTTCAAAAATGACCCGCGCAATCGTTGCGGCCACGCCGGTGGTCAATAGTCCGGCATCAAAATTACCAGTTGGCACGTCAAAAACAAACGTCATATACACACCGCTCCCTCGCGGTGAGAAGAATTGGCGCCCAAATTTCCCGTACCCAGCCGTTTGTTGATTGGCAACCACAGCAAAAGGCCGAGCCACGCCTGCGTTCAGCATGTCTCGACCTTTTATCATTGTTGACGCAACCACATCAAAAACTGTCATGTTTTTCGGCATGTTGTTTTGTGTCAGTAGTTGCACCATACTAATCTGTTTCTTTCTTATAGGATAGCGCCGCAACGTTTAATTCACGGTCACCAAATCCCTTTGTAAAGCTCACTTCGTGGGACACGATAATGACATTTCCTGGGAACTTGTCAATCGCTGCCCGTAGGGCATTTTTCGTCCCTTCATCCAAATGGTTGGTTGGCTCATCTAAAATCAAGAAATTACTTGGTTTCATTTCCATAATGGCCAACTTCACTTTTGTCTGCTCACCACCAGAAAGTTGTTGCAGCGGCTTTTGCGCGTTTTCAGCGTTAATCCCTGCCGCAGCCAATCGTGTCCGCAACGCCTTTGGTTCTAGCGTTGGGAAACGATCTTGCATTTCTTGTAATGGCGTCTTTGTGTCATCATCCCATGCCAAGTCTTGGTCGAAGTAGTTAACAACGGCAGACGGTGAAAATTCAGCTGTCCCGTGTAAGGCAGGAATCACACCGAGAATTGACTTAATCAATGTCGACTTACCAGCCCCGTTGAACCCTTTAAAGACAATCTTTTGTCCCGTTGTCACTGAGAAAGTTACTGGCTCCAAAACTGGGGTCACGTAACCAACGGACAAATCATTAACTGTCAATGCGTTGGCAGATTGTGAGTTCACATAAGGGAAATTGAATTTCGCTTGTAATGTTTCTGACGGTGGATCAATCTTTTCCATGCGCGCCAGCATCTTTTCACGTGACTTCGCTTGCTTTGAAGTTGAGGCACGCGCCTTGTTCTTGGCGATGAACTTTTGGGCCTTTTCAATTTCGCCCTGTTGCTTTTCATATTGACGCAACTGTTGTTCCGTACGTTCTTCTTTTTGACGCATCGCTTTCGTGAACGAGCCACGATATTTGGTAATCTTACCAAATGACACATCAATAATCGCGTTGGTCACTTTGTCCAAAAAGTCAAAGTCGTGGGAAATAATCAAAGCCGCGCCTTCATAGGTTTGCAAGAAATCTTGCAACCAGGCAATATGGGCAACGTCCAGATAGTTCGTCGGCTCATCCAAAATGATGACGTCATCGTTTTCCAGCAACAACTTGGCCAAAATGACTTTGGCACGTTGACCACCAGACATTTGCTCCAATTCACGATCACGACCGATAGCTTCTAAGCCTAAACCGGATATAACGCGTTCGATTTGCGTATCGACATCATAAAAACCGGCAGCATCCAGTTCTTCTTGCATGCGACCGGCGCGGTCCAACAACTTGTCGTTCATGGTTTCCGCGTACTCATTGTAGAGTTCGGTAATGCGGTCTTGCTTATCATATAAGTCTTGATAAGCAGTGTGCAAAAAATCAACCAAATTCATGCCGTCAGGAATTTCAGCATACTGGTCTAAATAGCCAATTTTTAAGCCTTTTTGCCAGTCAATTTTCCCAGACAAGGGTAATTCTTGTCCGGTAATAATCTTAATTAAGGTTGACTTGCCGGCACCATTTTGACCAACAATCCCCATGTGTTCGCCTTGTTGTAGTTCAAAGGCTGCGTCTTCATATAAAGTTTTTTCTGCGTAGGCCATTGTAAGGCCACTGACTTCTAATAATGCCATAAGTTTAAGTTTACCATACTTTAAATCAACATTGAGTAAATATGTGGTATTTTATCCCGCTGGTTGGATTCAATAGCCGATTTTGTTTGGGCAATGATTTGGCGTGTAAAGTTAGCCATTTCCTGCATGCCAATCATTTCATAGACTGAAACCACTGACATAATCTGTTCATACCCAGCCGTAACTTGGCCCTGCAACATCATCAGTAACCCTTCATCTAAGCGTAAACGCAACCGTTCACTCGTCCAATCAATCATAAACTCATCGGCTGCCTGAATGACTTGTGCTTCAAGGGCTAACATCTCCGCCGCCCCCGCTTGATCAACATACATGAGGCCGTTAAATGCCGTGTGAATAATATCGACTAACCGCTTTTTCTCAGATCTTAATGCCGTGTAGACCCGTGCCCGTTGAATTGCCAATCGTCCTAGGACGAGTAAATCATCCGGCTGCATACCAATATAAAAAAGGGTAAATAAATCAAGTTCCAACCGTCCCCATGTTTCCGCTTTTTTTAAAAATTGTACGGCTGGTTTAACATGTTGCTGAACACCAGGATACTCATATATCTCCTTTTTGACCCCATCATCTTCGGCTGTCAGGCCGATTTTGATCATCAGACCAAAATCACGCATAAATCTGGCACTTAAGCCACTACGACCACTTGTCAAATCACGGGTCGCCCGCGCAATCATCCGATCAAGTTGCTGACGTTCACGTATTTTACCAGACTGCACCCCCATCTCGTGCAACAACGTGTACATATAATTATCCCCAGGTTCCCCACCGAGAAATAAGAATTCATCATGACTCACACCCATGTCAGCTAATAAGCGATCCAATCGGTCTGCTGATAGCCGTGATTGGCCCTTTTCAAATTTGCCAATCAGTGAGCGTGAGATGTTTTCTTGTTCTAAATCAACAATTTTTAACCCTTTGTCTTCACGTATTCTTTTAAATGTTGCCCCGTAATCCATTTGTCACCGCCAGAAAGTAGCATATATTCGCTTTTTGATTTGTTGTTCAGTTTACTGGATAAAATGAATTTACGCAATTCAAAGGAGCAAAACATATGATATTACTTAAAAGCAATCGCGCTTTTCGCATCATGATCACCGCCCAACTATTTAATAATTTAGGCACTAGTCTGTTTAACATTGTTTTTCTCATGATCGCAGCGGCGCGCCCTCATGCCACTTTAGCAGTCACTGCTGTCGCGTTCATCACCTTTTTGCCAGATCTATTTGCCATTTTACTAGGCAATTTAGCCGACAAAACGCACGATCATTTGCGCGCTTGGTCAATCACCAGACGTACCCAAGCCACTATTTTTCTGGTGATGTCCGGCTTACTGTTTGCCTATGAAACCCGCACCGTGACCTTCATTGTGTTGCTGGGCTTAATTTTTATCAATGATATTTTAGGGCTTTATAGTAATTTATTGATGGCACCTATCTCACGCTATATTTTAGCCCAAAAGGACATGCAAACTGCCATGAGTCTCGAACAAGCCGTTAGTATTACCATGGCCATGGTTGGTGGTTTTTTCGGCGCTGGCTTGTTTAGCCTCTTACACAACAACGCGGCCGTCTTCAGTTTCATTAATGCTTTACTGTTTATCATCGCTTGGCTCGTGATGACCACCCACCAGTCGTATTTTACCGCGGCCCAGCAACAAATTAGCCAAAATCTCGCCCATCATCCCCGAACCACACTGTTTTCTGATTTCAGCATCACCTTTATTTCAGTCTACCGTGATCACCTCTTTTTCCAACTCATTGTACTTGCTGCCGCTGTTAACTTTGTTAGTACATCATTAGCCGGCCTGTTTAATTTGACTTTATTACAAATGCATCAGCTTATGATTGGTAATTTTGGCACTACTGTAGCCATATTTGGTGCTGTGGAAACCGTCAGTATGTTACTGGGTTCCATTGTGGTACATGATATTTTTCAGCATATGACCACCAAACAATTAATTGGGACAGCTTGCGGCCTATTACTATTACTAGGCTTGGTACCAAGTATTTGGCCAAATCGTCTTGTTTGGTTACTCCTAATCGCCGGTATCGGCTATGTTTCTGCTAAAATTAATCCACGGATTGGGGCTATTATGATGCAACGTGTCGCACCTGATCGTTTAGCCAGTGTTGGCGGTCTAATCAATACTTTAGTCCTCGCCACCGCACCATTGGGACAACTCTTATTTCTCAGCTTAGCCAATGTCATCACACCCAGTTTTGCTTGGCTGACCATGTCAACCTTGTTATTCATCATCGTTGGCTATACGATTTACACCCGCCATCGTGACCTTGAACGAGTTGAAAATTAGTAAAATTCAGCTATACTTATTAATATGAAACCACGTAAATTAAACATTAAAACAATTCCAGCAACTGATACGAACCGCGCCTACCGTTTTTGGCGCGATGTTTTTGACTTGCCCCAATCAGGCCATCAATCCGGCCGTCATTTAACACTAGATGGCGAAGATATTGTGTTTGTCACGGGTGAGCCAACCGATCAACTCGAATTATTAGTCCGAGATCACCAAGTAGACTTGCAAAAGCATTTGAAAAATAATTTTGTAACGTTAGTTGGCGAACCCGAAGCACGTTTTGGCAACAAGATCGCCATTAAAATCAAAGATTCTGAAGGTAATCTGATTACCATTGAAGCCAATCAGTAAAAAAGCCTGACACGATGTGTCAGGCTTTTTTACTGGTCTTAGGTTGAAACACGAGACGCGATACGGCACTCGCAATCAAAATACCAATCGCTAATGGTAGAATCGCTGAACCATCTAGATGTGTGATTTCAATCAACATAAACATGGCCATCAGTGGTGCTTGTTGTGAAGCTGCCAGCAACGTACCAGCCCCCAAAATCGCCCCTTGACCGATGTTAACGCCTGGGACCCAGTAAGACAGTATCCAACCAGCAACAGCGCCTAAAGCGCCACCAATTGAAATTGATGGTGTCAACGTACCACCGGATGCGCCTGACCGAATAGTCAAAACTGTCACAATAGCCTTTAAGCCCGCACCAACCAATAACACAATGATAATTTGCTGATAACGCGCACTCCCGCCAATTGCCAACTGCGCTAGTGACCGGCCATTACCCATAATTTCTGGGAAGAAATAAGCAATGCTACCCGTTAAGAGTGAAACAACAGGTAATTGCCATAAAATATGACGTGTTTTAGTCTGATTTTTTTCAGCCCATTGGAAGCATTTTCTAAACCAGCTCCCCGCAAAGCCACACAGCGGTGCCAAAATGATCACAAACAAGACACTGCCAATGGGAAATTTCACATCATCTAGTAAATAATAAGGGTTAAATCCCTTCACTAATGAGCCAATCCCCATGGCGATGGTTGACATCGTCAAGCTCACGCCAATTGTTTTCAAATCATATTTTTTATACATGATTTCAACGGCAAACAGCATCCCCGTAATGGGTGCAATATAGATACCGGCAAAACCAGCACCGGCAGCTGAAGCAATTAATAGTCGGCGATCATCACTGGAAAGCGGTTCGATGTGATGACGAGACAAGAATGCTGTCCACTTTTCAGCCAATACGGCCCCAACTTCACGAGGCGCCAATTCACGACCAACTGAACCACCCGTTCCAACATAAAAGATCTGGGTGAAGTCATGCAACAACGTCTGCCAGAGGGGCATTTTGCCACCAGCCAACGCCTTGTTGACACTAATGGTTGGCGTTGTTTTTGTGCGTAAAAACCACCAAATCACAGCAGCAATCACACCACCTATGACAACGGATAGTAGTCTTACTACAGGCATTGTCGCAATCGGCGCTGGTATTTTAGCCGTTTCGCCATATTTCAAAAACAGATGTTCAATACTTTCTAAGAAGAATGACAGTACGAGCGCCCCCACACCCGATGTTATCCCCAAAACAATGGTAGAGAGTACTAGTACACTCGCATTTTGTTTAAACCAGGGTATCTGACGAGGTTTTTTTGATGATAACTGATTTTCCATAACATACCGCCCCTAAACTAATTGAAATTTTAGCCTTTTTCAAAAAAAGCACAACTTTTTATATTTTAACATAAACAAAAGCGTATTTTTTCACAAATTCGATCGATTAATGCTAAATTCGACCACAACATGCCTCATTATAGCGCTTCCACTAATTGCACTGGCTTTTTTTCGGCAAATTCTTAAAAAGTTTATTTTTTTCTATTACTTTTTTGATACTTCTTAAGTAAATGTTAATCGTTTGTAAAAAGATATACGTTTAACATTTACTCCGTTATAATTCTCTCTTGTTCGCTATAACACAAATCGTTAATGGGAGAAAAGAATATTGGAAAACGCAACACAAGTTAGAAAAAAACTTTATAAAGCCGGTAAAAACTGGGTCGTCGGTGGTGTCATTACAGCCGGTGCTGCCCTAGCCTTTGTCGCGGGAGCAACGACTGCTGCAGCTGATAGTAACCAAAACACAACTGGTTCACAGGTAACAGTGACAGCGCCAGAAGCCGCAGCGTCAGCGACGACTACAACGACAACGACAACGCCGACCACTGCTGCAGCAACAACGACAGCCGCTCAGGCAGATACCAGTAGTGCAACGACACCACAACCCCCTGTCGCGCCCACTACACCTGTAGCACCAACACAGGCACAACCTGCCACAACCGCAGCAACGACTGAGCAACCGCAACAACCAGCAGCTGACACTACCCCTGCCCCACAAACTGGCTACGTGGAAAAAGCTGGGGCTTGGTACTATGTTAATGCTGATCAATCCTATGCAAAAGGCTTAACGACCATTGCGGGTCACTTACAATATTTTGATACCACTGGCCGCCAAACAAAGGGCGCCTACGTCACAGAAAACGGCAAGACTTACTATTTTGACGCTAACAAGGGTAACGCCTTGACTGGCTTGCAACACGTTGCCGGTCAAACTGTGGCTTTCAACACCCAAGGTAAACAAATTTTCAGCGACTTTTACACGGCCGCTGACGGCCAAACTTATTATTTTGGTACCAACGGTCAAGCTGCAGTCGGTGTCACGAGTATCGCTGGTCACAATTATTATTTCGACGCTGCGGGTCAACTGAAGAAAGGCTATGCTGGCGAAATTGACGGCCAAATGCGGACATTTGATGCCACAACTGGTCAAGAAGTGTCAGCCACCACGTCACAAATCACGGAAGGTTTGACTGCCCAAAATGACGACTACACGGCCCACAACGCCGTGCATAGCACTGCCAGTGCAGACTTTGATAACCTTGATGGTTATTTGACAGCATCATCTTGGTATCGTCCAACCGACATTTTGCGCGATGGTAACAAGTGGGAAGCTTCAACAGCCACGGACATGCGCCCAATTTTGTCGGTTTGGTGGCCTGATAAGCAAACCCAGGTCAACTACTTGAACTACATGTCACAACTTGGCCTTGTCGAAAACCCAACGCCTTATACCCTTCAAGATGATCAAGTCGCCTTGAACAAGGCCAGCGAAACGTTGCAACAAGCCATCGAAACAAAGATTGGGTTGACAAATAGCACAGACTGGTTGAAGACGGCGATGGCAAACTTCATCACAACACAACCACAATGGAACCAAACGAGTGAAGATCCAAACAGCGATCATTTGCAAAAGGGTGCCTTGACGTTTGTGAACAGCCCCCTCACACCAGATACAAATTCTGCATTCCGCTTACTCAACCGCACCCCAACGAACCAAACCAATACACAAAATTATACAGTTGATAATTCAAAGGGCGGCTACGAATTGTTGTTGGCTAACGACGTGGATAACTCAAACCCCGTCGTGCAAGCCGAACAATTGAACTGGTTGCACTACTTGATGAACTTTGGCTCGATTACTGCCAACGATGCTGACGCGAACTTTGACGGTATTCGTGTCGACGCTGTCGACAACGTTGATGCTGATTTGTTGCAAATTGCCGCCGATTACTTCAAAGCGGCTTATGGTGTCGACAAAAACGACGCCACAGCCAACCAACACCTCTCAATTTTGGAAGATTGGAGTCACAATGATCCCCTTTACGTCAATGACTTCGGGGACAACCAACTGACAATGGACGATTACGCCCATACGCAATTGATTTGGTCACTAACCAAGAACTCAGATATTCGTGGTACCATGCAACGTTTCATGGACTACTACTTAGTTAACCGTAGCCAAGATAGCACGGAAAACACCGCCACACCGAACTATAGTTTCGTGCGCGCCCACGATAGTGAAGTGCAAACGGTCATTGCCCAAATCGTTTCTGATTTGCATCCTGATGTTGAAAATAGCTTAGCACCAACAACAGAACAATTGCTTGAAGCCTTCAAAGTTTATAACGCCGACCAAAAGCTAGCCGACAAGAAATATACCCAATACAACATGCCAAGTGCCTACGCCATGTTGTTGACTAATAAAGACACAGTCCCACGTGTTTACTATGGTGATCTTTACACGGATGACGGTCAATATATGGCCACAAAGTCCCCTTATTTCAATGCGATTGACACGTTGCTCAAGGCCCGTATTCAATATGTTGCCGGTGGTCAAGCCATGGCTGTGGACAACCATGACATTTTAACTTCTGTCCGTTACGGTAATGGTGCCATGACTGCCACTGACAAGGGCGATGCTGACACACGGACCCAAGGGATTGGGGTCATCATCAGCAATAACAAAGATTTGGCTTTGCAAGCTGGTGAAACGGTGACGTTGCACATGGGGGCTGCCCACAAAAAGCAAGCCTTCCGTCTGTTGTTAGGCACAACACAAGATGGCTTGGACTATTACAACACCGATGATGCACCTATTCGTTATACCGATAACAACGGTGATTTAATCTTTAACAGCCAAGATGTCTACGGCGTTCAAAATCCACAAGTGTCTGGCTTCTTAGCTGTTTGGGTACCCGTTGGGGCCTCAGCTACCCAAGATGCGCGCACAGCGTCAGATACAACTAGCCACACTGATGGTAAGACTTTCCATTCCAACGCTGCATTGGATTCACAAGTGATTTACGAAGGTTTCTCAAACTTCCAAGCCTTCGCCACAACCCCTGACGAATACACCAACGCCGTCATTGCCAAGAATGGGTCATTGTTTAAGGACTGGGGTGTCACAAGCTTCCAATTGGCCCCACAATACCGTTCAAGTACAGATACGAGTTTCTTAGATTCAATCATTCAAAACGGCTACGCCTTTACCGACCGTTATGATCTTGGTTTCGGTACACCAACTAAGTACGGCACAGTAGACCAATTACGCGATGCGATTAAAGCCTTGCATGCCAGTGGTATTCAAGCGATTGCCGACTGGGTCCCTGACCAAATTTACAACCTACCTGGTCAAGAACTTGCCACAGTAACACGGACGAACTCATATGGTGACAAAGATCCTAATTCAGACATCGAAAATTCACTTTATGTGATTCAAAGTCGTGGTGGTGGGCAATATCAAGCCCAATACGGTGGCGCATTCTTGAGTGACTTGCAAGCCATGTATCCCTCATTGTTTGAAACAAAGCAAATTTCAACGAACTTACCAATGGATCCATCAACTCGTATCACGGAATGGTCTGGTAAATACTTCAACGGCTCTAACATTCAAGGTAAGGGTGCTGGCTATGTGTTGAAAGATGCTGGTTCAAGTACTTATTACCATGTGGTCTCAAACAACAACGATGCCACTTACTTACCCAAGCAATTGACCAATGACTTGTCAGAAACTGGTTTCACGCACGACAACCAAGGTATTATTTACTACACATTAAGCGGTACGCGTGCGCAAAACAGCTTTGTTCAAGACAATTCAGGGAACTATTACTACTTTGACAACACAGGTCATTTGGTCACTGGTGCCCAAACCATCAACACGCATCACTACTTCTTCTTGCCAAACGGCATTGAATTGATGCAAGCCTTCTTCCAAAATGCTGACGGCTCAACCATTTACTTCGATAAGCGCGGCCAACAAGTCTACAACCAATACATCGTTGACCAAACTGGGGCAGCTTACTACTTTGGCACTGATGGTCGTATGGCGATCAACGGCTTCACGGATGTCGATGGTCACCGCCAATACTTTGATCAAAGTGGTCATCAACTTAAGGATCAGTTCATGACTGATACCAATGGTCACGTGTACTACTTTGAAGCGGGTAACGGTAACATGGCCACTTATCGCTACGCACAAAACGCCCAAGGTCAATGGTTCTACCTTGGTGGTGATGGGATTGCCGTGACTGGTTTGCAAAACATTAACGGCGCTAACCAGTACTTCTACACCGATGGCCACCAAAGTAAGGGTGAATTCGTCGTCTTAACTGACAAGACCATTTACACGGATGCCACAACTGGTAATCTAGTCGTTGGCGTGCAACAGCTTGATGGCAAGACTTACGTCTTTACCACTGCTGGTGCCATGCTCACAAACCAATACTACGAACTTGCTGCTGACCAATGGTTACACCTAAGTGCGCAAGGTCAAGCTGATACTGGTTTGACAACCATTGGCGACCAATTGCAATACTTTGGGACTGACGGTGTCCAAGTGAAGGGTGCCTTTGTGACTGATCCAGCCACTCAAGCCACTTACTACTTTAACGCCACAACTGGGGATGCGGTTGCCAACCAATACTTCCACATCAAAGGCGATTGGTATTTGACAGATGATAACGCACGTCTTGTGAAGGGCTTTAAAGTCGTGAACAACAAGGTGCAACATTTTGATGAAACAACTGGTGTGCAAACCAAGTCAACACATTTGACAAAAGCACAAAAACAATATATTTTCGATCACAACGGTGATCTCGTCAATATGTAATGAAAAATCCTCCTCAGTTAAACTGAGGAGGATTTTTTGCTGTGTGACTTACAGCATCATGTCTTGATTGGCGAAATGATAGCCTTGTTGATACTTAATGCCTAAGTCAAATAACCGAACTACCTGCGCTTCTTCGGCGACGCCTTCCATAATCACATCGACATGAATCGCTGCCATTTTGGCATTAAATCGGGTGATTCGTCGCCGAAATGACGGCATGGGCAACTTATGAATGACTTCATGTGAAATCTTAACACCAATAATTCCTAGCGCATCTACTTCGGCAGCTTCAAGGTGTGAATGGACATCAATGTCGTCCAAAACAATCCGATACCCCTGACTTTTGGCAAACAAAATAAAATCAGTAATGGTGGTCGTTTTGGCACTATACTCCCGTTCGGTAATTTCTAAAATAATTGCCGCTGATAAGTCGCTTAGCTTCTCTAAAAAAATATAAGTTGCCGCGTAATCAAGTTGCACAGTATCTAAATTAATCGACACGGTGTTAATTTTTTTAGATTGCAGTATTAAGCGAATTTGCTGTTCAAAGAACAACATAAACCGCGCATTACCAGTCTCATTCGCAATCAAATCAAAAAATTTTTGTCCGGGAAAACAATTTGTTGTCACTTCTCGTAACAATAATTCGTAAAACTGCACATCATATTCACGATAATTATTCAGGGCTACAATGGGCTGCGCGTTAAAGTAAAATTGTTTTTCCATACAACAAGTCGCCTTTCATTTTGGCAGTGATGACTGCGGCTAATTTTTTGTGTGACGCTTGTCCAATATTTTATAAAAATCATAATATCACAACCTGATAATATTAAGTCATCTTGCGGCATTTAGCAAGCCTGACTATTTCATGACAGATACGTCCTTATCGTGCACTGGCAGGCAAGGCCTCAATCGTCGTTTGGCCGCGACCAGCATGTTTGGCTTGATATAACAACTGATCAGCCGCTTCCAACGTTTTCACCGGACCATCGGTATGGTTTGCCAGATAGGCAACGCCGGCAGAAAAACTGAGGTTATTTGGCACTTGGTCAACTTTGACACAAGCCATCGCCGCTTGCAAATCATCAAAAACGTGCGCCATCGTTTTGTCAGGCAAAGTTTTAATGGCTACGACAAATTCTTCGCCACCATAGCGATATAGCTCAAAATTTTTCACGCCCAACTGGGCGATGAGATTTTGATGGATTTGTTTGGAAAACATAATTAACGCATCATTGCCCACACTGTGGCCATATTGATCATTAATACGCTTAAAGTAATCTAAATCTAGGATAGCGATCGCTAGGGTTTCCTGGTTAAACTGTTGGGCACCAAAATCTTGATATAAATAATAAAGATTATAAAACTGCGTGAGCTCATCTTTATTGGCCCGTAGTGTGATCGCATCCATTTCAGCAACCCGCTGGGTCACATAACGGCTAAAACCATGCATGACCGTTGCCGCAATCAATAATGCTGTCACACTAATGATACTCCCACGTAGCGTATGCACGCCGTATGCGGGGACAAAAGTCCCAAAAAGCCGTTCGGAACACAGCATCACAAAAAAAGCTCCCGCCAATTGTATCAAAAATGGCAATTTCAGCCGTGACATCAAGGCTGTTCCGAGATACGTGAGCAAACCACACCCAATCAAAATGAACATCTGACTCAGCGTCAACGATGTCTTAAGCATTCTCAAGTAGAGAATAATGACGACAATGGTCAACACAAAATAACTGCCCCCGACATACCGACTAACATAAAAGTAAGCCCATATTGCTAACAAAAGGTATAAATAAATATTGCCAATGACCAACATTGACACCGATAATAGGCTATAAATTAACGGTAAAAAAACAATCGTTGTTTCAATATACCCGCTAAAGAGTTGCCGTTTTTCATAAAAAGTTAAAGTCGTTAAAATTGCAATGCCTAACCCAATCAGCACGGTTGCCAATACCGAAATGTCAACAACTAAGCCTGCCATAGAGACCCCCAAAAACACCCCTTTTGTAAAAGACTCACTAACTTACACATTCTAACACATCTTTTATAAATCACACAGATAATTAACATGGATTAATCCTAAATAAAAACAACATTACAACGTGTAATGTTGTTTTTAATACTTATTTTAACAACAACGCCAACAAAGCAATCGCTGCTGGCAAACCTTGTACCAAAATAATCTTGCGGGCAGCCGTCAAGCTACCATAAATAGCCGCAATTAGAATAAAGCCCATTTCAAGCGACAACATCAAGACTTGTTGTTGCCCTGACAATAAAAACATCGTGGCAAAGATTAACACACCAAGCAAACCATTATACACCCCTTGGTTACCAAGTAACGTTTTCACTTCGGGGATATCCACAATTTCCGGTTTCAGTTCAAATGCCTTCGCTTGTTGTGGTGTTGACCCAAAAACTTCAACAACCATAATGCCAATTGCTTCAATGGCGACTAGCGCCGTGATGACCAATGCTATCATTTATTCTCTCCCATTTTCCTCTGGTTTAATTTGTACCACAATTTTACCACGCGCGTGGTGCGTTTCACTACGTTCATGCGCTGATCGAATGCCTACCGTCGTCAATGGATAAACAGAATCCACGACAATTTTTAAGTCACCTGCAGCGATATCGGCAGCTAATACAGCCAAATCTTTCCCGTTTGGTTGCAACCAACCTTCACGCACCGTCTTATCTGCTGTGGCCTTTTGCGCATCAGTTAATGCTGCAGAAATTGTCACAAAGTGACCCCCAGGCTTCAAAATCGCAAGCCCATTATCGACATCCCCCACCATATCAAAGACTGCATCATAATCTGATAGCACATCTTGAATGTTAGTGGTGTGATAGTCAATCACTTCATCGGCACCTAGACCGACCACAAAATCATGATTGGCTTGACTAGCCGTTGTGGCAACATAGGCCCCCATCTTTTTAGCCAGTTGAATAGCATAAATGCCCACACCACCGGCACCGGCTTGAATAAGCACCTTTTTACCCGCACTCACTTGCAGTTGTTGCAACATTTGTAACGCCGTTAAGCCAGCCAAAGGCACCGCGGCTGCTTCAGCAAAACTCACGTTAACTGGCTTCAATGCCAATTTATCTGCTTTTACTGCCGTGTATTCAGCGTATGACCCATTACGTCCAATCGGGTCAATGTCTGGCCGGGCAAAAACGGCGTCCCCAACTTTAAAGCCGGTCACATTATCGCCAACGGCAACAATTTTCCCAGCGACATCCCAACCAAGCACCACGGGAAACTGCCATTGGAACATGCGTTGCAATAACCCTTCACGGGCTTTATAGTCAATCGGATTAATGCTAGTTGCAATGTTTTCGACCAACACTTCATCCGCTTGAATGGCTGGCACAGCTGTGTCAACCACTGTTAATTCATTTCGATCACCGTATTGGTTAATCACTGCTGCTTTCATATCATTATCTCCTATTAAGCTAAATAGTTCGCAATCATCGGCAAAACAATCCCCGTGTGGGTTGGAAAGGCAAAAATTTGACCTTTAAGATCGTCACTCGTATAGCGTTTGTTAATCACTGGCACCAAAGCGTTCACCACTTCAGGGGCAAAGTCACCAATTAAGGCCGCCCCGACCAATTGCTTTTCTTGGTTCAGCACAATTTTAATGGCAGCGTGGGTATCATTTAACGTTTGGAAACGCATCACTTGCCCATAAGGTATCTCAATAACCTGCAAGTCATCACGTTGGGCTGCTTCATTAGGCGTCACACCGACTTGGGCCACACGTGGCAACGTAAAGGCCACCGTGGGCACAACCGGATACGTGATTGGTGCAGGATCGCCCAAGAGTACGCGGGCAATATAGTGTGATTCAAAGGTTGCCGTTGGCGTCAACCGCGCAATTGGCTTTGAAATGACATCACCACTGGCGTAAATATTAGGGACATTCGTTTGCAAATGATCATTCACCAAGACTCCTTGGCGGTCATAGGCCACCCCAATAGTATCTAAGCCGAGGCCATCAATATTGGCCACGCGCCCTGTGGTATCCATGACATATTCAGCTTCAAAGTGTTGCCCTTGTGCTGTTTCAACGGCGTATTGTCCGTTGTCTAATGTCGTCACGCTGGCGACAGCTTGACCAAAATTAAACTGAATACCTTTAGCCGACATATCAGTCACAACCTGTTGGGCATAGTCCACGTCAAAGCCATTCAACGCGCGGTCACCATATTCAATCAGAGTCACTTGGCTACCTGCTGCATGGGCGATTGACGCAAATTCCATCGCAATGTACCCCGCCCCAATAAAAATCATTGACTTTGGCATTTCTGGCAAATCCAAGAAATCGGTACTGTCATGCGTGAGTTTAGCACCCGTAATTGGTAGCTTTGCTGGGCGCTGACCAGTCGCAATTACAAATTGATCAGCCTGATATTGGACATCACCCACCGTAATCGTTTGTGGGTCGATAAATTGCGCATGACCAGCAATAATATCAATGCCGTCAACAGATAGCATTTTTGCCAAACCATCAGACAACGGATCAATCACTTGGTGCTTGTAAGCCATCAATTCTGGCCAAATAATATCAGGCGTGTCGTTAATGCCAATACCGTGATAGTGGTGCAAATGATGCATCATTTCTGCAGGGCCATCTAACAAAATTTTGGCATTGCAGCCAAAGTTCGTGCAAGTGCCTGCGACTTTATTAGCTTCAACTAAGGCAACCTTCTTGCCAGCACGCGCGAGTGTTTGCGCGCCGTGCCATGCTGCATGGCCACTACCAATAAAAATAATATCGTACATGATTATCCTTCTTCCTTTTCGGTTAGCATCGTTTGTAAAATGTGATTTAACGCTTGGTTTTCACGCAAAACTTCTTCAAGCGGTCGGCCACTGCGCGCCAGTAACTGATCGCGAATGGCATCGACCTCGGCCAAAATTTGTGTAAATAAAGGTTGTTTGTCAGCTGGCATCGCCAAGACTTTGGCCCGCTTATCAGTTGGACTGGTTGCCTTGTGCAACCATGACTTTTTGACAAGCTTATCAATGACTGGGGTGAGCGTGTTACTCGACAAATCCAGTGCCGCACCAATATCCATTAACTTCAAAGGGCCTTGTTGATGAATAATTAAAAGACTCATGTATTGTAAGTATGACAAATCATAAGGTTCTAATACGCGACTGTAAAGCCGATGAAAATAACGATTCGTGTTATAAACGGATAAACAAAGTTCATCATAAAGATAATCATCTGGTGTCATATCTGTTAACGCCCCTTTCTGTCATGTAATTATATCGCATACGATATAAATTGCAAGTAAAACAAAAAAAGGTTTGTCCTATTTATTAGGAAAACCCTTGTGTGCTTGACTTATAAATTTTCACCGCGACTAGCAATCACTTGTTGATACCAGTGAAAACTATCCTTCTTATAGCGCTTGGCACTGCCTTCGCCAAAATCATCTAAATCAACATAAATATAACCATAACGCTTCTTCATTTCGCCTGTACCGGCCGACACAATATCAATCGGTCCCCAAGACAAGTAACCGATAACGGGAATCCCATCATTAACCACTGCTTTTTCAACTTCAGCAATGTGCGCCCCTAAATAAGCTATTCGGTAATCATCATGCACAGTCGGCTCATCAGTAGTCGTGTCAAGTTGGTCATACGCCCCAAACCCATTTTCAACAATCATAATTGGCAACCCTGGATAAAGGTCGTTAATTTCATTCAACGCATAGCGTAAGCCTTGTGGATCAATTGCCCAGCCCCAATCACTGGCTTTGATTTCAGTGTTGGGGACCGTTTCCCATTGCGTGGCCGCGTCTAATTCCGCATCCGTATCCGACTTTGCCCGAATGACCGATGACGCATAGTAAGAAATGCTCAAATAATCCACCGTACCAGCAGCTAAATCTTCAAAATCTTGCGCCGTCACATCAGCACGCCAGCCTGTACGGGCAAATAATTGTTCCAATTCATGTGGGTAAGCGCCACGAATATGCACATCGCTAAACCAGTCACGTTGCTGTCTGGCTTTTTGCACTGCCAATTGATCAGCTGGTTTTGTCGATGCAGAATAAAGCGTCCCAACATTTAACATTGCACCAATTTTAAAGTTTGGATTGATGTCATGCCCAATGCGCACAGCACGAGCACTTGCAACCAATTCGTTATGGGCCGCTTGATACATCGCGGCTTGCCGTTCGTCAACCGTCATCTCTGGCGTGAATTTCAAACCAGAATTCGTCCACACGAGAAATTCTGACAGACTACTCTTTTCCGCTTGATTGGCCTGATTGGAAATTTCGTTATGCGTAATCCAATAAGTCACCTTGTCTTTGTAACGCTCAAACACGACCCGCACATATTTTTCAAAGTAATCAATCACTTGCCGATTTTCCCAACCACCATAGGCCGTCACCAGATGATAAGGCATCTCAAAGTGTTGTAACGTAATAACTGGCTCAATACCAAGTGCATGCATTGTGTCAAACAAGTCATCATAAAAGGCTAACCCTGCTTCATTTGGTTCAGCATCGTCGCCATTTGGAAAAATGCGTGTCCAGGCAATCGATGTTCGAAAGGCTTTAAAGCCCATTTCGGCCATCAAAGCTAAGTCTTCCTTATACGTTTTATAGAAATAAATCCCGTGATGGTTGGGATAGTTCTTCCCTGGTATGACACCGTCGGTGATTCCACGGGGTTGTTCATGCGACCCAGCTGTTAAAACATCGGCAATCGAAACACCTTTACCATCTGCGTCCCAGTATCCTTCGGCTTGATGCGCAGCAATCGCGCCGCCCCATAGAAAATCTTCTGGTAATTGTAATCCTTTTTTTGGCATGTCATTGGCTCCTTCTATCCTGATACTTTAATTGTAACCGCTTTCTTTTTCAAGAAATCCGCTTTTTGGTCGCGATATTGGACATTTTGTGAACCTAAACCTCTTGATTAATCGTCATCAAAAGATGATAAATGGCGCCATATAGATTGGCATCATTGCCAAAACGACTGGTCAGAATCGGAATTGGTGTCAACACATTGGCAATCACGTCATTTTGTGCCATTAGCGCCTGATAATCGGCTTGAATCGTGGCTGCAACAATTTTTTGTGCACTGATGCCGCCACCAATCACTACCCGATCTACATCAATCACCGTTTGCAAATTATAAATCATATGCGCAATTGTCTGCGTATAAGCCGAAAATATCGGCAACGCCCGACGATCCCCTTGATTAATCGCTTCAAAAACCGCTTTCCCATCGTGTTTATCTGGTAGTCCAAGAACTGTAGCAATTCGTTCAATCATCCGAACCGCACTACCCTGACTCCCCAACCAATGTTCCGGATTGGAAAGGTCGGTATCTAGTACCATAAAGCTCAATTCACCTGCTTGGAAATGGCTCCCAGCATATAATTGGCCATTTAAAATTAACCCACCACCGACACCGGTGCCTAATACCACGGCGGCACCATTTTGAACATTTTTAAGATTTCCCAGCCATAATTCTGCCAATGCTGCCGCTTTCCCATCGTTTTCAACACTAACTGGCACGGCTAACTGTAAGGCTGCCGGTAAATTCACTTGGTCTAAAAACTGTAAAGCCCCACCACCATAAATCGTTTCATCATGATGATCAACCTTGCCTGGTACCGCAATGCCAACGCCTTTAATTTGGTCTTGATACGACGCTACAATAGCCGTCAATTGCGCCATAAATGCCGGTAAATCCGTCGTGACGGTCGGCGTGCTATGTTTTTCAATTAATTCACCCGCACGATTAACGATGCCATACTTTAAATTCGTCCCACCAATGTCAATGGCCAAATAATTACGATCCATTTTATCACTCCTTTTTAACAGCAAACGCGACTGCTTCACGCAATGCATCCTCGGCTTGTGCGAAATCACCAACTTTATCCATAAACGCATGCGTCATGCCGTTGTAGCGTAGATATGTTGCTTGCCCACCACTTGCTCGCACTTTTTGGATAAACGCCTCACCTTGAAAACGTAATGGATCATACTCCCCAATCACAGTCAGCGACGACGGTAATTGCGCTAGCGCCACGGTATCCGCTAACAAAGGTGATAGATAAACGCTCGTGGCATCACTTTCCCGAATATAAATTTTGTCAATTAAACCCTCGCCAGCAAAAAAGCCTTGTAAGTAGGGCAATAACAATGCCTCATCAGCCACAGCAATGGGATAGCGCCGCACATCACTCAGCCACGCAGCCAACCGTGGATCGTGTGCTTGATAGGTCACTGGATAAAAAGCAATCATCTTGGTAATCGCGTTAACACCTAATGCACGATCTAACAAACCTAAGCTATAAACAAAACCGCCACCAGCAGAGTCCCCTAATACGGATACCCTTGTGGTATCAATCGGCCAACCACTCTGATTGAGTGTCCAAGCAATTGTTTGATAGGCTTCCAAAAAACCTTCTGGGTAAGGATGCTCCGGTGCTAGGGCCCAATCCACTGAAACCACCCGTATATCACCCAAATCAGCTAAGGCCCGTGCTGGCTTATCGACATTATCCAAAGATCCGCCAAAGAAGCCACCACCATGATAGAAGAAAATAACAGGTAATGTTTGGTCGACCAAACGTGTCTTAACATACGTTCGCAATGGTACACCATAGGCCGTAGTCGTATCCACGACGGTTAACTCATGCGTGGCAATATCTTGGGCCGCTGGCCACCCCATTGCTGCACGCAGCGTAGCAATATCTGGGGGTGTCATGTCTTGCTGATCGACAGTTTGCGTTTGGGCCGCCACTAATTCAGCCCGTGCCTTGGGATCTAAGACCCCACCTGTTTGCGTATCTGGCACTAATTTAATGACGACGCCATTCGTCTGATCGATTTGTGTGTTAAATTGTGTCAAAGTCCCATCCTCCTATGATGCCTTATGGTTGGCCGCTTGTAGATTACCAACGCTAACTGAATCGCAGCCAATAAGAACATCATCAACGTGGCCACTAACAGTGTTGCTTTATTTGTTGTCTGGCCCGTTAATGGTGTGACCAAAGCTAAAATCTGTGGTGACAAGAAAACAGCCACATTAATGCCGACCAACATCAGCGCCGACGATAAATTTGAAGTTCCCACGGGCTGTACTTCTGCTACCCGTCCAAAGACGGCCGGCATGAAAATAGGTAATCCCAAACCCACAAGACTCACACCGATCCAGACCATCACCACTGTATTGGCTGAGACAATCGCCCATAGCCCCAGACCAGCAAAGATTAAACCAGTCGGAATCGTGAGCCGCCGTAAATGCTTATAGATTTTCCCATACAAGAGACTGGGCACCAAACCAAGCAAAGACATCACACTAAGTTGGGCAGCCGCTGTAGCAGCAGTTCCTAGTCCCTGTTCAACCAAGAAACCAGCTAGTTTGAGCATTAAGCCAAAGTAAAAGGCGAAAAAAGTTGCAATTAGGACAACATAGCCAAGAACCGCAACATTCGTTGTTGCTTTCTTTTTGACGGATGCTTGTGTGTTATCAGCCACTACCGCAACCTTAGTCAGTTGATCAATTTTCCCAGCAAATAAACCAAACAAGATTAGCGGTACAACAAACAGCCAGTTGACATTAAAGGCCATTTGCCAGCCACTCGTGACTAACAAACCAACAACAAATGCCGCTGCGGCATTACCGACTGTACCGACAGCGGATTGAAAACCTAGCATCGTCTGCCGTTCTTCCCCGTCATAAACAGCCATGATTAAACTATAGGCCAAATTATTAAACAGCCCTACGCCAACGCCCAGCAAGAGACGAGAGATAAAAATCACCGGATATTGTGTCACAAAGACTGGTACCAAGCCCGCCAGCAGTGCTAATACTAAACCAATCAAGGTTGCGTGACGCGCACCAATGTGTTTGACAATCCATGAACTGGCCAACACGGTAATAAGTAGTGAAATGGTTGGTAACGTTGTGAGCATCTCCACTTGTGTCGGTGGATATTGTTTAAACGCCGTAATCATTGCCGGCAAGGCAGTTGAGACAGCAGTCGTCACCGTTAACACTAATGAAATTGAGAGAATCGCCAGTTTGAATAACCTAGCGTTTTGAACCGATGAATCCATATCCGATAACCTCATTTCTATCATTTAAAAAGCGCTTCAATATCTTATATTGTAAGCGCTTTCTTGCTAGAAACGACGCAATTATCGTCTTTTTTTAAGTCAGTTTGTGAACTGTTGCCGATATTTTTTGGGTGACATACCATACGTGTTTTTAAATAATCGTTCAAAGGATTTGACGTCACCAAAACCTGTCATGTCGGAAATCCAGCTAATTGATTTATTGGTATTCATGAGGTATTGATAGGCTTTATGCAACCGAATCGTCTGTAAATACTCAAGTGGTGTCATCTGTAACTTCATTTTAAAATATCGGGACAAATAACTTGTGGAGACACCAAAATGCGCCGCTAGCGCTGAAACCGTCAGACCGTTTTGGACATTTGCTTTGATATACCACAAAATTTGATATAATTTGTCGTCCTTCGCCTGAATCAAATGCGGATTCACACCAAAATCATGGTTGGAAAAATGTAGCACTAATTCATCTAAAATGTCATAAGCTAAACGCGTAATCCGTAGGTAGTTTGTTGGATCATTTTTCACCGTATGGTGCATCGCATAAAAATAGTCAACCAATCCCGTACTCGTCACACGATCAATTCCATTAGGATGGGTAACAAAAACAAGTTCAGAAATGTTGGGTAAGGCCGTCCGCAAAAAGTCATTATTAAAAAATAAGGTCATCGCTTCACTACCAACTTTTTGCAACGGAATCGTATGGATACTGCCTGAATTAATCACTAACACATCTCCGGTCTGCGTATCAAAAGTCTGACCATCAATCGCAAATTGGTCAATATGCCCGCTCACCGTTAAATTCAATTCTAATTCTTCATGCCAATGCCGTGGTACTGCATGTTGCTGTTCTTTCGCATTATGAATAATCCAATACACTGGCAAGTTCAGCGCTACCGGTTTGACAATTTCATGTGTAAACGGTTCGCCCATGTCACGATTAGCTTGCGACCTCATTTGCTGTCCTCTTTCGCACAATTTTATCTATCATATCACAATTTGAAAACGGTTACATAAAAACCGAGGCATCACCCTCGGTTCACTTCTTAATCAAATGCGGCCGCACCACGCGTCGCAATCACGTGTTGATACCAATAAAAACTGTCTTTGCGTCGCCGGTCAAATGTCCCCTGACCTTGGTCATCCATGTCAACATAAACAAAACCATAGCGTTTAGAAAACTCCGATGTCCCTGCTGACACCAAATCAGTAATCCCCCAAGTCGTGTAACCCAAAAGTTCAACGCCATCTTGAATGGCTTCATACATTTGTTGAATATGTTGCTTCACATAATCAATGCGATACTCATCATGAATCTGACCATCAGCTGTCACCGTATCAAGCGCTCCTAAACCATTTTCGACAACAAACAGCGGTACTTGATAACGATCATACAAATAATTTAACGTGATGCGCAAGCCAACCGAATCAATCTGCCAGCCCCAATCTGAACTCTCTAAATACGGATTGGCCTCACCGTTAACAAAATTACCCGATGTTTTTTCAATATTTGCGCCTGGCTCATGACGCGCCACCGTGCTCATATAGTATGAAAATGACATAAAGTCAACTGGATTAGCCGCCAATATTGCCTCATCTGAAGGTGCCATCTGCAAATTGATGCCATTTTCAGCAAAGAAACGCTTAGCATAGGCAGGATACTTACCACGTACCTGAACATCTGAATAAAATAGATTTTCGTGATCCAACTTTAAGGCTTGCAAGACATCTAGTGGATTAGGTGTTGCCGGATAAGCTTGCATTCGCGCCAGCATCATCCCAATTTTCAAATCAGGGTTCAGCTCATGCGCAAATTGTGTCACTAAACTAGAAGCGACAAACTGATGGTGCGCTGCTTGGAACCGATCTTGTAGGGTATACGCGTCATCATCTGACAGTAAAGCACCGCCCACGTAACCAGACACCCCGATAACATTGATTTCATTAAAAGTTAACCAGTACTTCACTTTGTCTTGATAGCGCGTGATTACCGTTTTGGCATACTTGACAAATAAATCAATTACCGCGCGATTCTGCCAACCACCATAATTTAACGCAATCCCAATCGGCGTTTCATAGTGCGATAGCGTGACCAACGGTTCAATATTATATTTGCGTAATTCATCAAACACTGCATCATAGAATTGTAAGCCAGCTTCATTGGGTGCCGCATCATCCCCATTAGGAAAGATACGTGACCAAGCAATCGACAGTCGAAACGTCTTGAGTCCCATTTCTGCATATAACGCAATATCTTCTTTGTAGCGATGATAGAAGTCTGAACCCCAACGCTTGGGATAGCGTCCCTCTGCATCATTTAAAGCTGCCAAGACCTTTTCTTTGCTCATTGGTGCTGTAAAATCGAGTGCGGTCTTACGATCCTTGGGATCAATGGCTACCGCCGTATCCGACGTGGCCGGCCCACGCCCACCATCTTGCCAGCCGCCTTCAAATTGATTGGCCGCGGTGGCGCCACCCCAGAGAAAGTCTGTCGGAAATTGTTTCGCTTGCATATTAACGCCTCCTTATTTTTTCAGGAAAATTAAGTCACTTGCTGTCGTGACAGTCGGTTCATTGGTCGTTTCAATTGCGACATATTGTGGCGAATTTGTCACAATAACTGGGGTTACCACCGGATAGCCCGCAGCTTGAATGGCCGCAACGTCAAATGATACTAGCTTTTGACCTGCTTTCACGTGATCGCCTTGAGCAACGTGTGCGGTGAAATGTTGGCCATTTAATTCCACGGTATTCATGCCAATATGGATTAACAATTCAGCACCATTTTCTGTGACAAAGCCAATCGCATGCTTGGTCGGGAACAAAATCTTTACTTCACCTGCTGTTGGTGCCACAATTTCTCCTTGGCTCGGATCAATAGCAATCCCTTGTCCCATTGCTCCCGAAGCAAAGACTTCATCGGCTACGTCTGCCAAAGCAACTGTCTTACCAGCCAACGGACTCTTGATTGTTTCACTCTGTAGTTCGACCTGAGCTGATGTCCCTTGAGTACTTGACGTCGTACCGGCAGTGGCTGGGACTGACTTATCGTAAAGCTTTGGCACTTTGACAAACATCATCCCCACAAAGCTGAGGACAATCGCCAAAATGGTGCCAATAATCATGTGCATCACACCCGTCAAACTACCATTTGGTCCAATATAAGATGGATACATGAAGATACCCAGGCCACCGTTGATGTAAGTCAAGACCTTAAAGTAACCAAGATAGGCCCCGACAATACCTGAAGAAATAATAGAAACAATAAATGGCGTTTTCATAGGTAATGAATAACCGTAAATCGCCGGTTCTGTCACCCCAAAGATGGATGAAATAATAGCTGGGATAACCCCTGTCTTCACCTTCTTTTCCTTTGTCTTAACCCAAACACCAGTTAATGCACCTGTTTGAGTGAAGTTTGGTAAAGCAGCGGCCGCCATCAATGGTGAATAACCCATTGTTGCAATTTGCGTGATAATCAATGGGACAATACCCCAATGTAAGCCAAACATGACCAAAATCTGCCAACCCGCACCCATGGCAAAACCATACAGAATTGGGCTCATGTTATAAACAGTGACAAAGAAAGCGCCGACGGCGTTAGAAGCCGTATTAGCAATTGGTCCAACAACTAAGAACGTCAACCACAACGTGACAAAAATCGTCACCATTGGGACAAAGAACATCTTCACGTTATCATGGGTGTGGCGCTTCATAAAGTGTTCAATTTTTGAAGCAACATAAATTGCCAAAATAATTGGCAAAACCGTACTATAATAACCACCCGCTGGTATTTGAATCGTCAAGCCCATAAATGGTTTGGCAGCGGCTAACAACTGCGGCAACCCTGGATAAACGAGCGCCCCGGCAATAGCCAACGCCGTGTAAACACTCATTTTAAATTTATTTGCAGCCGTAACGGCTAAAAATATTGGGAGATACTGGAATAGGCCATCCCCAATCGCATTCATCACCACATAGACACTATCAGTCTTTGGCATGCCAGCAGCGGCTAAAATCGCCGTAATGCCTTTTAAAATACCGGCAGCGGCCAACGCGCCCAAAATAGGTTGAAACAGGTTTGACACGACATCAATAAAGCGATCAAACCAATTCCCCTTTGGTCCTGCAGTGTCTTCGGTATCAGCTGCCGTGTCCCCACCAACGGGGAGATGCCCCACCTTGACGACTTCATCGTAAACATCCGGCACTTGATTCCCAATCACAACTTGATATTGACCGCCAGCTTTTACCACAGTGACAACACCGTCACGTTGTTGCAAATATTCGGTATCAGCCAGACTTTCGTCTTTGAGATTAAACCGCAAGCGCGTTACACAGTGCCGCAGACCATCCACATTTTCACTGCCGCCAACATGCGCTAAAATATCTTCAGCTAACTCTGTATATTTAGCCATCTTTCTTCCTCTATTCCTAAAGCTTTTACTACCTATAATTGTAAGCGCTTTCAATAAAGAGAAATCCAACTTTTTGCGGCTAAAATCGTCAATTTATGAACTTAATACACCCTAACACGACCAATATGCCGCATTTTTGACAAAAAAAATAACGACAAACGTCGTTATGTGAGATGAATCTGTCGCCAGTCAATTTTTTCAAAATTATCTGCGTTTACGTGACGCAATAATTTAGCAATTGTATAATTCTGTAAGCGATTTTTAAAGTCCTGTTCTGCCTCGTTAAAGACACTCAACACGTCGTCAACCGCGACATCCAGTGCTTGTTGCACTGCTACTGTCGGCTGCTCCGACGCTTGACTTAAGAAAATACGATCCGCTAGTTGTGTCGAATGAATGAAACTGCCATCACCCTCAATTGCTTCATAAACATCAAGTAACGTAATATCAGCAATCGGTCGCGCTAACTTAAAGCCACCCTCTTTACTCGCAATTGCTTCAACAATGCCTGCCACCACGAGCTTACGCATCGTCTTCTTCAAATAAGATTCTGACACTTCTAGGCGATTACTCAATAAGTAACTTTTCACTGGTAAACCGCCTTTTTGCAAAGCTAACATGACTAATACCACTAAGCTTTGCTCCACTGCATTTGACATTTTCATAATTCTCTCCATCTCCCCCAAAAATTCCGGCTCTCCACAACCGGCAACTATTAGTTTGTTGTTTCCGTTTGGTTTGGCCAAATCAGCGCATTGTGCTGTAGCTTCCAATGGTAAACGCCCCATGTCAGCACCATTGACACGACACCAATAGTTAATAGCACCGCTAAATCGCCACCAACATGACCGCCAATTGAAATGACTTCACGGAAGGCATGCACTGAATAAGTCATCGGCATCCATGGATGAATGGCTTGGAAAAAGCCATTTGATAACTCGATTGGATATGAACCAGCACTCGCACTTAATTGTAGCACCAACGCCACAATCATGAGACCAGAACCTAATTTACCAAACATAATACTAAAGAGCAAGACAAATTGATTAAAGGCGAACGCGACTACTAAGGCTACAACGTATAGCATGGCCACGTTTTCTGGATGTAAGCCATCTACCAACAGCAATAATGTGGTAATAATAAGCGCTTGCGCAATCCAAACGGGGATATTCACCGTTTGTTTATCGGCCCACCAAGCAAAGCCACTGCGTGGCTTCTTAGCAACTGTCACAAAGTCATAAATTGCACTAAACGTAATCATACCGACAAAGAGGCCAACTGACATCATATAAGGCGTCATCCCTGTCCCGTTATTATCCACATTCGAGTAGTTCTTTTGGGTTTGCTTAACAGGTTGTGTCAAGGCCTTCACGTTACTTGGTTGACTATGAATCTGCTCAAGTTGAATAGCTCCATCCGCAAGCTTGGCTGCTAACGTCATCGTGCCATCTTGCGCTTGTCCCAAAGCAGAAACTGCTTGGGCAGTACCCGTCGTTAGCTGTTGCGCGCCTTGGTCCAATTGACCGGCACCCGTCGTCAACTGACCATTTTTAGCTGTCAGTTGCCCAAGACCACGATTTAATTGCGTGGCGCCAGCAGCAAGTTGCCCATTTCCTTGTGCCAACTGACCAGCACCAGCTTGCAACTGTGCAGCTGCTGTCGTGACTTGTTGTTGACCAGCATTAACTTGACCAGCACCAGTTGCTAATTGTTGCGCTGCTGGCACAAATTGTTGTGATAATAATTGGCTGACTTGCGTTAAGCTACCGTTTAAGCCATCAATGGCCGCTTTATTGCCGGCTTGTGCTTGCGTAACCCCGGCTTGTAATTGCACTAATTTCGTTTTGAAACCATCAAGTTGTGGGAGCAGCGCCTTGAGTTGCGCCAAACTGTTTGCTAGACTGGCTGCAGCTTGGCCACTCTGCGTTAAATGACCTTTCAGGTCATTAGTTGTGGCAATAAACTGTTGGGCAATCTCTGGATTGGCGGCTAGAAAAGCTTGGAATTTTGGATCGTTTGCTAACTTACCTAGTTGCGCTGCATCTGTGCTTGCCCCCGTCAAGCCAGCCTGTAAGTCTTGCCCGGCTTGCGTCATCGCTTGAGTATCAGGGACATCAGGTAATGTGATGGCATTGACAGCATTAGCCAACTCAGCCAACCCCTTTTCTAATTCAGCTAACTTAGGCGCACTTGTCGTTTGCCCTTTGACAATCCCATCACTCAATTCTTGTAACTTAGTGGCTAATTGTTGTGCGCCATCCGCAACTTGTTGGCTTCCAGCTGCTAACTTTGGTGCATTTTGCGCTAATTGCGACGTTCCTGCCGCTAATTGATTGGCACCATTAGCAGCTGTTGCCGCACCACTAGCAAGTTGACCAGCACCACCATTAGCTTGGACGACACCTTGTGTGTACTGTGCTAGACCTGTTGCCAAAGTTGAAGTGCCTTGTGATAAGACTTGCGCCCCATTGTTGAGCTGGCGACTACCGTCAGCTAATTGACCCAAACCATTATTGAGCTGACGAGCACCATCCGAACCAGCCAGAAAGCCTTTTTGAGAAGCTGCTGTTGCTGACAAAATTGTCTTGTTATAGACACTTTGCAGTGAGCGGTTGACACTATCTTGAATCTTAACCGCCGCCGAACTCGTCATCTTTTCTGCAATAAAACTTTGGCCGGCATTTTGGGCAATGGCAATTTTAGCATACTTTGGTTGATCACTTAGTAATGTCCCCGCATTACGTGTAAAGTTTTTAGGAATGGTAATAGTCATATAATAACGACCAGATGCTAAGCCATCCCGAGCCTGTTGCGAAGAGACTTCCCGCAACTTTAACGGTTGTTCTCGCAATAACTTATCCGTTAAGTCTTGTCCCAAATGTTGCGTCTTATCGTTGATCTTGGCCGGCTGATCATTGTTCACAATAGCCACTGGCAAATGATCTAATCTACCGTAGGTATCCCACAACGATGACAAGAAAATTACAGCATAAATACTTGGAATCATGGCAATTCCAACTAATAATAATTTTAATCCACGCAGCTTACCAATTCGCTGCCATTCTTCACTTTGCCAAAACTTCATGCGCTGCCTCTTTTTCGTGTACTTTTTTTATCTATGGATATATTATATACACGGATAAGACGAATTGCAAACAAAAAAAGCAAAATTTCTTTTGCTTTTCTGTCATTGCTATTTAGTTTAAATCATGTCAATCAAAAGTTGCTTGATTTCAGCCAAGCTTGGTTGGCGTGGGTTACCAGGCGTGCACTGATCGTTGTAGACAAGGTCTGTCAATTGATCAACACTCTTCATCAAAGTAGCTTCGGTAACGCCGTTTTCTGACAATGTCAAGTCAACGTCAATTGACTTAGCCAAATCCTTCACTGCGGCAATCAATGATTCTACCAATTCAGCATCTGTGTTACCCTTCAAGCCAAGGTAGCGGGCAATATCAGCGTAATCCTTTTGTGCTGTGTATGTTTCATAGCGAGGATATGGTGTGCGCTTCACGTTACCTGTCACAGCATTGAACTTAATCACGTGTGGCATAGCAATCGCGATTGACAAACCGTGAGCCAAACCGAATTCACCACCGATCTTGTGTGCAAGTGAGTGGTTGATACCAAGGAAGGCGTTGGCAAATGACATACCAGCAAGTGTTGAAGCATAGTGCATCTTCGTACGTGCGTTTTGACCTTCCTTTGTTGGGTTCTTTGGATCGTAGTTGTATGATGTTGTCAAGTTTTCAAAAATCAACTTGATAGCTTCCAAAGCCCATGGACGTGTGAATTCTGACGCCATTACTGAAACATATGATTCAAAGGCGTGTGACAAAGCATCCAATCCTGAGAAGGCAACTGTACGCTTTGGCACAGTCATGACGAATTCTGGGTCGACAATAGCGACTTCTGGTGTCAATTCGTAATCGGCCAATGGATACTTCACGTGTGTTTCATCGTCTGTAATAACGGCGAATGGTGTCACTTCAGAACCAGTACCTGATGTTGTTGGAATGGCAACCATTTGTGTCAAACGTGCGTGGTAGAACTTCACGATACGCTTACGGATGTCCATGAACTTTTGTTGCAATTCCATGAACAATTCCTTGATACCTTCTTCGTCTGACAAAATACCTTCGTGACGTGTTGAGTATTCGTACAAGAAGCGACCAATCTTACCGGCATCAAGTGCTGAACCACCACCAAGCAAGATGACAGTATCAGGCTTGAAGTCAGCCATTTGACGTGCAATTTCAACCGCTTGTGACAATGTTGGGTCTGGTTGTACTGAGCCATAGATTGATGTTTCAACTTGTTCTTGACGCAATTCTAATTGACTCAAAACCTTACCAACGAAGCCGAATTGTACCATACCTGGATCGGCCACGATGAAGGCACGCTTAACTGATGGCAAATCTTGCAAATAAGTGATGGCGTTAGCTTCGTAGTAAACTTCCTTTGGCAAACGAATCCACTGTGGCCGGTTACGACGACGCGCCACTGTTTTAATATTAAGCAAATCGTATGTTGACAAGTTGTGAGACAATGAATTCTTCCCCCATGATCCGGTACCAAGCGTCAATGATGGGCGCATAGCATCTGTATAGATATCACCGACACCACCGATTGAATCTGGTTGGTTAACCAAGATACGTGATGCACCGATAGCATCAGCATATTCCTTAATAAATGGATCATCTTGTGATCCGATTTGAATAGCCGCGTTGTGTCCGGCACCTTGATAGTCTAAGAGTGCTTGTACTGTGTCGATAGCTTCTTCACGTGTGTCGACCTTATAAAGTGACAACAATGGTGAAAGCTTTTCTGATGACAAGGCTTCACCGATGTTCTTGCGGTCTAATTCAAACAACAAGACATCCTTACCTTCAGGAATCTTAACACCAGCTTGTTCAGCAATCCAACGACCTGACATACCAGCAACTGGACCAGCAACACCAAAGCCTTCTGCATTTGGCTTGAAGACGAAGTCAGCGATCTTCTTGTAGTCCTTCTTAGGTACCAAGTAAGCACCTTGTTCTTGCAACTTTTGCAAAATTTCATCATAAACAGGGGCTTGGATAACCGCTGAGTTTTCAGTGGCACAGATCATACCGTTGTCAAAACGCTTTGACAACAACAAGTCAGATACCGCACGGTCTGTATCAACAGTTGCATCGATATAAACCGCACCGTTACCGGCACCAACACCCATTGAAGGGTTACCTGACTTCAAGGCTGCGTTAACCATTGATGGGCCACCAGTAGCCAAAATTGAGGCAATACCAGGGTTTTGGATCAAGGCTGTTGTCGCATAAATTGATGGTGTTTCAATCCATTGGATGAAGTTCTTAGGTGCGCCAGCCTTCACCGCTGCTTCATAAACAATCTTAGCAGCGTGTGCTGAAGCCTTTTGTGCTTGTGGGTGGAAAGCAAAGATAATCGTGTTACGCGTCTTTGCTGTCAACATAGCCTTAAAAATTGTTGTTGACGTTGGGTTAGTTGTTGGCACGATACCAGCCAATACCCCAAGTGGTGCAGCGACTTCAACCTTTCCTTGGATTTTATCTTCGCTAATCACACCAACTGTCTTATCAAACTTGATGGCGTTATAAACAGATTCTGAAGCAAAACGGTTCTTTGTATCCTTATCTTCAACAACCCCACGACCAGTTTCGTCGTGTGCTTCGTGCGCCAATAGCAATGAGTTTTCTGATCCAGCCAAGGCCATTGCTGCAACAATCTTATCAACTTGTTCTTGTGTATATGTTGAGAATTCAGCCAAAGCCTTTTGAGACTTTTCAACCAATTCTGCTGTCATTTTTTCAGCTTGTGCTTGTAATTCCGCCTTTTCTTCTGGCGTCAAAGCCTTCTTTGCAGGCTTCTTTTCATTTACGTCTACCATAATGACTACTCCTTTTATCGTTTGCTCATTTATTAACAATCTAAGTATATAACAGCCTGGTTTAAAATGCAAGTTTTTTAGGAATATTTTTTAAAACGTTGATTAGTCAACGTTTTAAAACAGTTTCATTGCTATTATATTTTTGTGTATTTATATACAATGTTGGTCAAAACGGTGAATTGATCACAAAAATCAATGCTGAAAACAATATAAAAAAAGCGTAGCGCTAAATGTGGTGTACCCCGAAAGTTAAAGCAACTTTCGGGGTTTTATTTATGACTAAAA
>ERZ1106932.16-NODE-16-length-73701-cov-6.851614_pt1 | contig 73701 bp, 56 predicted proteins | sample MGYA00403665_ERZ1106932 | MGnify/ENA primary metagenome ERZ1106932 (study PRJEB35170, sample SAMEA104062448) | human gut metagenome | biome: human gut; feature: human-associated habitat; material: faeces | place: Denmark | collected 2012-08-24 ... | reverse complement strand
GTTTCTTCGGTCATGAGCGCCGTGCGCACCATGTCTTCGTCGGGCCCGCCGCCCCCGTCGCCGTAACCGTAGGCGATCAGCGCGCAATCGTTAATATGCTTGTTGAGCATGCCCTCCATGCGCGCGCGGACGGCGCGCGGGTCGGCGGGCGAATGCGTGGTGTTGAAATGCGCAATAACTTCGCTGCCGTCTATCCCCCTCCATCGGAAAGCGTCCAGCGGAAAGCGGTTGGTATCGTTCCAGCTCAGCTTCGTTGTGAGGAAATATTTCACGCCGCAGCCCCGCATGATCTGCGGGAGCACGCCGCTGTAACCGAAAGTATCGGGCAGCCAAAAAACGTCCGCGCGATAGCCGAAATGCTCTTTTAAAAAGCTCTGGCCGCGCAGGAACTGTCTGATCAGCGCCTCGCCGCCCGTCAGATTGCAGTCGCATTCCACCCATGCCGCGCCGTTCGGTTCGAACCTGCCCTCGCGCACCAGCTTTTTGATGCGGCCGAAGAGGTCGGGACTGCTTTTGCGTATCCAGTCCATATACAGCACGCTCGACATGATGAAAGTGTAATTCGGGTATTTTTCGAGCAGGCGCACCGCGTTGACCGCCGTGCGCACGGCTTTGTGTTTGGTTTCCTCCACGGGCCAGAGCCACGCCGTATCCAGATGGCTGTGCCCGACAAGGCCGATGCGCGGGCTGCTTGCGCACGCGTTTTTTCCGCCGAAATATTTTTTCAGGAGTTCGTTCGCCGCGCGGACGGACGCCTTTTCGGGGCGTTCGGGCAGCAGGGACAGTTTACGGAACAGCTCTTCGAAAATCTTGAACTCTTCGATCTTGTTCCACGGCGAACCGCCGCTTCTGTAATAGGAGACGAGCAGCCGCAGTCGGAGCAGGAACTCTTTCAGTTCCGTGTCGAGCCTCACGGCGTAAATCCCGTGAAAGACGCACCTTTCGCGGTATTTCGACCAACCGAACGTGATCTTTGCGTCGTAGGGCATGGTTCCGTACATCGTGTGCCCGGCATAGGCCTCCACGCGCAGGCGCGCGCCAGCGGGGACTTCTTCCAGGCTGACGAAACGGTGCAGCCGCTCGGACGGCGCGCCGATCTCGCGCGCCCAGTCCGTCATATCCAGCGGCTTGCCGTCCGCAAATATCAGATGTTCCACGCCGTCCGTATCGCACTCCAGCCAGAGCGGACGGGGCAGGTCGGGCAACGTACATTCGAAATTCGCGTAAACAAAATCTCCGCCCCATTCATAACCCTCGCGGACGGGGCCGAAATCCCTGTTTTCCGCGTGCGTAACGGGGAGCGGAGAGCGGGAAAGAACGACGAACGGTTCGTATATATCCGCCAGACGTTCTATTTTTGAAGCTGTTCGTTCCAACTGTTTTAAATTGTACATAACTTTTTTTCCTAAATGGATTTATCGGAAACGGCGGTGCTCGCCTTGATGGACTTTCTCTTCGACTCGTTGCCGAGCCGTTCGAACACGGCGGTGCAGAGCACGTCTATGATATACGACTGCGCCACGACCGTCGCCAGAGAACCGCCCTCGTACGCCGCCTCCTTGCGGCAGGAAAGCAAAAGATAGTCCGCAAACTTCGCCAGCGGCGATTTCGAATAATTTGTGATGACAACGATCGGCGTGCCGTTTTCCTTCGCGATCTCCGCGAGGTGTATGATATCCTTCGTGCTGCCGCTCACGCTGACCAAAATGAGCAGATCCTGCTGGCTCAGGTTGGCGGTGATGATGGCCTGGTTGTGCACGTCGCAGGAATTTTCCAGATTGATGCCCGCTTTGAGCAGCCTGTTTTTCGCTTCGTGCGCGGCGATCGTGGAATTGCCCACCGCAAAAGCGCAGACCTTTCTCGACCCGATAATCATATCCGCTATCTTCAAACATTGCTGATAGTCTATCTGCTCGCAGGTTTCTTTGATGGCTCCGGTCATCTGCTCCGCTATGCTCTGCGGAATCCCCTGCACCTCTTCGTTTTCCGTAACCATATCCTGGCTGAGGTGCAGCTTGAAATCCTGAAACCCCTTGAATTCGAGCTTGCGGCAGAAACGCAGAATCGTGGCCTCTGCCACGCCGAGCATGTCCGCAAGGTCGGTGATGGACAGATAGATAAGGTCTTTTTTATCTATCTCGCAGATGCGGTCTATCAATTTTCTTTCCGTTTTTGTCGCAACGGGACGTATCGCCTGAATACGATCGAATACTTTACCAATCATTCCCTTTCCTCTTGCATTGCTCCGCAATATTCTGATTGCATTATAACATATTTCTTTACAAAAATCAAAAGAATGGGGAAATTATTCCGCTTCACAGTTTCCACGAGGTCATGACGCCCCGATCGTGCAGCAGGCTCTGAAAGGCCGCGAAGCTTTCCTTGCGCGCGGAAACCTCTGCGGGAAGCATATCCTCCCGCACGCAGAACGCCGCGAGGTATCCCGCAGCCTCCCCGATATTCCACTCCACGGGGTGCAGTCTGAAACAGCCGTTCGTAAGGTGCGTGGTTCCCACGTTTTTGCAGGCGGGAATGAGATTTTTCATTCTCACGGGTATCATGCAGCCGAGCGGTATGGTAAACGGCCGCGCCGGCGCAAAGAAAAAGGTGTGCGTTTTCGTGGTGATGTGCAGGTCGATATGATAGAGCCCCACGCCGACGCTCTGCGGCAGATCTGCGGGAGACGGGTTTCCCCTGTCCGCGATCTCTTCCGCCGTAACGGTGTACTTCGCCCGTATCCGCCGCGATTCCCTGATATACGGCTGCATGGCCAGGCCGTCGTTCGTGCCGAGCACTTCGGTATTCAGCCCCAGCCCCCTGTAACCGCCCTCGGTCTGCAGCCAGTAAACCAAGCTGAGCGTGAGCTGGCGGGACAGTTCGAGGTTTTCCGCGTCGTCCGCCGTACCGAAAACGTTGTTCAAAAAATAATCGTTCTGCGGCCAGTTGACGAGCGTAACGTCCCGCGGAACATACCCTTCTTTAAAACGGCTCGCGGCGACGATGCGGCGGTAGGTGAACAGCCCGAACAGCGTATTGCCCCGTTCGTCCTTTTCCCTGTCGAAAAAGCCGAAGCGTTTTGCCTTGCCCGTGGAAGAGTCCGGCCCGTACATGCTCAGCACGGGATATTCGTCGTAGGGCATGCGCAGCTTTCTGAAATATTCGTAAGCGTACGGCTTTTCTATTACGGACTCCCTGCCGTCCTCCCAGTCGCAGGCCGCCACGTAAGTGACGGGCTGCATGTCGCAAGCATTGCCGGAGAGCGGCGCCAAACGTTCGCCCGTATCCGATCGCGATTCCGCGCCCGTAACGTATTCCGTACCCGAAAGCGGCAGAAGTTCGCCTGTGTCCGTGGCGTCCAAAAAATATCTGCCGCAAAGAACGGTATCGCCCTTTTCGCCGCGCACGGTAACGCTCTTTATCCTGTCGCCGTCCGTATCGCACGCCACGGCTTTCGCGTTATAGAGAACGCGCAGTTTTCCCGATAAGAGGAAAGGTTCCAGCATTTCCGTAAGGATGGAAAGCGCCAGTTTCGGCGGATGCGCGAGGCGGGACACCGTAGATCCGCCGGGGCAGAAATACCGCGCCTTTTTCACTTCGTCCGCAATAAAAGGATGGTTTCTGTAATGCTCCCGCACCTTTTCGCGGTAGGCGCGGTAGGTCGCGGTGCAGCCCGTCGTTTCAATATATTTGTGTTCGTCGGGAGGCACGGCCTGCGAGGTCAGCTGTCCGCCGAGCCACTTCCCGCTTTCGGCGAGAACGCAGTTCATGCCCTCCGTGCAGGCGCTGTAAGCGGCGATCGTGCCGCCTAAGGAGCCGCCTATAATGATGACGTCAGCATTGAGTTTATCCATTTTCGCACCACCACAGATATGCGCCCGTAAGTCCCGCGGAATTTCCGAGCTTGCTCACCTCCGCACGCCGTTCCGTCTTTGCGCCGAGCAGCGGCAGCCACCGCTCCGCCGAGGCGCATACGCCGCCGCCAAAGATCATCAGATCGTATTCCTGCGCGCGGAAAACCGTTTCCATCGCCTCGCAGAGCGCGTCCAGCCATTCGTTCACGACCGCGCGGCTCTCGCGGCGCTCTTCGTAAAAGACCTTTTCGGGCGCGGTGCCCGCCGCGGCGCACAGTTTTGTCAAAGCCGTCGCGCTGATATAGCTTTCGATACAGCCGCATTGCCCGCAGCCGCATAATTTTCCGTTATCGCGCATGACGAGGTGTCCGAAACGCCCGTAGCGGAAATCCTCCCCGAACACGACTTTTCCGCCGTCGAAATAAGCGCCGCCCACGCCCGTGCCGAGCGTGAGCATGACGGCGGCTTCTTTCAGCGCGCGGCTTTTCGCCTCACCGAGCATAGCGGCGTGACCGTCGTTGAGCGCGGAAGCGCGCACGCCGTATTTTTCCTCCAGCCACGCTTTCAGCGCAAAGCCGGAATAACCTTTGAGGTTATCCGTCGCAAACGTGCATACGCCGCGATAAGGATCGAAGTCCCCCGCGCTCGACGCGGCGATACCCTCCGCTCCGCCGACGAGGTGATATTCCACCGCTTCGGAAACGGAGCGCTTGATTTCCTCCAAACTGCCCGCGCCCGTGGGCGTTTTCATCACCGCGCCGAGTTTTCCGTTTTCGAAAACGCCGCTTTTGATAAACGTGCCGCCGATATCGAGCGCGACGACGCGGCCGCTCATCCTTTCACCGCCCCGACGACCACGCCTTTGGTGAAATATTTCAAAAAGAAGGGATACGTTACGCAGATCGGCACCATCGACAATATGATGGTGGACGCGATAATGTTCTGTTCGTATTTGAATTTATCGCCCATGACGATCGGCGCGTTCGGATCGCGGAACTGGTCGGAAAGGTTGATGATGTAAAACGGCAGCGGATACAGTTCGGAATGCGACGCCGAAATGTACATCAGCGCGTTGAAGTAATTGTTCCAGTATACAACCGCCGTAAACAGGCAGACCGTTACGAGCATGGACATGGAAATCGGCATGATTATGCTGAAGAGAATACGCAGGTTGCCCGCGCCGTCCATGCGCGCCGATTCCTCCAGCGCGCTCGGTATGCCTTCGAAAAACGCCTTCATCAGGATCAGATGGAACACCATGACGGCGTTCGGCAGAATCATGGCGAAAAGCGTGTTCGTGAGGCCGAGCGAGGAAACGAGAAGATAATTCGGCACCATACCGCCCGAAAACAGCATGGATATGAAGAAATATATCATGATCGTCTGGCGCAGCGGCAGATCCTTTTTGGAAAGAGGATAGGCCGCCAGCACCATGCACAGCACGCTGATCGCGGTGCCGAGCGCCGTAACGCATATGCTGATAAAAAACGCCTGATAAAATTTTGGTTCGGTCAGCACGCTCCGCATGGCAAAGCCGTCCCACTTGGCGGGCCAGAACACCACGGGAAGAGAATGCGTGGACAAACTCGTCGCTAAAATATTCACGATCGGCATGAGGGTGAACAGCGCGAACAAAAACAGCAGGAAACCGTTGATTATGCTGAAAGCGATATCCCCTTTGCTTTTCATACAGCTTTTTGACGCAGCCATTTTACCAGATGCTCCTTTTGAAAACTTTTTTGCAGAACAGATTTCCGCCGACCACCAGGATCAGCCCGACAACCGAATTGAACAGGCCCGCCGCCGTGGTTAGGGCGTAGCTTCCGCCGTTTTTGATGGCGAGTTTGTAGATATAAGTGCCTATGATCTCGCCCGTGGACTCAGCCGTAGGCGTGAGCATGGCGTAGATCTGCTCGAAGCCCGCGTCCATCAGATAGCCTATTCTCATGATGAAGAGCACCGCTATCGTGCCCGCGATCCCCGGCAGGGTGATATAGAATATCTGTTTCACCTTGCCCGCGCCGTCTATGCGCGCCGCTTCGAACTGTTCCTGGTCGATGGCCAGCACCGCGCTGATATAGGCGACCGCCGACCAGCCGATATCCTTCCACCCCGTGGTAAGTACCATCAGCCAGGGGAACTGGTTTGCGTCCGAAAGATTGATCGTTCCCAGCCCCAGAGAATGGAGCACGGTGTTCAAAGCGCCCACGTTGGGGTGCATGAACGTTTCGAAAACGCTCGCCACGATCGCCCAGGAAAGAAAATGCGGCAGATAGATGATGGATTGTATCGCCTTGGAGGCCGGCTTGTTCTGCACCTCCGTGATCATGATCGCCAGAATGATAGGCACGGGAAAGACGAGCACTATCTTCATGACGCTGATAAACAGGGTATTGCCGAGAATACGCATGAAATCGGAATTCGCGGCAAACAGCTTTTCGAACTGCGAAAAGCCGCTCCACGGCGTCATGAGGATAGACTGTATGGCGGTGTCGTATTCGGTGAGGTCGATTTCTTCCTTAAACGCCATGATCAGCCCCGACATGGGTATATAGCAGAATACAAAAGCGAGAATGATGGCGGGCAGCGTAAGCGCCAGCAGGCTCCCGTACCTTTTGAATCTGCTTTTAAACGTCATTCCTTTCGACATCATTTTACTTATGCTTCCTTTGAATCATTGTACCACGCGCGGACTTCGTCGATCGCTTCCTGCGTGCCCGCGGCTATCCACCCCGCCTTGATGCTGTCGACGGTAACGGACGAGTCCGAACCGTATATCAGCTTGGTAATTTCCGCGTTGAAATAGTCTTCCATACCGGCCGCGTGCGAGGAATAAAGTTCCAGCGCGGGCGCGAAAGCGACGGGATTCAGCACGCCGACGAGCCCGTCGGCAAAGGCGTCCGTATTGGTCGCTTTCCACTGCATGTAGTAATTTTCGTTGCCCTTGATCACGATCTGCGTCCAGTATTTGTTGTAAATATTGTCGTTCGTGCCCGTCAGGAAATGGTCGGCGCTCGTCTTGTCCGTAGAGAAAGCGGGCAGCGGTTCGTATTCCTGCGTAAGGCTGTTGTATTTGTAATGCGTACCGAGATCGCCCGCGACGATCCTGACAAAGTTTTCGTCGCGCAGTTTTTCCTGGATATAATACATCACGTGCGTGCCCGTATCCGCCATCCAGTTCGGAATGACGGTAACGTAGCTCACGCCGCTCGACTGCCAGGCGTGCATTTCGCCGTCCTCGTTTTCAAAGGCGTAGGCGAAGTCTACGCAGTCCGCCGTAACTTTGGAATACGCTTCCAGCTGCGCGTCCACGGTAGCCATTTCCCAGAAGTTGGAAACGGTGGCGATGGACTTACCCTGCGCGAAATTCTGGGCGCACGTCTGGAAGGAGTTGGACTGCATCGCCATATCCAGCAGGCCTTCGTCCTTCAATTCCTTCATAAAGTCCACATATTTCTGCAGTTCCGGATGTTCCGCAAGGTAGGTGAGCCGGCCGTTCACGTCCGACCATTCCTGTTCGATACCCAAAGCGGCGGCGACGGGCCCCACCATGTAGATGTTACTGGGCAGCGTGAACGCCGTGCTGTAACCCGTGGATTTTTTGAACGCTTTCAAAAGCTCCTTGAAGTCTTCGAGCGTCGTAGGGACTTCGGTAAAGGGCTGCCCCGTGCGTTCGTTGGTCAGCTTATACATCAGATCTTTTCTGATGATAATGGACTTGTCTATATTGTCGTTGGAAGCGCTGTCGGGAATACCGAGAATTTTCCCGTCATAAGTTACCGCCTCCCATGCTTTGGGACTGATCGCGTTTTTCATCACGGAAAATTTCGGGGACTCCAAAACGGCCGTAAGATCGGCGAACGCCGCGGCTTTCACCGCATAGCGGTTGAACTGGTTTTTGGTCAGTTTCAGCGCGTTGTACGTTTTATCCTTATTGATAAACAGGTTGTTGATATTCGTTTCCGCCGCGGAACCCGTAGGCAGCTGATCGTAGGTGGTTTTGTAACCCGTAATCTCGTCTATGAGCGGAATAGCCGCGTTCGACTGCATGCTGTCCGAAACGTAGGGCAGCAGAATTTTCAAATCGATTTTCTGGGAAACGTCCGCGTCGGGATCGACTTCCGCCCGTTCGGTTTTTTTGAAGTTACAGCCGGTAAACGCGCCGAAAGCGAGCAGCGCGCACATTAAAAATATCAAAAGTTTTTTCATATCGCTCCTTTTTTGGAGAGCGCGGCAGAGCCGCGCTCTCGCATGACTTCGGAATTATTCTGCCGCGGGAATGTTGATGCCCGCCATGTCCTTGATGATGAATTTCGTTTCAGCGAATTTCGCCGCGTCGGTGAGGAACGCCTTTTCGGGCGCGTCAGGTTTCAGCCCGTAAAACCACGCTCTGAAAGCCGTTCCGTTTTCGAATACGAGCATCAATTCATTATCGCCGAGTTCCGCGAAAAATTCCACTTGAACCTTTCCGTTCGCCTGATCGCTTGTAAACGCAATGTTTTCTACCTTACCGTCCGCTACTTGATAAATCTTGCTCCAGTCGGCAAACTTGACGAGTGCACCCGTGGTCTTGTCGATAACCACGGTATAACCAAACTGCATTCTCTTAATTTCGCCTTTATACGCATTGTCGTAAGCAAGTATCCACTTTTCATACTGATTCGACGCTACTGCCTGATTGTATGAAAAATCTGGCTCATTATAGAGTTGATCACCAAACTGCACGTAATGCTCAGGGAAAATCACCTTTACATCTCTTACGTATTCAAATTGAAGCGAGCTGTTCGTCGCGTCGGTTACAATGTATTTTACGGTATAATCGCCCGTTTGCGCCGTATTGATGGCGTTGAACGAAACGTCGTCTATCGCTACTTTATCGGTCTGCACGTCGGGAGCGAAAGTCCCGTTATCGTCGTAAAAAGCTACGTCTTTAAGCAGATCTTCTTTTGTAAGCGCCGTATTTACGACTACCTGATAAGCCTCCGTGCCTTTCATGATGTAAGGCAGCTGATTTTCGTAAGCCTCCGTAACGACTTCGTTGTTTCTCGTGATACGCACCATGTTGCCGTAACGGTACATGCCGTCCATATAGGTCATCTGGCGGCCGTCGATATCCCACATGTTGGGAATCTCTTTATCGCCCCAGTAATCGCCTGCCTCGACTTTCTTTCCGTCCGTCGAATGCGCGTACCAGTTGCCGTTCTGGGTATATCCCACGACGAGCGCATAGCCTTTCGCGGGTACTTCGAACGCGGTAGGTTTGTCGGTTTTCGTCGGGAACATATTGTCTTTGTCGATCACGTACGCCATTACGCCTTCGAAGCCCCAGACGACCTTGCCGCCTTTTTCAAAGACGAGATAGGTAGCCGAAGAGTCCTGCAGATTGACCGTCATGGGCTTATCGGAAATATTTTTCAGAATGAACGGATCGTCGTAATCGGCAAGTTTACCCTCGGCGTGCGGATTTTTAAGCGCCTCGGGCAGTTCGCCCGTTTCGGTGGATTCGAAATACATATTCTCCGCCACGCGGATTCTCGTGCCGACGACCTCTTCCATGCCTTTGCCGCCGCGCGCCGATTTGAATTCCACGTAATAATTCGTCTTTTCCGCGTCCTTAACGGTAAGCGTTACTTCCTTTTCAAGAACCTTGCCTTCGCTGTCCTGCGCCTGATAGGTGATGGTGTAATCTTTCGCCTCGATCAGACCGGTTTCCTCGTTTCTCGCAAGCCCGCCGATATCGCCGACGATGGTCTGCAGGGCAACGCCGTCCTCTTTGGCGGTAACGCATCCGCTCAAAAGACCTGTGAACACGTCCTCTGTGGCGCGCGTTTTATTGTAAAGCGCGGCGTCCGAGTAAATGACGGGCATTTCGCCGACTTCCCACGTGATCTCCGCGGGCACTTTTTCCCACTTCGCATACAGCGTGATATCGGAATTTACGGTGTCTTCCGCAAACTTCCATTCGTTCGTGCACGCGCTTTCCTTGTACCATCCGATAAATTCGTGCTTGTCGTAAGAGGGCTCGGCCGGCTCGGTTACTTTGCCGCCCTTTTCCACCGTCTGTTTCTCTACGGCGGAGCCGCCTTGAGAATCGAAAGTAACTTGATACGTTACCTTCTGGGGATTTTTGCCGCCCTTATCGCACGCCGCGAGCATAGCTCCGCTGAACGCCACGATAAGCCCCAGGCATAAAATCGCCAATGCTTTAAAACTTCTTCGTTTGCTCATGATAAGCCTCCCCTTTATAAAAATTTATTTGCCTGCGCGCCTCATGCGTCTGACGACGCAGAAAACGGCAAAACCAACCAAAACGATCGCCGCCGTTCCCGAAGCCGCCGCGAAAGAACCTCCGCAGCCGCGGCATCCCTCTCTTTCCGGTTCGGGATCGGGATCGGGCGTCGGCTCAGGATCGGGATCGGGCGAGGGCGCCACCTGGTCGGGGCGCAGTCCGTCCGCGGGAATCCATTCGCCGTTGTCGATATACCAGCGCGACAGCTTGACGTCCAGAACTTCGTTCAGATTTTCCATTTCCTCGGCGATCCTCGTTACGGCGTAACCCGAAGCGTAATCCCTGGCGTTCGTCTGTATCCTGTACACTTCGGAACGGATCGCCATGATCTCTTCCGCCGTAGAGAAAGGCATTTTTGCGAGGGCGTCGAGCGCGGCGTCCCAAGCCTCAGCCTTTTCTCCGCTGATGGAATAGAGTTCCTTTCTCGATTTCATTTCCTCAGCAAAGGCCGAAAGCAGTTTGTCTATGCTCTTGTGCGGCAGAATGGCGCTGTTGCCGTAGATGCCGTTCGAAAGATATTCCACCGCTTCGGGGCTGTTGAGAATGGTCTTGGAATCGAAGATGACCGTTCCGAACGAACCGCCGTTCAGCGCCGCGACGGCCTGCACCACTTCTTCATACGGGTTCAACCCCATGAAATACGGAGCGATGCCGCCGTAATTGTAGCTGATGTTGTCGAGTTTGGCGATCATGGCCGCGATTTTCTGCGTAACGGTGTTCGCGTTTTCATAATACGCCATCGGCGTGGCCACTTCTATCCAGCCCTGTTTGAACCAGTATTCCCAATCCTGGCATTTTTTCGTTACGACGTCGCTGTCGGGGAATACCGACGTGGACATGATGATGTCCGTGCTCGTATAGGCGTCCGCGTCCGCCGCGCGTTCGGCCTCCACCTCTTTCACGAGTCCGTGGATTTCCTCTACGAATTCGTTGATCTGCCTTATTTTGAACTGCGTCCATTCGTCGTACAGTTCATTCCACACGAAACTCGTGCCTTTGTTCAGGTCGCGTTTAAGCTTGGCGAGCGTCTGCTGATTTTCCGCATATCCCTGCTCCGCGAGGAATTTTTTGGCGGCGTATTCGGAATAGCCGTGGTCGTACGGCACGTTCTTGTTGTCCGCGCTGTACCCGTAGCCGTTCTGTACGGGATAGCGGATATAGTCGAGGTTGATGCCGTCGAGATCGTAATTTGTAAGCAGTTCCCTGTAATAGCCTATCAGGAACTCGCGCACGTCGGGATTCGACGGATCTATGAACTTATATTTTCCGCCTTCGAACTGCGTATACTGGTTGCCCTGGTAGTCGGTGATCACCCAGCCGCTCCTCTCGGCCGCGTCGGGCGCGGGTTCGTCGCTGTTGGGCAGCTGTCCCGTGAGAATGTTGGATTCTTCATATCCCTCGTACCCCACGAAGAAGTCCTCTACCCATGCGTGCACCTCGATGCCGAGTTTGTGCGCCTCGCCGATAAACGCGCTCAGATAATCGTCATACGGGCTGTAATCGCAGTCCTTGAACTCGATATGATAGTCGACGTATTCGGAATCGGCCGTCATGGTATAGCCGTTCCAGAACGTTTCGAGATAAACGGTGTTGAAATTGACCTTTTTGAAGAGTTCGAGCGTTTCCCGTATGCCCTCCACGCTCGTTTCCTTGCCGATGACGGGACGGTGCCACGCCGCAATGCTCATCACCGCGGGCGCCTGATAGGAAAGGCTCTCTATGCGGTAGCAGAGATTGAGCACTTCGAGATAACTGCCGTAAAAATCCGCCAGCGTTACGTTGTCTATCACTTCCTCCGCCTCCTGCCCGGCTATCTTTTTGGCGTAGCCGTACAGGGTGGCGCTGTCCGCGGTGTCTTCGGGTTCCCCGATGAGAGAACTCGCCGAGGAACGGTAGTCGTTCCACAGTTCGTTCACGTTCGCGTTCAGCTTGTATTTTGCGTCGACGGCGGACTGCAGTTTTTCGTTCACCGTGGCAAACCGCGCGACTGCGGTGGTAACGTAGGAATCGGGCGTGGTCGTGATAGACACGACGCCGTCCTTGTCGATCGACACCTTCGCGCCGTTCAGCGCGTTCGCCGTCAAAAAGGTTTCCGCCGTGCCGTTGCCCGAAAGAATGAACGATTCGCCTTCGCTCAGCAGGTTGTCTATCTGCTTTGCGTGCGATTCTATCACGCCCTCGATCGGATAGGCGTCCCCGCTGCTCGTCTTGCGGACGAGGATTTCATAGCCCCATTCGTTACAGCCCGTGAAGTTGGAAAACTTTGCGCTGCCGGGGTTGCCCGACTTATCGTAATTCTTGTCGTAATATATGAGATAGTTTTCCGCGCGGTAGCCGGGGAAGGGAATGTTTCCGTTCAGATCGTCGAGGTCGGTGTCCTTGACGGGCTTGGTCGGGTTCTTCGCCGTGAGCTTGTGCGACGCGGACTTGTTGAGATCCACGAATTTCATGCCCGTGAGCTCCACGCGGTCGCCTACGCGGGCGACGAGGTCGTTGCCGAGCAGCACGCGGCGGGAACCGTGTATGCTCAGAACGAAATCGCGCGCGCCGATGGTCGACATTTCGGTATCGCGGACGTTTCTCACCTCAACGATTTCAAAACTGCCGTCCTCCTGCAGCGAGCACTTGATCTCCGCGCCGAATTCGTTCTGCTTGGTCTGCGAACCCCATTCGCTGTTGTAATAGACGGCCTGGTTTTCGTCGCGGCGGCCGTTGATCTTGTCAATGCCGATACGCACGGTCTTATCCGCGACCTTGTCGCTCGTACCCGTGCCGTGTATCTCTATCGCGCCGGCATAATCGGGGAAAACGACGTTTTTACCCAGCGCCGCGCCTTCGGCTGCACTTTCCCATTTCTCATCCTTGTCCGTAAGCGAAATGACCAGCCCGTTGACGGGGATATAGGTGTTGCCGCCGCGGTTCTTTTCGCTCAGAACGTATTTGCCGCCCGTATATTCGAACGCGTATTCGTAAGCGCCTTCGCGGACGGGCGTATGCGAATAGAGCCATTTCGTGGTGTAGACGATGCCGCCCGAATAACCGTCCGCCGTAGCGCGGAAAGAATTGATCTTCAGTACGCCCCATTCGGCCTCGCCCTCGCTGATCTCCCACGGGTCGATCGTTACTATGGTGTGAGACGAACCGTTCAGCGTGAACGACGGATCGGCCGCCGCGGCGACCGAAGGTCTGTACAGCGCGATCGTGCCCGCGCAGGCCATCGCCAGCGCCAGGGCGCACAACAACAGTAGCACTTTTCTCTTTGCCGTTTGCATGATTCACTCCTTTTCGATAATTTCCAGATCGGTTTCGAACATTCTCGCCCAAGGCTGTACGGCTTCGCCGACTTCGAAGCGGGCCGCGACTTCGGGCAGCAGCGCGCCTATATAGGCGTTCAGCTCCTTTGCCACTTCGTCCGCCGCCGCGCCTCTCTTGCCCCCTGCGTCGAAGTAATTGAGCCCCAGCGCGGGAAGAAAACGTTCGCAGATCTGTTTGCGCACGCGGGAGCAGTATCCCACGTCCTCATAAAATCTCAGCGCCAGAAACTTTTCGTGTTCCGGCGTATTTCCGAAATGCGTGTAAACGGAGGCCTGGAAAACAGCCGTTCCCAGACTGTTGGAACTCGTATTCCAGCCGGCGTAAGCCGCCAGGCGGAATAGACAGCCCTTTTCCTCCAGCATTCTCACGAGTTCGGCGTCGCCGCCGTTGACGTAAGCGATGTCCGCGACTGCGGCCCTGCCGCCCCGTTTCACCCGCCAGGCGATGTTTTCCACAAATTCCGGCAGGCAGCGCTCCACTTCGTAGGAACGGAAAGAACCCGAAGCGTTCGCGTCCGTCATATCCTTCGACGGCACGTTGACGTATAGCGTGAAATCCGCCGCGCCGTCCAGCACGCAGCCCGCCGCCGTAAGCTGATATTTGATCGTTTCTCCCACGGGACGGTCCTCATAAAGCGGTATCACCGAGGGGCCGAAGGCGCTCGCCCAGCGGATATCCACGCGCGGCGCGCCTTTCACGGAATTGATATAGCGCGCGATAAGCGTCATGCCCGTTTCGTCGCAGCCGGGATATATCGCCGTTACGTTCTGCTTGTTCTTTTCTCTGATATACGCCCGTATCTTCCGTTGGTCCTGCGCGATAAAACCGTATACGCTGGAATCGTCCTGCGGCAATACGAGGTAATCTATCGCGCCGCCCGCCATGTCCACGCTCATGAAATCCATTTCCAGATTCACCGCGCGGCGCGAAAGGTAATCTTCGAGATAGGGCGCGGTCTTTTTTTCAAGTTCCGCGAGCTTTTCCGCGTCGTAGTCAAGGGAAAGGTCGCGCCGGTCGCGCAGTTCGCCCGTAAGGAATATCTCCCTGCCGCAAATGCCGTAATAGAACGGCTCTTCGTCGTCGCTCGAATACTGCGGACAGCGCATCAGCAGGTGAAAGGCGTAGATCGTCATTTTCGGGTTTTTATCCCGCAGCGTTCTCACAAGCGACAGCCTTTTTTTCAGTTCTTCCCGCGTTTCGCCGTGAAGTCTGCTCGGCACGATTCCGCCGTATAAAAGGGTATCCACGGAGAGCACCAGACAATCCGCGTCCGCCGTTTCGCGCACGAGAAATTCTTCTACCGCTCCGTATTTTGCAGGCGTTTTTTTATCGCCCAATATCTCCCGCGGCGCGGTAACCAGCAGAAATTCCGCGTTGTTTTCCAGCAGCTTTGCGGGAAATTTCGCATTGCACGGCCTTTCGTCCAACGGCAGATATACGATCTTACGCATCTTCTCCCTCCTCTGTTTTCCACCAGATCCTGCGTTCCTCCTCCAATTCTGCGGGAACGCCGTAATTTTCCTTTACGTATTCCAAAAGCGACTGGTCCTGCGTCCTGTATGCGCAGTCCGACATCTCTTTTATCGTTTCCTCTCTGAATGCGCCCGCGCGCGCCTCCCGATACAGCTTTGCCTCCGCCAGCATGTAGCGAAACAGTTCTCCGAGCGCGGCGGAGGTCTTTTTATCGAGGTTCCTTTCCAACGTTCCGACGGCTTTTTCCTGTTCTTCATAATAACCGTCCAGGAAAGCGCGGTCTTCCTTTGCGAACCGCTCTCTCAACCGATAGTTTTCCCCGAAAAGTCCCGATCCATTCCGCCTGACGAGGGAAAGCGCCGCCTCCTCCGCCATCGGCGCGAGTTCGGCGCAGGCCGTCCTTTCCGCCGCGTCGGGCGAATAGCGGGCGCCGTCCCAGCAGTAAAGCGCCTGCGAGATGAGGGCGAATTTGCTCGCCTCCCAGTTCGGCATGGGATTTGCGACGTATCCGACGTGCGTTTCCTTCAGTTCGGGCGAACGGTTTTTCACCGCGCCGAGATACAGCCGCCGCTTGGGTTCAAAGTCGTTGACGGGGTAGTTATCCCACAGCGCGAGCCGCCGCGAGAACGAGCTTTTCACCCTTTCTCCGTCCTCCGCGCCGACAGCCTCCGCCACCGTGTTGTACCCCGTCCAGAAAACGATAAAATCCGTTTCCGCCGCCTCGCGGAAGTCCTTGCGGTATTCCGTGTCGAGATTCTGCATGTACTCGGTCGGGCAGAAAAGCCAGGGCCTTTCGGACGGAACGTTCTTCACGCAGCGATCTATCAAGGCCGCGTGCGCCCTCCCCGCGCTGCCGTACAGCCGCGCGTCCTCTTCGGAAAGTTTCGGGTCTATATCGTCCATAAACAGGGCGAAATTCTTTATCCCCTCCGCGCGCACCGCCGCGAATTTTTCGCAAAGCGCCGCGAAATCGCGCCCGTCGGAAAAGCGGAAATCCTTCCCCGGACTCAGGCAAAAATAAAAATCGACGAGTTTTTTCTCTGCCAGCGCGTTGAGCGCGGCGATCTGTTCCAGCGTTTCTTTAGGGTAGGGTTCCCGCCACTTTTCGCGGTGATACAAGTCGTCCTTCGGCGCGTAAAAGTAAGCGTTCATTTTATGCCGCGCGAGAAACTCCACCGCCTCGCGGCGCGTTTCCCACGAATAAGGCGTCCCGTAAAACCCTTCCACTAATCCGCGCAGCATGAAATCGGGATGATCGGCGTATACCCCCGCTTCCGCGCCGATCGTTTCCATTTCTTTCAGCGCGTCCTCCGCATACTTTCGCGCGCGGGCGTTTCGATAATGGATTTCGGCCGCGCCCTTCGCGTCTATCTTTATCCTGAACCCGTCGAAGGGGAGCGCGGCGTTTTCTAGGTAAATTTTTTTCTTTATCTTTACGGGCGTGTGCCGCGTTAGAATTTCCTTCATGACTTCATTGCAGGCGGAGCGATTCCACAAAACGCTTGGTAATGTCCTTCGGGCGGGTGATGGACGTGCCCGCGACAACCGCGTACGGATTGAACGCGGATATATCCTCCAGCTGTTTTTTCTCCCAAATCCCGCCTTCCACGATGATCTTCGCGCGGCAGGCCTCTTTCAGTTTTTTCACGAAACCGCAGTCGGGCACCCGCAGGCCCTTTGTTTCCCGCGTGAAACCGCGGAGCGTTGTGGAAATATAATCGAATCCCAGTTTATCGGCCATAACGGCGTTATCGTAATCGTCAATATCGGCCATCAGTGCGACTTCGTCGTTTACGGAACGGACGTAGGACACGATTTCCGCCAACGTTTCCCCGTTGGGGCGGGGCCGCGCCGTGGCGTCCATGGCGATCACCTCGCACCCCGTTTTAAGCAGTACGTCTATCTCCGCTTTCGTGGGCGTTATATACACCTCGCTGTCGGGATAGTCCTTTTTGATCAGGCCGATTATCGGCACTTTCACTTCGTGCCGTATACTCGGTATTTCGTCTGCAAGCGCCCTGATGGCGACCGCGCCGCCCGCTACCGCACAGCGGGCAAAATAATGCATCAGATCGCAGCCGTACAGCGGTTCTCCTTTTCCCGCCTGACAAGATACTATCAATCCTCTCGGTATCTGCTTTCTCATTTCGTCTTTCCTCGATTTGAAATAAAATTTCATTTTTTATTTTTATTATCAAAAATACTTTCAACAAGAGTATATACTATAAAATTTGTATTGTCAATAGCTTTTTGAAAATTTTTTATATTTTTATCTCAAAAAATGAAAATATTTTTCTATTCGGCGGAAAAGCGCAAAAAAAAGCACGCAGGCGTTTGCCTGCATGCTTAAAACATGCCGTTATTAAAAATTCTTGTCTATATATGCGCACGCGCCGAGCGCGGCCACCGCGCCGTCGGCGGCGGCGGTCGTCAGCTGGCGGATCTTTTTCGTGCGGCAGTCCCCCGCGGCGTACACGCCTTCGCAGGAGGTTTCGCAGCTTTCGTCCGCCGAGATATATCCCTCTTTGTCGAGCGCGACGAGGTTTTCGAACTTCTTGTTGTCGGGCACCTGCCCGATAGCCACGAAAAGCGCGCCGATCTTATGTTCCTTAATTTCGCCGTTTTCCCTGTAACGGAACCCCTCGAGCTTTTCCGTGCCGATATATTCCGTAAGCGCAGTGTTCGGTTTCCAGATCACGTTGGGCTTGGAAAGCAGCGTTTTCACCAGACTTTCGTCCCCGAAGAACTTATCGAAAAGCGTATAGACGTACACTTTCGGGCAGTACCCGGAAAGCAGTATGCCGTATTGCAGCGCGGTATTGCCGTCCCCGACGAGGGCGACCTCCTCACCCGTGTAAAACGGGCCGTCGCAGATAGCGCAGTACGAAATGCCGCTGCCCGTCAGCTCCTCCTCATACGGAAAACGCAGGTGTTTGTGCTTCACCCCCGCCGCGACGATCACGCTTTTCGCCTCGTGCTCGCCGTAATCGGTCTTCACCGAAAATCCCTTGCCTTTTTTCTCCACGGAAAGCACCTTTTCCAGCTCGAACTCGGCGCCGAGCGCCGTGATCTGTTCGAAAAGCCTGTCCGCGAGGTCGCTGCCCGAAATTTCCTTGATCGTGGGGAAATTTTCCACGCGCGGCGAATTGGCGATCTGCCCGCCGACCGTTTCCTCCTCGAGTATCTTTACGCTTTTTCCGTTCCGCAACGCATACAGCGCGGCGGTCATTCCCGCCGCGCCCGCGCCTATCACTATGATGTCGCTCATCAGTTCAGTCCTTCGATATATTTCTTGATGTTGCTCGCATTTTCGTATCTTTCAAAGCCGTTTTCGGTGGGCACCAGCAGCGTAGGAGCCTTTTTAACGCCGAAATTGACGGTAACTTCCTTGTTTTCCTCCGCGTCCACCACGGTGTATTTCACGCCCGCTTTATCGAGCATCATCTTGCTCATCTTACAATTGGGGCAGGTCTTGGTTGCGAACAGCATCACGCCCGAAAGGTCTGCCGCGGCGGACTTTTCGGCGGAAACGTTTTTTTCCTCCGTCTGCGTGCAGGCGCAGTTATCCGCGCCGTGGAAGTGCGAAGTTTCTACGTTGTACACCTTTCTGTCCTTGAACTCTTCCCTCTTTCCGTCGTTCCAGTTCTGCACGGGGCGGTAATATCCCGTGATGCGGCTGTAAACTTCGGTCGTTCTGCCGCAATGCGGGCAGGTGTACTGTTCGCCCGCGAGGTACCCGTGGTCGGCGCACACCGAGTAGGTGGGCGACATGGTGTAATACGGAAGTTTATAGTTTTCCGCTATGGTGCGCACGAGGTTTGCCGCCGCCTTCCAGTCGGGCAGTTTCTGGCCGAGGAACGCGTGGAACACCGTGCCGGAGGTGTAGAGCGTCTGCAGATCGTCCTGGATATCCAGCGCGCTGAAGATATCGTCCGTATAGCCTACGGGCAGGTGCGAAGAGTTGGTGTAATACGGCGTGTCGCCGTTTTCCGACGCCGTGATGATGTCGGGATAGCGCTTTTTATCGTGTTTCGCCAAGCGGTACGAAGTCGATTCCGCAGGCGTGGCTTCCAGGTTGTAAAGGTCGCCGTAAAGCTCCTGATAATCGGAAAGGCGTTCGCGCATGAAGTTGAGCACGTCCTTGGTGAATTTCTGCGCCTTCGAGTTGGTGAGGTCCTTGCCGATCCACTTCGCGTTGAGGCAGGCTTCGTTCATGCCGACGAGACCGATGGTCGAAAAATGGTTGTTGAACGTGCCGAGATAGCGCTTGGTGTACGGATACAGTCCCGCTTCGAGCAGTTTGGAAATGGTGTTTCTCTTAACCTTCAGCGAGCGGGCGGCGATATCCATCATCTTCGTCAGGCGCTGATAGAATTCCTCCTCGTCCTTGGAAAGATACGCGATACGCGGCATGTTGATGGTAACGACGCCGACCGAACCCGTGCTTTCGCCGCTGCCGAAGAAGCCGCCGCTCTTCTTTCTCAGTTCCCGCAGATCGAGGCGCAGACGGCAGCACATGGAGCGCACGTCGCTCGGTTCCATATCGGAATTGATATAGTTGGAAAAATACGGCGTGCCGTACTTCGCGGTCATTTCGAAAAGCAGCTTGTTGTTTTCCGTTTCGGACCAGTCGAAATCGCGCGTGATGGAATAGGTCGGGATAGGATACTGGAATCCGCGGCCGTTGGCGTCGCCCTCGATCATGATCTCGATGAACGCCTTGTTTACCATGGCCATTTCCTTTACGCAATCCTTATATTTAAAGTTCATTTCCTTGCCGCCGACGATCGCGGGCAGTTCCGCAAGGTCGTTGGGCACCACCCAGTCGAGGGTGATGTTGGTGAACGGCGACTGCGTGCCCCAGCGCGACGGGGTGTTCACGCCGTAAATGAACGACTGTATGCACTGCTTGACTTCCTTATAGGTGAGGTTATCCACCTTGACGAAAGGCGCAAGGTAGGTATCGAACGAGGAAAACGCCTGCGCGCCCGCCCATTCGTTCTGCATGATGCCGAGGAAGTTGACCATCTGGTTGCAGAGCGTGGAAAGGTGCGAAGCCGGCGAACTCGTGATCTTACCGGGAACGCCGCCCAACCCCTCCACGATGAGCTGCTTGAGCGACCAGCCCGCGCAGTAGCCCGTGAGCATGGAAAGATCGTGGATATGGATATCCGCGTTCCTGTGCGCCTGGTTGATCTCGTCGTCATAGACCTCGGTCAGCCAGTAGTTGGCGGTAATGGCGCCCGAGTTGCTTAAGATCAGCCCGCCGACCGAATACGTTACGGTGGAATTTTCCTTCACGCGCCAGTCGTTTATTTTCAAATAGTTGTCCACCGTATTTCTGTAATCGAGCACGGTCGACTTTATGTTTCTGACCTTTTCGCGCTGTTTCCTGTAAAGAATATAGCATTTCGCCACGTCCACGTAACCGGCCTGGATCAGAACGACTTCCACGCTGTCCTGTATGTCCTCCACCGAAACGATTCCGTTTACGATCTTACGGCTGAAATCCGCGGCGACGCGCAGCGCAAGCATTTCTATGATCTCGTCCGTATATTCCGTTTCCTTTGCATTGAACGCCTTCTTGATGGCGGTTTCGATCTTTTCCATGTTGTAGGATACGATCTTGCCGTCCCTCTTCTTCACCTGAAACATTTTTCTTACTCCTTCCATAAAATTCAATGTAGCGTAATCATAACAAATAAGCGGCGTTTTGTCAACCCCTTTTTTCTATATATTGTACTGATTTTTTAAATAAAACACTATATATAGTGTCCGTTCGGTCAATTTTCCATTCGGCGTTTTTCCGCAATTTTCCGCTTCGGGCGCAAAAAATCCAGATAATCTAAGCGTTTCGCGTCCGCGCGGAAAAATGCGAAAGAGCAAATAATTTTTTTTAGAAAATTTTCGGACGCAACATATCGCGCGCCCCCTCCGCAACGGCGCCGACAAAAAATTTCCCCGAAATTTTCGGGGAAACGATTTATTTGTTCTTTCTTCCGCGCAGCTTTTCGAGCAGCTCCTCCACGCTCTCTTTGAGCGGCCTGTCGCTTTTCAGCGGGAAGAGAAAATTCGCTTTCATTTTCAGGCGCCGGCGGCGTTCGGCGATGCTCGCTTTCAGCTGCTCGTAATGCACCACCTCTTTAAAGCGCACCGCGGCCCGCCTGACTTTGAGCGACACGTTGAAACTGATGCAGACGTCCACCGCCAGCACGCCGTAGAAAATCCCCGTAAAAAAGAGCATGTACGGATTGCCCGCCGCCCACGCCGCCGCGGCCGAAAGCGGCTCGTAGAGCAGGAACACGAAAGCCGCGCCGATCGCGCCCCACAGCAGGGAAAAGAGCGGGCAGATTATGCCCTGTATGTTGCCGAAACGGTCGGAATAATCCCATAATTTGATTTTCATTCCCTTGATGAAGATCAGCCCCGTGAGATATTCGAGCAGGGTGAGCGCGAAAAACACGATGAGCACGATCCACCCCTTTGCGAGCGGTATCGAGGAAAACCCGAAGAGTATGCACGTGCCGAAACCGTACATCGGCAGATACGGCCCGTTGAGGAAACCGGGATTGATCCACCTTTTCGCGCTGAATATCCTGCGGAAAAACAGCTCCGTCAGCCAGCCCGCGGCCGAACCGATCATAAACAGAAACGAAAGTTCGAAAAACGCCATAATCATTCGCCCGCAATCATGCGGTTGATCTTTTCGCGGAAAGCTATGTGCCATGCCGCGCTTTTCGGATAGACGGTGAAATTACGCGCCAGCCCCTCCGATTCGAGCAGGCGCACCACTTCGGCCCGACCGATCTTTTTTTCCAACGTCCTGAGCGCGCGGTAGTCCGCCATGCCCGCCGCAAACACTTCGTGCCGCGCGGAATCGAGGGGGCCGCATTCGCCGGGATAGACGATAAAGGAATCGCCGCTTTCGAACGCGCCGCAGGCGTCCGTTACCGCGAACGGATCGATCGGCTTGCGCGATTCGTAAGAATTGTAAAAATTGTATCCCCAATGCAGATAGCCCGCGCATTCGTTCATATACAGCTGCATGCCGAGTATCCTGTTGCGCTGCGGCGGAAAATTCATAAAGCGGTTGGAAAGGTCGTCGTCCTTTTCCGCACAGCAGGTGTAAGCCCACGCGCCCTTCACGCCGGCAAACGGCGGATACGCCTTAGTCGAAACGACGGGCGTCTTTACGTAGCCGAGGCTGTAAAATTCGTAATGGCTGAGCGCCTCTATGCTCTTGCAGTCGGGCAGATATTTATCGAGCAGGCCGCGCGCTTTCGAATAGCTTTCGAGCATGCTTTCGTTCGGCTCGTCCGAAACGTGGAAATACGACTTTTCGTAAACGCCGCGCGCCTGCAGGAAGGCTTTCAGCGCGGGCAGAAACTGCGAAAGAAAATTTTCGTACGCGGGCGAATCGCCCGCCGCGTGCCAGCCGAAGACCTTTTTCTTTCTGCCGTTTTCCGTCGCTACTATTTTCGGCGTGCACTTCGCGCCCCATTGCGTGAAAAGGTGCGCCATCTCGAAATATTCTATGCCGCAATTCTGCGCCATGCCGATAAATCTGCCGAGTTTTTCAAAGTCGAAAGAATATTTGTCCCCCGCCTTTTCCATGCCGACGAGCTGAACGGTCATGCGTTCCCCGCCGACAGCGGTGTCGAGCGGCGGCGTGAACAGCGGCGTGTACAGCATGTTCATGCCGTGGTCCGCCGCGTTTTTTACGTATTTTTCCAGCACCGCAAAGTATTCGTCCGTAAACGGCGCCTCGCCGCATACGCGCGAAAGGCAGTCGTAATGAAACCAGTTCGTGTAGATGAGATCGCTCTTTTCAAGTTCCGCGTCCAGCACATTGAGGGTGAACGAAGTTTCGCCCAGCAGGTTGCCGTCGCAGTCCGTAAGCGCGAATTTCAGTTTATGCACCCCTGCGGGAACGCCGCCCGAAACCGTTACCCAGCTCGCCTGCCATAAGCCCTTGCGGCAGGTAATCCCCAGTTCGCCGTAGGGCGCCAGAATATCGGGATACATCGTCGGCTCGTACGAAAGCACGTACCCCTTGTTCGTAACGGGCATGCTGCAAGGCGAAAGCACCTCTTCCCGCAGCGTTATGTATTCGGAAATATCGCTTTCCGCCCGCAGCGAACAGCGGCGCATGTGCTGTCTTTCGACCTTGTACGCCACCTGAAAGGAATATCTTTCGTTTTTCAGCATGCTGCCGCTTTTCAGTCCGCGCCCCGCTTTAGTCCCTTTGATCACTTCGAGAGCGCTGAACGTTCTCATTTCGCATTTCGGCATCTCCGTTATCCTCTCCGTTTAAATTTTTTCAGTCTTTTCCGATAATTTTTCGGCCTGTTTTAACAATTTATCGCTGACGACCACCGCAGTCGGGCGGTCGTCCTCCCCCCGCGGAACCGCAAGTTCCTTTCCGAGATACGTTTCCATCAGCCGCACGGCCTCGGAAAGCGCTTTCTCCGCGCGTTCGTCCGTTTCCCCGTAATTTCCGAAACGGGAAAGTTCGGCGCACACCCGCGGCGGCAGATATTCCCGCACGAGCGCGCAAAATTCGCCGTAGGGCAATTCCCGCAGGTCTTCTAAATAAGCAAACGCCGGAATTTCGCCCCGCCCGAAGGCCGCCCGCCGCCTTTCGCGGGATAAAACCGCCGCTCCGTCCGCCAACAGCGGACGGAGATTTTCGAGAAAGGTTTTCCGTCCGTTTTCGTCCAAAGAGGAAAACCGCCGTTTAAAAAATTCGTACGTTTCGTCGCGCTGCAAAAACGATATGTACCGCTCTTTTAAAAACGCCGCAGTCTCTTCGTCCGCGTGAAACATATCCTCGTGCGTTACGACGTCCGCAAGCGTTCGGCCGCCCCGATAAAGACAGAAATCTTCCACGCGCGCGCCGCCGTATTCCGCCGAATGCGCGACGAGCTCTTCCCTTAAGATAAACGCGCGCACGCGCGCGCTTAAACGAAATATATAATTGCGGGCGTCCGCCTGATATGTGGGCGACGTCCCGATCAGATCGCCTTTGAACTGCGGAAACCATGCGAAAAATTCCTCCGCGCCGTCGATGCGGAAGGACGTTTCCGTCCCGCGCGACAAGAGCGCGGGCGCACTGTCTTTAAAAAATTCACCCGTCAGCAGGCCCAGTTCTTCGCTGAACACAAGTTTTCCGTCACGCCCCATATCCGCCCCCCGTTTTCCTTTAATAATAAACGTTTTGACGGCTTTTGTCAACTTCTGCGGCGCACTCGTTTTTTTCCGCTTTTTTGAATGCTTGTACAATAATTGCAAAAAACGTCAAAATTTGACGATTTTTCGGAGTGAAAATTTTTTATAATAAAAAGAAAACGCAGGAGGAAAAAAATGGAAATTTCAAAATCTACCGAGTATTTCATGAGGGATTGCGTACGGAACAAAGGCGAAAAACGCTATGAAACCGCCTACAAGATCCTGTTGGAAGAACTGCTTTTCTGGGACAGGTACGATTTCATGAACGGCACGAACCGGAAGGCCGTATTTGAACATTTATATCTTAAGCCCCAGTATTTCGAAGACGCGGAAAAGAAAAAGTGCCGCGATCTGAACATCAGCGAAAGCACGCTCGAAAGATACAGAAAAGTTTTTATCAGCATGTTTTTGTATATCTCTTCCCAAACGGAAAAGGCGGAGCAGGAAAAGCGCGATCAAAGCAAAAACGCATGAAAAAACGCGGCGATAAGCCGCGTTTTTTATTATCTCGAAATCGGCCGTCCGTCCGCGCCGAAAAATGTTCTGTCCGCCGTAAAGTACCCGATCAGACCTTCCGCATTATGCTCGCAGCGCACTTCGTATGCGGTTACGCCCGCGACTTCAACCGCCGTATTCCAGGATACGGCAACCCGCGCGCGCTCGCCGTCAAGCGTATTGTCCGACAGCCGCCGCTGGTGGCTGATCAGATATTTTCCGTCTACATTCTGTTCTTGCTTTTCATATTTGAACCAGTAACACAGCTCGAGTATGGCGAGGATATCCCGATCCGATTGTCCGTCCGTCGCCGCGGAATCCACCACGACGATTTCCGCTTTTCCCGCATTTTTCAACACGCGCGTATAAAGCCGCGTAAACGGCGAGGAAAGACTTTCTTTGACGAAAATTTCCGTAGTGTAGCCTTCGGGCGCGTTATTTCCGCCGACATATTCGATGGCGTTGTTGAACGCATATTCCAGCTGATTTTCCGTTTTGCCGATAAAGTGGAAATGCGTTACGGTGGGCACCGAAGCCTGCCCGTTCCACATTTGCCCCGTAGCGTTATTTGAAAAATCGATTCCCGCCACGTCGGCGCCGCCTTCCCTGTCGAGATCCATAAAGCTCAGATCTATCGCTATATTTCCGGGATAACTGCCCAAAACGTCTCGCCAATTCTGAAGATTCAAACTGTCGTTCTCAAAAGTAACGGCAACGGCCGCTCCGTCGTCGCTTTTTACGTTAGGCAATACTAACCGCAGCGAAAAACCGCTGTAATCCGCAACGCTCTCTCCCTCGATTTCAAATCCTTTGCCGTTAAACGCAACTGTTTTCGTAACGGGGGAACCGTCCTGTTCTTTCTGCGCGCCGGTAATCGCGTCGTAAACGGGCACGTCTACGGAATAATTAAATCGCCACCCTGCAGTATCCGGCGCACCGCATATGGCATAAACGAGGCCTCCCATAAAATATTCACCGAAAGTCGTGATATAAAAGGAGGAAAAATCCAAAATTATGACCAGTTCGTTCACGTAATCGCACACCGCGCCGTCATAAATAGCGAAAGATAAAATCGGTTTTTCGCCCGTAGGAACGAGCTGCCCGTTTTCTTCTTTTACCGCGCGCAAAGCGTAATTCATTTCCTTCGGATCTTTGCTGTATCCGATTACGGCATTATTTTCAAGCTGGTCTATTTTTCCGTCGGCAAACACAAAGCCTGCGTTCGTCAACCGCTCTTCCTGTTTTGCCGCTTCTTCGCCCGTCGGCGGCGTAACGGGGTCGGGCGGTTGTTCCCCCGACGCCTCGTATTCAAGTCCGCCGCTGCCCGTAAGCCGCACGTTCGTCGCCGCAAATACCGCGAAAGAAAGAACGGCGGCCGTAATAAACGCCAATACTGCCGTAAGTATCAAGCGTATTTTTGTGAATTTTCCGACCATGTTTCCTCCTTTCCGCAATAACCTCAGTTCCGCAGTTCCTGCGGCCGCCTGTCGCGCCGTTTCGGCCCGCGGCATTTTCTTCCCCGTTTCGGGTTTACGATTTTTTCCGATTCCGCCGCGTTCGGTGCGGCCGCCGTCGTTTTGGCCTGCGCGCCGTCCGCGCCTGCCGCCGTTACGGGCACGCCCGCCGCTTGCGGCGGAGGCGGCGCGGCGGAAACGGCCTGTTCAGGCGGCTCCGGACACGCTTTCGTTAAATTTTCTTCCGCAAAGCTTTCCTCGGCGCCGCTTACGCACTCTGCCGCCGCGCTTTTTAAAGGCTCTTCCTTCGTGGTCAGCAGCATGATCAGATCCCAGATCAGATAAATCAGCATGACGGCGCAAGGCAGCACGATAAGGCATATTATTCCAGTACTCGTGGCGAGAAAGCCTATCAGCCCGCCGAGCAACGCGGGCAGAGCGGAGGCCTTGCCTATCACATAATCCTGCGGCACATAATATCCGTCGTCCGCGGCGTTGCTCGTGCCTTTCGTCAGAAAGGAAGAACGCCCGTTTTCATCCGTGCGCACGGCGACGATCTGGTGAATCCATATCTCGCGCCCGCGGACGGCTTCTTTTTCAAACGGCTCGTCATAGAGCTCGGGGGCACGGTAAAACGCCACCACGTCCCCCACGGCATATTCGTCGTCCCGACCGACGTATACGACGTCCCCTACGTACAGACCGCTTTCCTCCATGCTCGCGGAACGGACGACGCCGAACCGCAGTCCGAGCGCCCCCTGTTCCCGTAAAGCGAGCGTAACCGCGGCGGCGGCAAGCGTTATCAGCAGCACGAGCGTAAACAACACGTCGAGCGTCGTGCCCAGCGTCTTTTTAAGTATTTCAGTTTTCATAAAACGCCTGCCGACCGCGTAAAATTCTTACGCTTGCGCTTTCGTCAATTCCAGGCTGAACGTCAACGTACCCGAAGCGATTTTATCTGCCGCACCGACAAATTTCACGGTAACGGTATACGTCAGATCGGTACCGACGGAAACTTCCTGTGCAGTTGCGGAAGCTATATCATCCGTACCGTTGTTGATCGTTACTTCAAAATTTCCGTCGGACACCGACGCTGTAAGCTTAGAAGAAATCTTTATATTCGAACCTTCGGCAAAATCGTTCTTGACAACCACTTGGAAAGTCTTTTCTTCCTGCGTTGTAGCAAACGTTACGTCTTTGAACGTGAACGAACCCGTTCCTGCATGTTCTTCACCAATTTCCACTTTCTGTTCTTCGTCCGAAAAATCGCCCTGTTTCAAGGTAACGGTCGCAAGCACGTTATCGGCATTGAACGACAACGTGCCGCCCTCGCCGTTGATCGTTACCTGCTTAGCCGCGTAGATACCGATGCACATCACCGCGAAAACCAAACAAATCGATACGGCGGTGGTGATGATCCTTATTCTTCTTTTCATCTCTGTTCCTCTCCTTTTTACTGAACTTGCAGAGGCGGTTCGGGATTCCCGCATCTTCTCTGCTTTTACATTATATCAATTATACAAATTTTAATATACGTAATTCAATATTCAAAACACAACCGTAACAATTCGTAACTTTTAAAGGCTTCTTGATTTTTACGGAGAAATAGTATATACTTAACTATATAGTTTTTAAATCAGAGGCACACCTTGAGATCAAAAGTTACCGAACGTACCCTATTATTCGTAGAGGACGATTTGAATCTGTTATACGAAATGACAAACTGGTTCCGCGCCGCGGGCAATACCGTGCACGCCGCCGACACTCTGGAGAAAGCGGAAAAGCTTTTGCGCGAACACCGTTACGACATGCTCGTTTTAGACGTCGTTCTTCCCGACGGCGAGGGGCTGCGGCTGCTGAAAAACGATACGGCTCTTCCGCCCGCGATCGTCCTGTCCGACCTCGGCAGCGAGGATAGTATTCTCACGGGGTTCGACGCAGGCGCGCTCGACTATATCGTCAAGCCCTGCTCCATGCGGCTTTTGGAAACGCGCATCAGTTTGCGCCTTCTGCCCAAAAAGGACGCCACGATAGAGCTTTGCGGCCTTACGGCGGACGCGAACAAACGAACGGCCGTCTATTTCGGCAGGCCCGTATCGCTAACTTCGAGCGAATTCAACATATTGTGGTTTCTGATGTCGCACCCCGGCACGTTTTTCTCTGCGGACGAAATTTACGAAAAGGTTTGGGGCGCGCCCAGCCTGCAGACGACGACCATCCGCCGCCATCTGTCCACCCTGCGGCAGAAACTGAAAGAACTTACGCACGAAAACGCCCTTATCGTAACGGAATTCGGCAAGGGCTACGCTTTTTTTACAGGGGAGGCCAAACCGTGAAACGAATTATCGCGGTCAGGTACGTTATCCTGCTCGTTACGGCGTTGCTTTCCGCCGCAGTCGTGTTATCCTTATGTTTCGGCGTCAGGCGCATAAACGATGCCCCCGTAACGCGGATTTCCAACCAAAACGGCACCTTCGCGGCCAACTCCATTTCCGATCTCGCGGCGCTCAATATCGTTACCGCCGTCAACTATACGCCCGACGAATTTCTGCTGCCGAAAGGCGGCGTTCCCGGACAGATCTTCGATCTGTCCGAAGACGGGGCGTCTTCGCGCGGCACCTATGAATTCGTGATCGCCCACCTCGACCCTTTTTCGGACGAATTCGAAGAACAGTCGGAGGCGCTTTCTCCCTATCTCAAGGGCGACGGCAACTGGCACTTCACGCTGTATATCCCCGCGGTGTGGTCGGCCTGCGCGGTCTATGTGAATTATACGCTCACGGAAATGTGCGGAGAAATAAAGGACTACGACTTTATCAATTACAGCGAATACTCGCATCGGAGCGAACGGCACGACAACGCGACAGAACCGCTCTTTCTCGACTTAAAATTTTACCCGCGCCAGGCGGCGATTTCGCCCGCGGCCTACGACGCGGCCACCGTCGTAACCATTCACTACGAAGCGGAAAAAGGGCGCGCGGCGGGAATTCTCGGAAAGCCGCTCATCGGCGACGATGCCGCGGTGCGCAATATCGTGTCGCGGGACAACCGCTTTTACACGGTGCAGTATTCTTTGGCCGCGCTCATTATCGCCATTTTTATATTCTTGTGTTTTTTAAAGCGCACGCGCTTTTTCCTGCCGCACGTCATGATCATGATAGGGGTGTTCGGCATACTTGTTTCCGCGTTTTCCCTCGCGGGCGCCACGGGTATTCCGTATATGTGGAAAGCCGTGGAGTCTTGTTCCTATGCCTTTGCGATCTTTTCCGCGATCCTCGCCCTGAAAGTCCGGACGGGTAAATTCCCGCTCTGGGGCGTTACGCTGGCGCTGGCGGGCGCCTATTGCGCGGCGGCGTTCGTCCTGCCCCTCGTTTCTTTGGGACAGTTCGACCTCGAATTATTCCGCGCCGTCTGCAACGCCGTATTTTTCGCCGCGATCTGCGCTTTTGCATTGCTGCTCGCAAAAAACAAGCGCACGGACGTTTCTCTGCTGCTCGTTCCCCTGCTCACGGGCTTTTTGGGACTGGCCTTTTACGTGCCGAACGCCAGCCCGTTCGGTTTCGTCAATCCCGTTTTCTGGCTGTGCGCACTCATACTTCTCATTAACGCGAGCGTGAGCTGCCGCGTATTCCTGCGGCTGGAAAAACGAAACAGATACCTCACCGAAAACCTGCAGTCGGAAGTAGCTATCCAGACAAGGGAGCTGAAAGCGGTGATAGAAGAACGCGACGATCTTTTGCGCTACGTTTCTCACGACATGAAAAAGCCCGCCGTAAGCATAGGGCGGTATATCGCCGTACTGCAGGAGCGGGAGAAAGATGAGGAATTAAAAAAAGCCGTAAAAATCATGAGGCAGAAGGCCGACGAACTGATCAAAAATCTGGACGACCTCTCTATGTACGCGAAATCGAACTACGTGGCGGAAAGTTCGGCTTGTTTCAACGCCGACGAGGTGTTATCGCAATCCTGCGCCGCGCTCGGCCCCGACTGCGAGGCGAACGGCATTACGCTGGAATACCGCGCGGCGGAACTGCAGGTATACGGCAAGAAAAACGGCCTGCTTTCGGTCGTCAACAACCTCATCATCAACGCGGTGGAGCATGCGCAGTGCACTTCGATAACCGTTTCGGCATACAGGCGCAGAAACACGGGCGTGATCGCCGTGACGGACGACGGCAAGGGCCTTGGCGGACAGGACGTATTCCGCCCGTACTATTCGGAAAATCCTTCGGACAAAAATCTGGGGCTGGGCCTGTATCTGTGCAAAAACGCGATGCAATCCATGAACGGAGACCTCACTTACGAACAGCAGAACGGAAAACTGACGTTCTTCATCACGCTGCCTCTGGCATAAGCGAAAGCGCCCCCGAAACCGGGAGCGCTTATTTTACATATGTTTTTTTCTGAAATATTCGTACGCGCCGAGCATGCCCGCGTCGTTGCCGCGGGTTTTTTACATTTCGTCCGTTCTGTGTTTTTTTACTTTTAAGCGGTTCACCGCGCGCGCCAGCCGCGCTTTTGCGGCGTAATATTCCTGCACGCTCTGCTTTTGCAAAAGTTCTTCCCGCGCCGCGTCCGCCGCGCGCCGCGCTCTGTTTTCGTCAATTTCCTCGGGATATTCCGCCGTGGCGACAAGAATGAGCACCTCGTTGTCCTCCGTCTTGATAATGCCCTCCGATACCGCGCAGGAAAATTTCTTTTCCTCTTTTCCGTCGAAAAAGCGGAATTCCACCCACCCCGGCACGACCGCAGAAATAAAATTACTGTGATGCGCGAGGATTCCCTGCTGTCCGCGCAACGTGGGAACGACGAGCGAAATACAGTCCCCTTCGTAAAACGGGCGGTCGGAGGCGAGTATTTTCAGCCGAAAGGTATCCATCACGCGTTCTCCTTCAGCTCTTTCGCCTTGCGCACAACGTCGTCGAGCGTGCCGACGTTGAAGAACGCCGCCTCCGGATAGGCGTCCGCCTCGCCGTCGATAATGGCGGCAAATCCCTTCACGGTTTCGCCGAGCGGCACGTATCTGCCCTGCACGCCCGTAAATTTCTCCGCCACGTTGAAGGGCTGAGAAAGAAATCTCTGCACCTTTCTCGCGCGGGCGACCGTCAGCTTATCTTCGTCGCCGAGTTCTTCCATGCCCAAAATAGCGATAATGTCTTGCAGTTCCTTATACTTTTCAAGCACCTCCTGCACGCCGCGCGCCACGCGGTAATGCTCCTTGCCCACGATGTTTTCCGAGAGGATACGCGAGGATGAGTCGAGCGGATCGACTGCGGGATAAATGCCCTGTTCCGCTATCTTGCGGCTTAATACGGTGGTCGCGTCGAGGTGAGAAAAGGTTGTGGCTGGCGCGGGGTCCGTCAGATCGTCCGCAGGCACGTACACCGCCTGCACCGAGGTAACGGAGCCGTTTTTCGTGGAGGTGATGCGTTCCTGCAATTCGCCCATTTCGTTGGCGAGGGTGGGCTGATAGCCGACCGCCGAGGGCATGCGGCCGAGCAGGGTGGACACTTCGCTCCCCGCCTGCACGAAACGGAAGATGTTATCGATGAACAGCAGCACGTCCTTATGCTGTACGTCGCGGAAATATTCCGCCATGGTCAGCCCCGAAAGCGCCACGCGCATGCGGACGCCGGGCGATTCGTTCATCTGCCCGAACACGAGCGCCGTCTTTGCGGCAACGCCGCTTTCGTTCATCTCGTTCCATAAGTCGTTGCCCTCGCGGGAACGTTCGCCCACGCCCGTGAATACGGAATATCCGCCGTGCTGGGTGGCAACGTTGTGGATCAATTCCTGTATGAGCACGGTCTTTCCTACGCCTGCGCCGCCGAAAAGGCCGATCTTCCCGCCCTTGGGATACGGTTCGAGCAGGTCTATCACCTTGATCCCCGTTTCGAGGATATGCACCGCAGGGCTCTGTTCGCTGAACGCGGGCGCGCTCCGATGAATGCTGCGTCGTTCTTCCGTCTCAACCGGGCCGCCGCCGTCGATCGGCTGTCCTAATACGTTGAACATGCGTCCGAGCGTGCGTTCGCCCACGGGCACTTCTATGCATCTGCCCGTGGAAACGACTTCCGTGCCGCGGGAAAGCCCTTCGCTTTCCGAAAGCATAACGCAGCGGACGGTGCGTTCGTCGAGATGCTGCGCAACTTCCATTACCTTTTGCGTTTTACCCTCGCCCACGGTGAGGGCGTCTTTGATCTTCGGCAGCCCGTTTTCAAACTTTACGTCGACGACGGGACCGGAAATCCTGATTATTATGCCTTTTACCATATCAATTTCTGTTCCTTAAGGATTTCGCGCCCGACGAAACCTCCGTGATCTCCTGCGTGATGGCCGCCTGTCGGACGCGGTTGAATTCGAGCGAAAGCTCCGCGAGGATTTCTTCCGCGTTTTCGTTTGCCGAACTCATGGCCGTCATTCTCGCGTTCTGTTCGCAGCAATAGCTGTCCACGAGCGCGCTGTACACAAATCCCGCCACATAACTGGGGATAATGTGGTCGAGCACGTCCACTACGGTCGGCTCGTATTCGAACTTTGTGGACACCTCATCCTGCGACATGAACTGGCTCCTGTGGAAAGGCAGCAGCCGCGCAGACTGCACCTCCTCCTTCTGCCCGTTTTTGAAATCGGTGTACACGACGAATATCTTATCGAGCTTTCTCTCGTCGAAGAGCGACAAAAGCAGGGTGCAGATCTCGCGCGCCCGCTGGAGGGTGGGATTCTGCGCGGTGTAGAGAAAGCTGCGCTCTATCGGGATGCGGTGCTGCATGAAATACTGCCGCCCGTATTCCCCCACCACGAAAAGCTTGCTGTCCTCGTGTTCGGATATCATTTTCTGCGCCAGTTTCAAAACGTTCTGATTGTACGCCCCCGCCAGTCCCTTATCGGCGGTGATGACCAGAATTCCGTAGGTGCCGTTGAGTTTTTCCGAAGCGTTCACGGGATAAAAATACTTGCTTTCCACGTCGCCCGCGATGCGGAACAGCCGCTTTATCTCCGCCTGCACCGCCGAAAAATAAGGGCGCGTTTTATCAAGATCGCTCTTCGCCTTCCGCATTTTCGTCGAGGCGATGAGATACATGGCGTTGGTTATCTTTTTCGTATCGCGGATGCTCTCTATTCTGTTTTTGATATCCTTGATGTTATCCATTTGCCTTTTCAGCCTTTTTCGCGTCCGCGCGGGCGCGGAACTCGTTCGCCCGCTTCAAAATTTCCGCCCTGAGTTCGGGCGTGAGGACTTTTTTGTCCTCTATTTCCGCATAGATTTCGGGCGCTCTTTCCGCGATATAGCGGAGCATATCCTGCGAAAAATCGTATATGCCGCCGCGGGGTACGTCCTGCATCACCCGCCCCATCGCGCACACCAGCAGCAAAACTTCCTCCGCCTGCGTATACGGTCTGAACTGCGGCTGGCGCAGCAGGCGCATCAGCCCCTGTCCGTAGGAAAGCTGTTTTTTGGTGATGTCGTCGAGATCGCTCGCGAACTGCGTGAAAACTTCCATTTCCCTGTACTGCGCGAGATCGAGCCTGATGGTGCCCGCGGCGGCCTTGACTGCCTTGGTCTGCGCGGCGCCGCCCACGCGCGACACCGAAAGCCCCACGTTGACGGCGGGGCGCTGTCCCTGAAAGAACAGTTCGCTTTCCAGAAAGATCTGCCCGTCCGTGATGGAAATAATATTTGTGGGGATATACGCCGAAACGTCGCCGGCCTGCGTTTCCACGATGGGAAGCGCGGTCAGACTGCCCCCGCCCAGCGCGTCGGAAAGGTGCGCCGAACGTTCGAGCAGACGCGAATGAAGATAGAACACGTCGCCGGGGTAAGCCTCGCGGCCGGGCGAACGTTCCAAAAGCAAACTGAGCGTGCGGTAGGCCACGGCGTGTTTTGAAAGATCGTCGTAGACGATCAGCACGTCCCTGCCCTTGTACATAAAATATTCCGCGAGCGCGCAGCCCGCATAGGGCGCGATATACTGCATGGGAGCGGCCTCGCCAGCGCTCGCCGAAAGCACCACGGTGTAATCGTCCGCACCGCGTTCTTTCAGCGTGGCGGCGAACTGCGCCACAGAACTCGCTTTCTGCCCTATGGCCACGTAAACGCAGATCACGCCGTTGCCCTTCTGGTTGAGAATGGTATCGAGGGCGATGGCGGTCTTGCCCGTCTGCCTGTCCCCGATGATGAGTTCTCTCTGCCCGCGGCCTATGGGAAACATGGAATCGATAACCAGAAGCCCCGTTTCCATCGGTCTGTTCACGGGCTGTCTGTCGATAATGCCGGGCGCGGGCTGTTCGATGGGGCGGTAATCTTCGGCGCGGATCTCCCCCGCGCCGTCTATCGGATTGCCGAGCGCGTCCACCACTCTGCCCAAAAAGCCTTCGCCCACGGGCACGCCCGCGGTCTTGCAGGTACGCTTTACGGTGCTGCCCGCCTCGATCTCCCTGCAATCCCCGAATACGATCACGCCGCACCTATCGGGGCGCAGATCCTGAATCATACCCTTTACCCCGCAGGAAAAGACGACGATCTCGCCGTAAGCGGCATGTTCCAGCCCGCTCACCGTGGCGATACCGTCGCCGACGGTCAGCACTTTTCCGAGCTCCTCCGCCGCCGCTTCGGGCGACCATTTTTCCACCGCCTCGCGGATCAAGGGAATGATGCTGCCGCTCTTTTTCGGCAGTTTCACAAGGGTGTCCTTCAGTTGGTTGAAACGGCCGTTCACGCTCCAGTCGTATACGTCCCCGCCCGCTTCCAGGCGGAAACCGCCGGGAAAGAGCGCGCTTTCCTTCCATTCGAGCTCGACTTCCGCGCCGTATTTCTTTTCGAGAAATTCCGTAAACCGCCGCGACTGTTCTTCGTTCGGCCGCGCTTCGGCGTACAGAACGGCTTTAATCTTTTTCATGCTCTTCACCCCTTTCCGCCGCGGACAGGAACTGCTCGTACGCTTCGTCCGTACTCGCTTTGAGCACGAGTTTTTCCGTCATGCTGCCGACGATGTCCGCAATATCCTCGTTGGCGCTTTCTATCAGCCTGTCGTGTTCTTCCTGCGCCTTTTCGCGCGCGTCTTTCAGGATTTTATCGGCCTCGGCCTGCGCGCTTTTGAGCTTTTCCTCCCTCAGCGCGGCGACCTCCGCGAGCATGCGGCTCTTTTCGCCGTTCACCTCTTCTTCGGCAGAGGCGAATTTTTCTTTATATTCGCTTTCCTTCCGCTCCGCCTCGTCGAGCGCTTTTTTCGTCTTTTCCTCGCGTTCGGCATAGGCGTCCTCCCGCTTTTTCATGTATGCTCTGACCGGTCTGTACAGCAGAAAATACAGGCCGAACGCCAGAATGGTGAAATTCAGCAGGTGCAGCAGAATTTGTTGCCAATCGATATTCAACGGCATAACAACCTACTCCTTACAGAACGAATATGACCAATATCGCTACGATCAGGGCGTAAATTATCGCCGTTTCTATAAACACGAGGCCGAGCATCATGCTCGAACGTATGTCGTTTTTCGCTTCGGGCTGGCGGGCTATGCTCTCGTTGGATTTTGCGATGGCTATACCCATGCCGATCGCGCCCGCGGCCGCCGCGAGTCCCACGGCGATCGCCGCGGCGATGGCTTTCGCGCCCTTTTCGTCCGTCTGTTTTTCTTCCGCGGCGGCCTCGCTGCCGCTCTCGTCAGCCGCGGCTTCCGCCTGCACGCTTTCCGCGCTCGCCGCGGGCATGCGCGGCGTTAAAGCGAAGGATACGACAAACGCGATACTCGCCGCCGCGATCAGCGCAAACATTATAAGGGAAATCTTTTTCATGGCTTTTGTGCTTTTCATATTTATACCTCCGAGGTCTTGATTTTTTTGGTCTTTATTTTCTTTACATGCGGTTCCGAAACCTCTCCGTAAAAGAGCGCGGTGAGCATGACGAGAACATAGGTCTGTATGAGCGCGTGCAGCAACGTGAACAGCACGCCCACAATGACGGGCAGTACGAAACTGAGCGCTTTATAGTAATACACGAGTTCGGTTACGAGCAGGCCCGAAAGGAGCGCGCCGAACAGACGGAAACTCATGGATATGGGCAGGGAAAAATCTTTGAGCGTGCGCCCTACGCCCCGCATGCCGTTGCTGACGATGCCGCCCGATAAGATGATGAGATAGGAAAGACAGCCCAGCGCGATGGCGGCGTTGATATCCGAAAGGGGCGCGGGCAGGGATACGGACACGCCGCTTTCCGCCACGACCTGAATGCCTAAAAGCTCGAATATCGTGCTCGTGAATATGTATACGCCCGCGGCGAATATGTAAGCGCCCAGAAAGGCGTTCCGATGCGGGCTGTTGCGTTTTGCCTGTCCGTCGAAATACCCGACGAGCGTTTCCAGCGCCAGCTGGAATTTTCCCGGCACGGCCTTAAAACGCGGTATCGCGAAAACGCGCACCGCCGCGGCGGCGAGCAGTACGGCGCCCGTTACCGCAAACGCCGAAACAAGGGCGGGATTGACCGACAGCCCGAACAGGGAAATCCGATTATTTTCGTGCAGCACGGCGTCCTTCATCGATTCGGAAATATCTTCGCTTTTAATATAAAGCGAATCCGTCAGAACGATGCCGACGACCAGCGCCGCGACGATAAACGCAAATACTGCGCCGACGACGATATTCTTTTTTCTCTCGCGGCTGCTTAACTTGCTTTTCATAGTAGCTACCTCTGTTTGCTGATTTGCCACCGATTATTATAGCACGCTTGACAACAATATCAAAATATGTATAATGTATGATATACGATATAAAAATGGTATGGTAACATGGATATAAAAACGTTAAGATACTTTCTCACGGTAGCGCAGGAAAAGAACATAACCCGCGCCGCCGAAAAACTGTTCCTGGCCCAGCCGCCCCTCAGCAGACAGATGAAACTGCTCGAACAGGAGCTCGGCGTTACCCTCTTCATCCGCGGCAAGCGGCAGATCAGGCTGACCGAAGAGGGGTATTACCTCAAACAGCAGGCGGAAGAGATCATATATCTTCTCGAAAAGACCGAACAGCACCTGAAGCGCATGGGTTATTCCGAAAACGGCATCATTTCCATAGGCGCGACGGGCACCTGCTGCATCAGCATCGTCGCGGAGATCATAGAGCAGTTCCACAAGATCGCGCCGCATATCCGTTTCCGCACATGGACGGGCGACGGCGACGAAATCCAGGAAAAACTCGATAAAAATCTGGTGGATATCGGCATCGTGCGCGAACCCGTAAAAATGGAAAACTACGACCGCGTGTTCCTGCACAGCGAACCGTGGGGCATTATCTGCAACGCGCACCACCCGCTCGCGCAGGACGGCGGCGACGGCATAGAGCTTTCCGCGCTGGAAAACGTGCCGCTCATCGTTCCCTCACGACAGTCCATACAGGACGAGATCAACGGCTGGTTCAACCTCATTTCCGCAGACAGAAACATCTTTTGTTTTTACAATTCCATCAGTTCCGTTCTGGAACTCGCGGAGCGCAACGTGGGCGTGATCATCTGCCCCGAAAACATACGGAAATTCGTAAACAAAGAGAATCTCGCTTACAAACAGATCGTCAATCCCCTCAGAGAATCGAGGGTGTATATTGTAAAAAACAGAATGCAGGTCATGTCCGCGGCGCTGGAACGGTTCTGGCAGTTCGCGCTCGACTACGCAAAAAAACATATCGCGCCGTAAGCGCCCCGCCCCGCGGCGGACGCAAGGACACAAACCGCAAGGGCGCACGAAAAAAGCGGAACGAAACCGTTCCGCTTTTTTTATTAAAATTTCAGCCATTTCAGTTCGCCCGCGGCGAGCGTTATATCGCTCGCACGGCCGTTTCCGTCGTAAAATTTCGTATTTACCTCTCTGTCGGAGTTATTGACGACGGCACATTCGTTTATCTGCGGATAATACTGGCAGATCACCGCTGTGTCCTCGCAGAACCATTTATAAATTTCGCTTTCCTTATGCGCAACGTAATGCAGCGCCCTGTACAAAATGCGCTCGTTCTGCACGTTGTACGGCAGGCCGGTCATGTAAAACGCCCTCCCCTTGCCGTAGTCGTGCACGCTCATCAAAACGTCCTGGCGGTCGATATCGAGCACCGACGTTTCGGGATAGGCGTACACGCTCTTCATGCTTTCGCCGTAGTCGATTTTTTCGCGCACGTCCTCCAAAATAAAGTGTTTGCCGACGGGTTTTAAATTGTATTTGTCCGTAGAAAGGGACAATCCCGTTTCCTTATCCACGCCCAGCACGTCCGCAAGGACGAAATACCTGCCGTTCGCGGCGTACGCGCTCGGCTCGCCTATGCCGATCAAGCCGCCGCCGTTATACACCCACTCGCGGACGACGGCCGCAAGCTCTTCGTCCTTCCAGCATTCGCCGCCGGAATACGCCGTGCCCGCGTCGCCCGCGTTGATGACGACGTCGAAATTTTCGAGCGCTCCGTTTTTCGCGTCCTCGAAACTGATGAAGGAAACGTCCGCGGGCATGCCGCTGAGCGCTTCCAGTATTCCCTGATAGGAATACACCTTCTGATAATACAGTTCGTGCGCCACCATATAACACTGCCAGGAACGGATTTTGCCCCAGGCGTTCATCACCGCCACGCGCAGGTTGGAATAAGGATTGTTCCCCTTGACCTTTTCGTAAATTTCCTTGAATTCAAAGCGGATTTTTTCCACTTCCTCCACGAAATCGGGAAATTTAGCCGCAAGGCTTAAATACCCGCCGTAGCCGATCCTGTCAAGCGGCTTTTTCATGATGGCGCGGCGCGCCGTGCGCCAGTTCTTTTTCAGTTCCTTTGTCGGTTCGCCGCCCTCGTGGAAGGTATCGGGGAAGAAATACGGCAGAAACCGCCCCTCCACGTACCGCACGCCCTCTATGTCGGTCAGCATGCGCACCGTAACGCCGCCGCCGACCGAACCGACCACGGCGTCCAGCCCGATGGAAGGGAAATATTTACCGTAAGGCTCGGTCCCGATCCAGTTGTCGCCCAGAAACATCATGGCCTCCCGCCCCTTTTCGTGCACCGCGTCCACCAGCTTTTTGGCGTGCGAGGATACGAAACGCATGATGAAATCCATATAATCGCGGAAAGCCTTGCTCGGTACGCGGAAAGGATTGTTGTAATATCCCCCGTCCACGATATCTTCGGGACGGAGCGCGTAGCCGTATTCTTTCTCGAAGGCTTCCAGAGCCTCCACGCTCACGCTGCCGCTGTACCCGAACCAGTCCACGAATTTTTCCTTGGCGAGATCGTTGAACACCAGCGTGAAATGATAAAAGAAAGTGGTAAAGCGCACCACGTCGGTGTCGGGGTGTTCGTCCAGCCATTTTTCCAGACGTTTCACCACGTATTCCCGCGTTTTCGGACAGAACGCGTTGAAAGGCAGATCCTTGTCTTTCGTCCAGTTGTTGGTGATGTAGTTATACATCTGCGTGCTGTCCCAAATCGCCTTCGCGAGGAAAGAAACGGAATACAAGTGGAATTTTTTGCAGTTTTCTATTACGACCGCGTTCTTTTCGGGCAAGACGCGCCAGTCGGAAACGGGCACGGCCTCTCCCGTGGAACGGTCGATTACCTCCCAGTATTTTTTCACGTCGCAGTCGTATTCCGGAACGACCTGCTGCGAAAAATACCCTTTCATCACGTCGATTTCCAGCGTTTTGCCCGTCGCGGGGACGTATTCGCTCAGCAAATAGAAATGCGTGCGCTCTTCGGGAACGGTTTTTGCAAAATCGTTATCGCCTCTCGCGACGAAATAGGTAGAATAAATTTTGTAGCCCGCCCGTTTGATCTCGTCGGGCATGGCCGTGCCGTCGCAGTCGCGCACGGCGTCGGCGTCCCAACGCTCCAGCAATTTCAATGTTTCGTCGACAAAACCCGTTTCGGTCGGTACGGTGATGCCGCCGCCGAATTTTTCCTTTTTCATAAAACCTCTCCCTTTTTTTATTTTATCCCTTGATGCCGCCTACCGTAACGCCCTTCGTCAGCTGCCCCTGCACGAACGCATAGACGATGAGGACGGGCACGATGACGATAAGCAGCCCCGCGTACATTCTTCCGAGGTCGTTCGCGGTTCTGGATTGCCTCATGATTTTCAAAAGCCCCACGGGCAGCGTGTATTTCGCCGTATCGAGGAACATCTGCGCCAAAATATATTCGTTCCAGAACGATAAAAAGTTAAATAGTATCACCGTGATGATGCTCGGCATGGCGAGCGGCGCGCAGACGTATAAAAACGCCTTGAAATAACCGCAGCCGTCTATCTTGGCCGCCTCCTCGTAACTTGCGGAAAGCGAAGTGAAATAACTGCTCATGAGATAGATGCTGAACGATAAACTCGTCGTCGCATACAGCAGGATAACGGTAAAACGGTTGTTCGTGATGCCCGCGCCGACGCCGACCGCGTTCCCTATGCCGAAGAGCATGAGATACAGCGGCAGAACGATATAGTTGATGTTGATGAAAAGGCCGGACATGAATATCAGCCGCAATGCCTTTACCCCTCTGAACTTGAAACGCGAAAGCGTGTAGGCGCACGGCACCGCGAGCACGAGCAGCAGAACCAGCCCTCCGCCCGTGATGAGTATCGAGTTCAAAAAATACGCGCCCATGCTCGCCTTGTTCCATGCGTTCACGAAATTTTCAAACGAGAGCGTTTTCGGAAAGGAGAACGGGCTGGCGCTGATCTCCGTAGTCGTTTTGAACGCCGACATCAGCACCCATAATAAGGGCAGAATGATGATCGCCGCAAACAGGATCAGCAGAAAATACTTCGCCACGGAGCCGGCTATGCTCCCTGCGCGGCCCCGAACGGTCTTATTATACTGAACGTTTTCTCTCATGGCGCCCTCCTCAATACTCGATGATCTCGCGTCTGGTCAGGCGCTGTATGATGAGCGACACGGAATACGCGAGCACGAAAATGACCGTGCCGATCGCCATGGCGTAACCGTACTGGCTCTTGGAAAATTTATACATGTACGTGAGCAGCACGTGCGAGTTCGCCTCGCCCTGCGTCATGGCGTCCACGAATAAAAAGCTCATGTTGATTGTGCTGATGATAAAGAAAGTCAGCGTCGTGCGGATAACTTCCCACGTCATGGGCATGGTGATCACGAAAAACTGGCGCATTTTGCCGCAGCCTTCGAGATCGGCGGCCTCGTAAAGGTGGTCGGGCACGCCGTCCATGCCCGCGATGTACATAACCATGTAATAGCCCACCGCCTGCCAGATCATGGCGAACGCGATGCACCACATTACGGCTTTCGTTTCGCCCAGCCAGCCCGTATACGGCGCGTTGAACAGATTGTATATCGCCTTCATCACCCCGTAAGTAGGATTGAGCAGCGCGGAAAATATCGCCGAGATGACGACGATCGACAGGATGTTCGGAATGTAAAAAACGATTCTGAAAAACGTCTTGCCCTTCGTTTTTCCCTTGGCGAGCACCGCGGCGAAAAACAGCGCGAGCACGATCGTTACCGCCGTAACGACGACGATAAGGAACAGCGTGTTCAGCGCGGCGCGCCCGAATTCCGCCTTTCCGAACAGTACCTTGTAATTTTCAAGTCCCTGAAATATCTTTTCGCTGTCTATATACCCGTCCCATTTCAATAACGACGTGTAGAACATATTGAATACGGGCACAATGACCAGCAGCAAAAACAAAACGAGCGACGGTATGACCGTTACGGCGATAAAGATATTTCTCTGCCGCCTGTCTTTTTGCATCGTCGCTTTCAGCGCCGGCTGCGCTGCGGGATTTTTCTTCATGATTCCCCTCCATATGAACTCCGAGGGGAAGTTTCCTTCCCCTCAAAGCTCTTCCGTTATAACGTTAAGTGTGATCCGTTTAATTTTCTTATTTTATCGTAGCGCGCAGCTGGTCGCTCGCCTTTTCGAGCTCCGCCGCCCACGAAGAAACGAGTTCCGCGTCCGACTTGCCGGCGTTGGCAGAATTGAATATCTTCGTCGTAAGGTCGTTGAAGAGGATATCGTTCCAGATCACGCCCGTTACGGTGCCCGTGGATATAAACGTGCCCGTTACCGCGCCGTTTCCTTCGTACACTTTGTAAAGCTCTCTCGTCGCCTCGGGCACGCCGTTCGCCTCCGCGTTCGCCAAAGCCTGTTTGGTGGGAATAATCGCCTTGCTTTCCTTGGCTACGATCTCGGCGCCCTTGTCGCTGTAATAGAACAGCAGGAATTCCTTCGCCAGATCGACGTGCGAGCCTTTGGAGTGCAGATACACGTTTTCTATAAAGGTATTCACGTAACTCTTGCTGTCGGCGTCCTTTGCGGGCAGCGGCATAAAGCCCCATTCAAAGTCTTGCGGCGTGGTCTTGCTCATTTCGCCGGGCAGCCAGTCGCCGTTGGGCATAAAGAGCGCCGTGCCTTTCGCCGTCCGGTTCAGGTCTTCGTCCACCGTGCCGATCACGGCCTGCTGATTGCTCGTAAAGCCTTCTTTATTGGCCTGCGCAACGGTCTTGGGTTCGAGATAATGCCTGAGTTTCACCACGATCTCGAGCGCGGACTTGATGTCGGCGTCTTCCCAGATGCCGTCTTTAAAGCTGAGCATATCCATGAACTTCGCTTCGCCCGCCATGCCGGCGACCGCGGCGTAAAGGAAACCGTCGAAATATCCCGCCGTGGGATAGGTGAAGAGAGAGGGATTGTCCCCCGTTACGTTCGTGTTGTTTCCGTTTTTCCCGTTAAGGGTTTCGCCGAGTTCCCAGAACTCGGCCCACGTTGTCGGCAACGTGAATTCCTTTCCCTCGCCGAAACGGGATGCGTCGTACCAAAGCCCCGTGGGAGAATAGAACGCGGGAAGCGTGTACACGCCGCCGTCCGCCCCGTAGGGTTTCGTGGCGTAATTTTCCAAAATGCCGTCCACGAGCTTATCTTTCAGTTTTACGTTTTCGCCGGGAACCGTTTCATTCAGCAGTTCGTCTAATTTTACGAGCTGTTTGTTAGAAACGAGCGTTTCCGTCGTGTTGGAATCGGTCATGCCGTAATTGAAGAAGAACACGTCGGGATACTTGCCCGTATTCATGCTGCTTTCCACGTCCGCGACGACCGTCGCCGTAGGTCCGCTGATGATCTTTACCTCGAGATCCTCCAAATTCTTTTCTTTCAGATAATCCTTCCAGGCGTCGGTCTTTTTAAATTCGTCCACGAGCGCCTGCACATAAGTTTCTCCGCGCCCCGCCGACAGGAACGCGATCGTAAAGCTATTGTCCTTTTTGGCGCAGCCGACCAACGAAAGGGAGCCGAGCGCCAGCACCGCCGCACTTAAAAATGCGATCAATTTTTTCCTCATTTCCATCCTCCTTGTTGTGCATCTCCGCACATTTCTTGATTACATTCTAATACGAAAAATCGGATAAAACAATAACTTTATTGTGCGTTTTTTTATATTTATTGCGGCATTTTTGAAAATAAATATCAATATATTAAAAAATTTTTCATATTGACAAAAATTTTTTCTGTGTTATAATATAAATATGAGCAACATAAGATACGAACTGACCGAGGAAGAATCGGTTAATTTTCGTCCGAAACTCTTATATCTTTCGACCTCGAAATTCGAGTCCGACTGGCACTCCACCCCGCACTATCACCCCTTTTCGGAAATTATGTTCATCACGGGAGGGGCGGGGACTTTTTTGCTGGACAAAAAGGTCTACCCTATTTCGCGTGGCGATCTTGTGGTCGTCAGCCCGAACATCATGCACACGGAATATTCGAGCGCGGACTCGCCTTTGGAATATATGATTATCGGCGTGGACAACATCGCTTTCGATCTGCTGGTGGAGGAAGAAGAGAGCGAAAGCGACCTGCCGCCCACGATATTCCATTTTTTCAACCATTATGATAAGACGTATTATTATCTGCAGGAACTCAACAAGGAGCTCGCGAACAAGCGGCCGAATTATCAGATCATGTCGCAGCACATAGTGAATGTTTTGCTGCTCTACATCATGCGTCATTCCAACCTGAAAACGAGCATTCCCTCGGTAAACAAGACGAAGTACGTCAACCGCGAATGCGCTTTCGTCAAACAGTACATAGACCAGCATTACGCGGACAACATATCGTTGGACCAGCTCGCGAACAGGGCGTTCGTCAACAAATTTCATCTGATCCACGTATTCACCAAACAATTCGGCGTATCGCCCATCAACTATCTGATAGAACGCCGATTAGAAGAGTCAAAATTTCTTTTGAAGAACACGCACATGAGCGTTACGGATGTTTCCAAGGCCGTGGGTTTTTCCTCCCCCGCTTTTTTCACGAAACGGTTCAAAACTTCGGTCGGCTGTACGCCGCTCTCTTTCCGGAAAAATACGGCGCAATAAAAAGAGCCCCGCAGAATTCTGCGGGGCTCTTTTATTTACATTGCTTGAAACAAAGAGATCCATACGCCGACATTTGTATACTTCTACCGCGATATTTTCCGAAATATACGAACCGCCGAAATCCTCGGCTTCAGCCGCGCCTTACGAGAAAGGCGTTATGCCTTCAGTCCGCTCATTGCAATTCCCTGCACGAAATATTTCTGCGCAAAGAAATAAATGAGCACGCACGGCAGCATGGCAAGTATGCTTGCGGCGAGAACGGTGGGAAGTTCCAACGTGTTGCCGCTCGAAAACATCTGCAGCGCCACCTGCAAAGTATACATTTTCTCTTCCGTGCAATAGATCAACGGATTGAGATAATCGTTGTAACAGGCTATAAAGCCGAGGATTGCCTGCGCCAGCAAGGCGGGCACGGCGAGCGGCAGCATAATCACAAAATATATACCCATATAATTCAGCCCGTCAACTTTTGCGGCGTCCACGAGTTCGTCGGGAATGCCGTAAAAGAATTGCCGCAGAAAGAATACGCATGCCGCCGATCCGAACATCGCGGGCACCATCAGCGGGAAAAAGGTGTTCAGCAGGGAAAGCTCGCTGTAAAGAAGATAAGACGGTATGAGCAGTATGATCCCCGGGATCATCATGGAAAACAGCAGTACGCTGAATAAAAAGTTTTTTCCGATAAATTTTATTTTAGCAAAGGAATACGCCGCTATACTTGAAGAGAACATGCCTACAATTGTTACGGGAACGGCGATCTTCAGCGTATTGATCAAGCCAGAAAGGACCATGCTCTCCCCCGTGGCGAAAATCGTATACGTAGTAAAAACTCTGCCGTACGAACGCACGGAAAGTTGATCCAACGAGGGAAACCAAATAAACGGCGTAGCCGTAGCGATGGCGTTCGTCGCTTTGAACGAAGTTATGATAATGGCATAAAACGGAATAATATAAGTCAAAGCAATGAGCGCCAGCACGATATAGCCGATCACTGCGCCCGCGTTGACTTTTTTCTTTTCTTTTACGCGTTTTTTCAAAATTGCCGACTCAGTCATAGTTCACCCACTTATCCGAAATTCTGAAATTGACAAACGTGATAATACCTATCAAGATACATAAAATCCATGAAGTCGCCGCGGCGCCGCCCATTCCCGTAGTCGTATTGAATCCTTTATTATAAAGATAAAATACGATGGTCAGTCCCGCGTTATCCGGTCCCGTCGGACTGATCAGATTAGACGAAACGTTGTTTATCGCCTGGAACCGAGTAAACTCCTGCAACCCGGCGATGAGCCCCGTTACCAGAATGTAAAAGGTAGTAGGCGAAATCATGGGCATTGTGATGCGGAAAAATCTCTGAGACCAGTTTGCTCCGTCGAGCGAAGCTGCCTCGTATAAAGATTCGTTCACGTTGGTCAGTGCCGCGGAGAACAAAATAGTATAAAAACCGAGATTCATCCATATCCCCATGAGGATCATGGACGGCATAAACGACTTTGCATTCGTGAGCCACGCGATCGGCGGAACGCCGAACAAACCGAGAAACTGATTGAGAACGCCGTAACTCTTGTCTAAAATTGCCGTTCTCCACATGGTAGTCAGCGCGACGATGGAACAGACATACGGCAAAAAGAAAATCGTTCTAAAAACTTTTTTATGCGGTATGAACTTTTTCGTCAGCAACACCGATACTATTAGAGCCAAAAATATAGTAACCGGCAATGCGACCAACGAATATAAAGTATTTAAAAGAGCAGTGTAAAAGAGCGGATCTGTCAGAACCTCCTTGAAATTTCCGAAAAAGTTCGAAAATCCCAAAAAGTGCATGTTGGAAACGAGAAATCCCTTCGTCGAGCAAACGCTCATATAAAGAGAGAACAAAAGCGGTATCAATGAAAACACGGCAAAACCGATAATCGGTGGGGACGCTAAAAGCAGTCCCCAGAAATTATCGTGTCTTGAAATTTTTCCGTTTTTTGTTTTATTTTTCATAATCAGCTCTTTTTCAATGTATAGCCTTTCAAAGTTTCGTTGATCGTATCGTTATACATTTTAAACATATCCGAAATGGAAGTTTTACCGTTCAGAACGTCGCCGTTCAGCGTAGGAGACCAGATCTCGATCCACGCGTCGTCCGAAACGTAAGTCCAGTCGCCGCCTCGCTCGATCTCCGCCGCCGTGAGAAACACCGTGTTATTATAAGGCCGTTCGGTGCTGGAAAGGAACGCGCCGTCGGGATCGGTAGCGACGCTGATCTGATTCGGCACGTTGAAACCGGTTTCAGCAAGGGCATTCTGGCCTTCAGCGCCGCAAGCGTATTCCATTACTTTAAAAGCCGCTTCTTTTTCGGTGCAATTTTTGGACATAGCCAGACACATCGAGCCGCTGTGTCCCGCCTCCACGCCGTCTTCATGTCTGGGCAGCGGCGCAACGTCCCATGCGAAACTGCACCCCTCTCTGAAATCGACTACGTTATAACGCCCTTGCACAAACATTGCCGTCTGTTCGTTGATAAACAGGGAAAGTTCGTTGCTGATATCTTCTGGTTTCGGAGAATAATCGTCGGCAAACAGAGTGTACCAATATTCAAATGCGTCCAGTATAGACGGAAGTTCCGCTATCTTGTTTTCCGAAACGAGTTTCTGCGTTTCCGACGCATGTTCCTGCATATAGTCGAGGTCGAAATAATCCACAAACCCGCCCGCGGCATATTCGTGTCCGTTGATTGTAACGTTTTCGAGTACCCTGTAGTTAGGATTGTCGTTATTGAGCGTGAATTCATAATACCCGCCGTAATAATTCGGATCGTCCGTTTCCACAAACTGGACGCAGTCGCCGCCGACCGACCAGCCAAAACAGAACCACCAGCTGGAATAGAACGACCATTCCGTCTGATGTTTCGCCTTATCCGTGGAACCGGAAGCGAGTAACTTATTGAGTTCGTCAAAATCGGAATTTCCCTCGTCGTTCCACGTAACGGCGATCTGATTGTTGAAAACTTTCGTTTCGGGATCATATCCTCTCGCGGGATATTCCTTTCCTTCGTACGTTACTTTTCCGTCGTTATCGTCGTCGTTTGCAGAAATCACCGTTATGCCCTTCGCTTTGAAAGCGTCTTCATTGTAATAAACGACCGTAGGCCCTATATCCTTGGGCAGTCCCCAGATAGAAGCTTCCTCCGAATAGCGGTAAGTTTCGGTGTCGAACTGGTATCGTTCCATCAATGTCGACCAGATATCGTCGAGGTCGATGGCCTCGCTCCTTTCGATATACGGCGAAAGGTCTTCCAAATAGTCTGAAGCATATCTCTTCACGTAGGAATCGCCTACGTAGAACAGATCGGGCGGCTGTCTGCCGCCGAGAGCCGTTTCAAGCGAGGTATAATAACTTGCACTCGGTTTTTTAACGAAATCGACGTAAATATTATCCGTATTGTTTTCATTATATTCCTGGAACAATTTTGTGAACGCATTGATTTCCGCCGTATCGCCCCATGCCCAAAGGGTAACTTTCGTCTTCCCGTTGAGATCGTTTTTGCCGTTACAGGCGGTAAAAGGCAAAATAAACATCATCGCGCACAAAACGAGCGTAAAGATTTTTTTCGCTGTTTTCATTTTATTCCTCCTTTAATTGCCGCCCGTTACGCGGATATCAGAAACAATGCCCGCCATATACTGGGACTGGAACTGTAAAAAGTTCAGCACGTTCATGTTGTTGTGCGTTTCGGGCAGTTTATGGACTGCTTCTATCTGATCGTCGATATAATACGTATAGGTCACGGTTCCGTTTTCATCGGTCGAACAAACGATCTTCCAATTATGCGTTCCCTCGGCATACTGCGTATAGGCGCTTGCGTCGCGGCCGCATCCGACGGTGTAATCGTCGGGCACGGGCATGAATTCCTTTGTGGGATTATCCCAAACAGTACGCCATTGATAAGTCACCCAGCTGCCCACGCCGTACAGGTTCGCTTCAAAACCCCACAGATCGTTTCCGACCTTGCCGCCGACGGCGATATCTTCAAACTGACTGTCAGCCCCTTTTCCAGTCATGGACATGAGCGTGAGATTGAGTTTGCCCGTAAGCGTATCTCCCACGGTATATTTCAGACCCGTTATATCGAAAGAAATCGTCCAATTTTTCAGATAAGCTTCCGAAACTTCCGCGACCGCAATCTTTGCAGAATTAGCCACGTTGCCCTCAGTAAAAATCAGTTTGTCCTTGCAGAGAATAATTTCGTCGCCGCCGAGATCGATATCATAAACTTTCCAGCCGTATATTTCCGTTCCCTCGTAATCGGATACCACGTTGATCTCTTTCGTTGCGCTCGTCGAATAAGTTTGGGAATTCGTTACGGTGCAAACGATCTTATACGTACCTGTGGAAGTCGGCAGGAATACGTGATGCCGTCCTCCGGTTTCGTCGTCATACACGTAATAAGCATCTTTCGTAACGTCGATATTCGCGCCCGAATAAATTTTTATCTCAACGTTTTTGCTGTCGGAAAGATCTCCGTCTGTTTCGTCGGTTGCGGAAACATAGATTTCTGTTCCGATCAGCGGCACAGTTACGGAAACTGTTTCGTCCAAGTTGACCACGGGAAGATTTGAATCCCTTTCTTCGGGGACGATCGTTACCTTTACCGTAGCTTCGTTACCCGAAAAATCCGTTACCGTACAGGTAATTGTATATTCCTCGCCCGCTTCGAGCTGCAGGGCGCCGCCGCTCAGCGATACGTTCGCGCCGTCTTTATCCGTTACGGAATATTTCGGCGTCATAATGTTTTCGTATCCCGTTCTTTCGGTGATCTCGCCGACGTTATCGGTAAAGGTAAACAGTGAACCGACGTACAGTGAAGTGCCGGCATAATACGTACCGTCAGCCTCTGCAGTTATCACGGGCGCCGCGGTATCCGCCTCGAGCGATCTGTGTTCTTCTATGGAAATCGTACAGTTCGTACAGACGGATTCCACCCAAAGCCCGCTAAGCGAGGAAGTAAAGTTACCGTGCACATTCAGATAGGCGAACGGCGTGTAATCCCACAAGATCACGTAAACGGCCTGCGTTTCTGCCGCGTCGATATAGCGTTCTATCGTCAGTCTGTGGGTTGAATTTTTTATGGATACGTCGTTCGATACGGAATTATTCGTGTTATACCACACTTCAAAATTCCATCCGTTTTCGGCATTGCTGCTGAGATCGGCAAGCGCGTTGCTATCGTCATATATCCATGTTGCAAAGTGCCCCGATCCCGTGGAGAGCTTGATGCAGTCGTCATGATTGTCCGCGTCGTTCCTGTCGAAACCGAAATACAGCGCGGGATCTTCATACTTTTCATTGAACGTACCGTAAGCGATCTTATAAGTAATGCTGAAATTTCCGTCAAACGTCAAGCCCGTGATTTTATATTGTCCGGAATCCTGACCGTCCTCCGCATTCGCATAGCTTTCCCCGAATGTGATCTTAGCCTCGTCAGAATCACTTTCATCGACGGTAACATCCGTACCTGCGGAATTTTTCGCGGCGAAACTCAATATGGATACTTCTATTTCCACAGTCTTTGTGAACGGCTGCCCGTCCTCGTCCACCGCGATCTCGTCCTTATCGTTATGCGCGATAAATTTGACCGAGTACGTACCTACATCCGCGGGGCTGAATACTTTTGTCATGCCGTCGTAAACTTCGCCGGTAACATCTTCCCCGCTTTCGGTAATTTCCACCCCGTATTTGGGATCGCTCACGCTCTCCCCGAGATTTTTCAGTTCCGGAGAAAGCACCTGGCTTTCCCCTTTCAGCATGACGGTCGATATCGAAGAAACGTCAAAGGTGTAATAATCGCTGACATTCTTGTCGCCGCATCCCGAAAATCCGAGCGCCGCGGTCAAAAATAAAGCCGTCAATACAGAAACTATGGTAAATTTTTTGCTTTTCATTTTCCTCCTCCTTAAACGTTATCGAGATAGTCCACGATAATACAATCGATATAAATGCTCTTGTCGCAGGTTATCCTAACGGTGTTTTTACCGCTCTTTTTGATATAGAGCGGACAATAGGTATACGTTTGTACGAAAAGATCGTCGTATTCCGTCTTCGGTGCGTAAAGTTCGTATTTATCGCCGTTAATCTCCACGTTCATGACTGTTTCGGTCGCCTCTCTGTTGGAAAAACGCACATACAGCAGATATTGACCGTTTTTCGGTACCGATACATTGAACGTGAGATTTCCGCCCTCCATGACCGAAACAGCCCTGTCGCCCGAAGCATACCCTTCGCTGTCGATGACCGTACAGTCTTTGAGTTCTGCGGATTCCGCCTCGTATTTCACGCGGTTCACTTCTTCGCCCGACGGAAGCGGTACGGCTTCGTTGAACTTCGAAATCTGCTCTACGCTCGGCTTACCGTCCACCCAATCCATCTTCTGCAGGCGGGCCATTCTGTCCCATCCCGCACCCGAATATTTCGCGGCGTGATAGCAAATCCACGTTTCCGTCTGGTCGGGACTCTTTACGACAGAACAGTGTCCGGGCGCGATCACTTCGGAATACTTCATATCAGTTTGCATCAACGGTTCCTTGCTTTTTATCCAGCTTTCCGTTTTCATGGGATCGCCCGTCAGTTCAAGATAGCCTATGCAATAACCGTCGCCGCCGCTGTAACTGCCAGAAAACAGCACGAACGGCGTGCCTTCGGGCGAGAAACAGACCGCAGGCCCTTCGTTCTGCACCGCGCCTTTCGTTTCCCAGCCGTAAGTAGGCTGGCTGATCAGCACTCTTTGATCGGCGTTCAAACTCTTCGCCTTTAAGGGATTCCCCGTTTCGAGTTCGGTGATATAGAGATTCTGCTTATAATCCGAATTCGTTTCGGAAGGCCAGCCCGACCAAATGATATATTGTTTTCCGTCGTAGTCCATGAAAGTGGCGTCGATCGCCCTGCAGTCGGCCGGCAGATCGATTTTCACCGCCGTTTCCCATTCACCCATCGCGTTGTCAGTCTTGCTTTTCATGCCATAGATACGTCTGTTCGTGTCCTTTTCAAGCGTATCCGTACTGTCAGTAGTCGCAGTGAAGTAAACGTACCAATGCCCGTCGAAAAAGAATATCTCCGGCGCCCAGATTTCCACCACGTTGATGGATTTCTGCCTGAAAATTACTTTGGTAACGTTTTCGTCCTCAATGTTTTCCACAACCTGCGTCATCCAAGCAGATTTCGTAACCTTGATTTGAGTGCCGCTGCTCTGCATATAGTAATAATACCCGTCGTGATAATACATCCACGGATCACCCATATTTTGTTCTAACCTGATCGGGTTATAAAACGAGTCGTTCATCGGTATCCCCTCGCTTTTCTTGCCGCACCCCGCCGAAAGCGCCGAAACGCCCAGCAACGCGACGAGAAACATGCTGAAAATCCTTTTTTTCATCTTTCCTCCTCAGCCGACGAATTCGAGCCGTTTGAGTATTTGGTTCTGATATACGGTATCCAATTCGCTGAAATAGCCACTCCAGCCCCATACTCTTACGATCAAATTCGGATATTTTTCGGGATGTTTCTGCGCATCGAGCAGTTTATCCCTGTTTACGGCGTTCAGCTGGAGCTGATGTCCGCCGTTCTTTACGAAAATTTCCACCAGCTTTGCAACTTTTGCCGTTCCTTCCTCATTTTTAAAAACCGTATCGTGGAATTCCAGCGTCAGCGGCCCGCCGTTGCACACCCGTTTCAAGTCGGGTTTGATAAACGATTTTATCACAGATAAAACGCCTTCAAACTTAACATCGAGCGACGGAGAGTAATTCGCCGCAAACGGACTGCCCGCTTTTCTGCCGTCGGGCGTCGCACCGAGTTCGCCGGAAAACCAAATGTAATACATCGCGCTCCCCGTCCCCGCGCGGAAAATTCCGCCGCGTTCGTTCTTTTTCCCTTGCAGACTGTCGGCAAAATCGTTCAAAAGCATTACTGCGATTTCGTCAGCTTCGTCGTCGTTACTCCCCATTTTCGGCGCTTTCAGCAGCTTGTTTCTCAGATCTGTATGTCCCTCAAAATCGTCTTCCAGCGCTTTAAGCAGTTCCGAAGCGCTCACGCTTTTATCTTCATAAACGCATTTTCTCACCGCTGCCAGAGAGTCCACCGCGGTCGACAACCCCGCTCCGTGAAAACCGTAATTGTTATATTTAGCACCCTCCGAAATATCTTTTCCCGCTGCAATACAATCCGTCATGAGAATGGATTGGAAAGGGGAAGGCTGCATGAACATGTTTTTTGTGGAATTTATCAGTCTGTCGCAGTCTTTTGCGATATTTTCCTTCACTTTATCCATCAATTCCCCGAACGTAGCAGTTTTTTCAAGTTCGGCTTTTACCGTGTACAACATAATTTTCGGAAAATTGAGCGCATCTATGTTCACTATGTCCATTGCAACGCCCGGAATGATAAATTCCCAGCATGCGGCAACCACATAATTGCGGGCGTCTTTCAGTTCGTACCCCATTTCCACCAGGGCAGGCACGACTACGTCGTCGTTGGAATACTGCGGGAAACCGAGCCCCTGTTTCGTCAATTTTGTGCCCAGAAGATAGATTTCCTCCGGCGTATTCGAGTCTACCCTCAGATTGATTTTCGGATCGATAAGTTTTAATTCCAACGAAGCTTCCAGACAAAGTCTGCTTAGGTCATTGAACACGCTTTTTCCTTCTTCGTCGCAACCGCCAAGCACCATGCTCTGTCCGTTATCGCCCTGCTGTACTCCGGGATAGAGGTCGGCATCGAAATTGAGATCGATGAAAAATTCCTGCGTAAGGGCCAAAGCCTCTTCCCGCGTCAAATTTCCGTTTTCGATGTCTGCCTTATAGTAGGGATACATATAAACGTCAAACCTGCCCAACGTGTTATGTTTATTCGCGTTCAGCCAAAGCGTGTAATTTAAAAGGCGCAACATCACGAGAGCCTGATAGTAACTTTCAGGGCGCTCCATCGGCACGCGTTTCAACGCGTTTGCAAGTTCCGTTTTCCCCTGTTTTTCAGCTTCCGCCCTGTATTTATCGGCAAGCACGTAAACGGCTTCTACAGAACGCAGCATTGCTTTATATAGGTCGCCTTCCTTACTCCCGGCCGCGCAGTCCTTCAGTTTTGCCTCTATTTCTCTTTTCTTACCCTCCATTCCCATCGAAAGCGTTTTTGCATAATCGCTGGAAATATTGTTGACCTGCGCGCCGTCAAATATAAAGTGCTCGCGCCATATCTTTTCCTGTTCTTGTTCCGTCAGGATGGGCGGAACTTTTCTGATCGTCCGCATCATTCCGATCCTGTCTTCTTCAAACAGCACTGCCTTTTCCGCTTTCGCCAGTTTCAGCAACCTGTCGCCCGCACGAATGCTCAACGGCAGCCCCGCTTTCGCATACTCTTCCGCAAAGCTGTAATCTTTTCCGCTGCGCAGTTCCCTGTATTTGCGGTCCAGCAGCCTCTCGTATATTTTCGCTACTCTTTCTTTCATGGACGTTCTCCTTTACATGATTTTTGTTTTGATCCCGTATTTTTTGAAAACATCCGTTCCCGTATTCGGTTCTTTCGTTTCGTCGAATTCGGGACGGTATTTTTTGTCGAGCAACTTATATTTACTGCCCGCCATTTTGTTATATGGCAGCAATTCCGCATGGTCGGCGGGCGTGCCCGCTATCAGTTTCGCTATTGATGTCAGGTTTTCTTCCGTATCCGTTATGCCGGGAATGAGCGGCGTCCGCGGAATGAACTGCACGCCGCTTTCGCTTAAAATCTTAAAATTTTGCAGTATCACAGCGTTGTCCCTGCCGATATACCTGCGGAAAAGATCTTTATCGATAATTTTCAGATCAAACATCACCAGATCGAGATATTTAAGCAGTTGTTTGAACTTAATGCTGTCGGCATATCCGCTCGTTTCTATTGCAAGATGGACTTTTCCTTTCAGTTTACGGGCAACTTCGGTCAAAAAATCTATTTGCATGAGGCATTCGCCGCCCGAAAAAGTAATTCCTCCGCCGCCCTGCATCAGGATATCCGCGTTTTTCAACAGCTTTTTCGTCAGCTCTTCCACGGTATAATACTCACCGCTTTCGCGGATTAGATTTCTCGGACAGACGTTGATACACTCTGCCGTCAGTCTGCCGCCGTGTTTCGCCGCCTCTTCTGCGCATCTCCCGCACTTCAAACAGCCGTTCGGACTACGCACAATCTGCACTTTCGCTTCCAGCCCTTCGGGATTGTGGCACCAGTTGCAGCGGAGCGGACAGCCTTTGAAAAAAACTGCAGTCCTGATTCCCGGCCCGTCATAAACCGAAAATTCCTCTATCGAAAATATCAATCCCTTAGTCATTGATCTTTTTTATCTCTTTGAAATCGAATTTCGGTTCGTGTTCTTCGTCGAGCAGGCCATTGACTTCCTGTTTCACATCGGTCAGCTGTGTGTAACAGAACCCGGCGAAACCGCATTTTTTTACCGCGGACGTCAGATTTTCATAGCGTTTCATAAAATCCTCCACAGAATTGTCCGCCACATACCCCCAGTTATTGCTTTCCGTCTTATTCACAAAAGAAACCGCGCCGCTGTCTTTCAAGGCAATGCCGCCGTATTCCGTCATGATCACGGGGATACCGCTGTATTTTTCCCCGAACCCCATGAGCCTGCGCGCCATAGGAAAAACGCAGTCGTGTTTTTCTCGCCTGTACTTTTCTTCAAACCCGTCCCCTACGGACGAATAATCGTGAATACCGATAAAATCAGTCTGTTCCACCTGTTCCCAGCCGTCGTTGGAGCAGACCAGACGTGAAGAATCAAGCGCCTTTGCAGTAAAATACATCGCACGCACGAAATCTTTTTGCTTCCCGTCGCACAACAGCTTGCGCACGCCCCAGCTTTCATTCATCGGCACGTAAGCGATCACAGAAGGATGATTGTAAAATTGCTTTACCGCCTCCGCAAACTGCGACTGGATATTTTCTATTTCATCAAAACAGAAACAATACGCGCTCGGCATCTCGCCCCAAACGAGAAATCCCAATTTATCGGCGTAGTAATAAAAATAAGGATCTTCTACTTTCTGGTGTTTACGCGCGCCGTTGAATCCCATCGCCTTGCTCGCCTCTATATCTCGTTTCAGGGCTTCCGCGGAGGGCGGCGTGAGATCGCTTTCTTTCCAATACCCCTGATCTAGAATGAGTTTCTGATACAACGGCGCGTTATTCAAAAGGATTGAACAGCCGTCGGTACCGACCTTCCGCATACCGAAATATGTCTGTACGCGATCCACGGTTTTGCCGTTGACGATAAGTTCAAGTTCGAGATCGTAAAGATTAGGATAATCTACGCTCCAATAATGCAATTCGTCTATGCTGTCGGCCTCTTTCAGCCGAAGAACGACATCCGTCCGTCTGCCTGTAACCGTTTCCGTCTGTTCTTTGACTTTTTCGCCCTTGTAGAACACGTTCATTTTTATATAATCGGCATCGCCGCAGACGTTAAAACTCATTTCCACAAGCGAACGGTCGATATCCGGCGTTATCAAAGCATAATCGATGTATGCGCTGCCTGTTTCTTCCAGCCATACGCTCTGCCATATGCCCGAATTACCGTGATACCAGCATCTGTTCGGCTGCGGCTGCCAGAACTGTTTCCCGCGGGGCTGAGCGGTATCATACCTGTCCACAGCCTTTACGATAAGGGTATTTTCGGTTTTCAAATAGTTTGTAACGTCAAACGAAAAAGCCGAATAACCGCCTTTATGTCCGCCGACATACTTACCGTTCAGCCAGACTTCCGCCGCGTAATCCACGGCGTTGAAACACAACAGAACATATTTTTTTTGCAAAGTTTCGCTCAGTTTGAACGTCCTTTTATACCACATGACTTCATGCATTTCTTTTATGCCGATGCCGCTGGCTTCCGCCTGATAGGAAAACGGCACATTGATTTTTCTTTCCGCCGCAAAATCGCGGAAGTATTCATTTATTTCTCCTTTTTCTTCATCGTCAAAGCGGAAATCCCACTCTCCGTTGAGAGTCTGCCAGTTTTTTCTCGCAAAATGCGGTCTCGGGTATTCCGTTCTCTGGTGTTTGAATTTCATCGTTATCTCCTTGCTGCCGCCATTAATTCTGTTCCTTTTTGCCGTACAAAAAGGTAAGGTGCACCTTATAATAATTTTATATTGTGAATATATCACAAGCGTCTCCGTCGGTCAATACAAACACAAAAAATACTTTTTTCAGTAGTATAGTATTTCAAGATTTTTGAAATACTATACCTTGACCGTTGACAAATCTATTATTTTTAATGTATAATCTAATCAATAATTATCAAGGGGAAAAATATGTTAAAAACGACGACAACCACGACGGATGATATTCAGACGCTCAGCGAACTGGCCCGAGCGCTCTCTTCGCCTCAACGGCTGGAAATACTGAACGCGCTGAACGACAATAGTTTAAGTATTTCCGAACTGAGCAAACTGCTTCAACAACCGATGTCCACCGCAACGACAAACGTAGATATTCTCGAGCAGGTAGGGCTCATTACGACAAAGATGCAATACACAAAAAAGGGAAAAGTACGCTTGTGCAGCAGAAGCTGCGACGCAATTTATATAGGCGTGCACAGAAATACGGTGCAGGAATTAAACCAGCTGAATATCGATCTGCCTATCGGAAGTTATGTCGGGTATAATATCGTGCCGTCGTGCGGGCTGGCGACAAAAACGCATACTATCGGCAAAGACGATGATCCCGACAATTTTTTTCTGCCCGAACGTTTCGAGGCAAAGTTGATTTGGTTTACAAGCGGATATGTGGAATATCGAATCAGCAAGGCGAATATTCCCGAACAGATGAAAGAACTCGAAATAAGCTTTGAGGCCTGTTCCGAAGCTCCGTTTTACCGAAACAACTGGAAATCTGATATAACGGTATGGCTAAACGATATAGAAATAGGCACTTGGACCTGTCCGAGCGATTTCGGCGGCAGAAAGGGCATGCTCAATCCCGAATGGTGGCCGGACAGCATGACGCAATACGGCATGCTCACCTACTGGAAGATCACGAGAGACGGCAGTTATTTCAATAACGACCAAATCAGCCTAAACACTTTGAACGATTATAAAATAAAGGAAAGCCCCTATCTTTCCATCAAAATAGGGGTAAAGAGCGACGCACATTACAAAGGCGGTATAAATTTATTCGGTTCGTCCTTCGGCGATTATGAACAGGATATCGCCGTCCGCGCTAAATGGTAAATTTAAAAATGCAAGCCCCGCAGAATTCTGCGGGGCTCTTTTTAATTAACTGTTAAACATTCCGATCAATATACTAATAGCTATTGCGATGATTACAATGCCGGCGATAATGCCTCCGATACTGATCGTTCCGAAAATAGCGTTTACAATAGCAAACACGATACCCAAAATCACCTGCGATGCGGCATATATTCCCGTGGTTATCCACGCACGCGCCTCCCATTCATCGGTTTTATCCCAAATCATTCCCGCAATCATGCCCACCGCCATAAGGATTACTAACACCACCTGAATAAACGTTGTTATTTTTTCCGCAAAGATACAGGGCAATGCCAAAAAGATCAAAGCAATGGCAAACGTAGACAGCGATTTACCAAGCGCACTTGCGGCCTCCTCGGGAAAATCGGGATCGGCGGACGACTGCCAAATGATGTACATAAGCATAAAACCGAACGCGCCGAGAGCGATCCCCCAAGCAAAAATATCCGAAAATTTATATATTTGTATAAGCACGAAGTCGGAAAGCAATATCAATCCGATCGCCGCGATCTGCGCCACTATGGTCAAACCGAGTTTCGTTTTGTTCAGTTTCGCCACGTGTATGATCTGCAAAACGAGCGCCATAGCCGCCGTTACGATCAGCGCGGCTTTGTTTGCAAGGTGCATCTGCCTTTCGGCGCTGTCGCCTATTTTCACAAGATTGTAAATCACGTCGAACTTGAGCGCCGCCAGCACCGCCGCCGCCACAAATACAAGCGAGACGAGAAATAAAACGATCGCCACGCCCGTAACGCCGGTCTTTGCTATGGCGCGGTTTCTGTTTTCCTTTTTCCTTGCCTGCTCTTTTTTCTCTTTATCGTCGAGATCTTTCAGATATTTTTTGAATTCTTCGTCGCTGCATGTAAACAGCCTGCCAACGTCCGAATCGGGAATAAAGTCTTTTTTCTTATTCAAAAGCGACTTGAACGACCGTTTCTGCCGCAGATATTCCTGCTTGTTGGGAACTTGCAGATACGTTCCCGCCTGGTCTTCGTCCACGAGCTTCAAAACGCTGTCGAAATCGGAATCGTCCTCAATCGTTTTTTTCGATAAAATCAGTTCTATCGTGTTGACCGCATGGAATTTCGCATGCAGGCGTTTCCAGTACAGCTCGCTGTCCAGCTGATTTTCGCTGATCGCATAATTATAAAACCTTTCCGCAAGTTCAAAATTGCGTTCGCCCAGCATGTAATCGCCCATAAACTTCAACCTTTCGCACATGAAAGTCTTGTTGTTCACGTCGATATACTTCAAAAGCTTGTAATAGCCGTCCGTTAAAAGTTCCAGATCCTTTTTACCGGACGTGTCGTTGATCAAGCTCAAAATTTCGTCGGTGAAAATTTTGATAATGAAATCGTACTGCGTTTTCGGATCGTACTTGTAATCGAGATTTTCGCGCGCGATGGTGGCGAATACCGCCGCACGCTTTTCCGACGGACGAAATTCCGCAAGATACTTATAGTATAGGTCGGAACCGACATGCCAAACGTAAAATCTGCTCTGCGCGTCCTTCTGCCAATCCTCTTCCTTCTTGCAGTATTTCAATACGTCTTCCACCCGCGCGGAAAAAGCATTGCCTGCAACTTCTTCGCCCGCCTTTTTCAGCAGAGCGTAAAGCACGGCGTTTGAAACGCTGAGATCGAATTTCTTTTTTGCGGGCGCTAAGTCCGCCCTCACGGCACGGATATCGTTTTCCGTAACGCCGTAATCGCAGCACGCTTTCAGAATTCTCGCGTTCGCGTCGTTGGGAATGAGTTCCAAGGCCTTATCGAAGCTCTTTTTCGCCTGCCCGAAACCGTTGATACGCATGAAATACACGCCCGAAAGGATTTCGTACGCCGCATATTCGTCTACGGCGTCCTCGTCGAGTGTTTTCAGGATATATTCTTTCAGCGCGCCGATTTCAGCGTCGGAATACATCTGCCGCGAAACGTTGTTCATGATAAGCTTGTCGAAAAACGCGAATTTGAACCCCGCTTCGTTGGCGATTTTGCCGTCCACCCGATAATTTTTATACGTATACGAAATAATTATTTTGAACAGCTCTATCACCCGCATTTTGACGGCGGTGTTTTTGCTTTCGAAAACGCTTTTCAGCCCCGCAAATACGGCGTCCACCAGCACGCGGTTATAAATTTCCGCGCTGTTTTTCGTTACGTTGGATAAAAGTTTATCCACTGCGGAAAAATCTTTAAGCTTGAAGAGATCGAGCACCCTGCTCCCCTGCAGATCGGAGGACACCTCCATGCGGATATTGTTGTAAATAAAGGCGTCTATCGTTTCGTCCAGCGCGCCGATCTTTCCGTTGAGATATTTTGCCGCCGCGTACTGCGCGTTCGTCATCGCGACGTCTGTCAGCGAAGAGATATGCGAAACGTATTCTTCCGCGTCCTCGCCCGCGATCGCCTCGCAGTACACTTCGCAGAGCCGCGTTACGGAAGCGCTCTTTTTCTTCATATCCGCGTTAATTTTACCGCGAAGAATATCGAGTGCCTCCTGCCGCTGCGGGATATTGTAAGCCGAAAGTTTTTTAAAGTAATTGACGCCGGCTTCGACGGCGTTTGCCTTGAAACACTCGCTTTCCGCGTTTCTATAAAGGTAGGCAGCGCGATGCAGTTCTTCCTCCGTGCAGGCGGAAACAATGCCGTCGAAATCGGAAAAGCGGGTATATTTCGCGGCGCACTTTATAAATTCCGCATCCGTCTTTACGCCGACCGAGGCGAGCGCCGTGCCGAGATAGGCCTGCGCGTTCGCGCCGCCCGCGAGCACCTGGGCGTAATATTCGAGCGCTTTTTTATAGCGGCCGTTGGCAAGCGCGTCGTTGGCGAGTTTGAGCGCGCGCGACGCGTCTATGGAAAGTTCGCTCTCCGTGCGCGCCGCTATCTCGCGCACGGAAACCGCGCCCGCCGCCGCGGTCGATTTTATCTTCTTCACGCCCGAACCGAGCTGTTTTTTGGCGATCTTCTCGCCTTCGATCCTGGTCGCTTTCTTGCCGCTGAATCCCGCGACCTCCACGCGGACGTTGCCGCTCTGCGCGGAAAGGGATTCCTCTATCCTCTTGATATGCCCCAAAAGCAGGGGGAAATAGTCCTTTCGGGACGCGTCTATCGCCTGCATGCCGCCGCGCAGCAGGTTGCGGGGAATATCGTAAACGTTCATGTTCTCGTACGCCACGATGAGGGACTGCGGGTGTTTGTCGCCGCCGTCGATCCTCTTCCACCAGCGCCGCCACTCGTTGCGCATCCAGTACGAATTGAAATATTCCGCTTTCTGCGCGTAAACGACCATGACCTTGGCCGTGCGCAAGGCGTTGTATATGTACGGCTCGTACTGTTCGGAAACCTTGCCCGCCAGACTGGAACGGCTGAAAAACACGCGGTATCCCTGATCCGTAAGCCAAGTATAGAGTTCCTGCGCCTGCATGCTGTCCGCGGTGCGCTGTTTGGTTTCGTCGTCCGATTCCTTATAGCTGATAAAAATGTCGTAAGGCTTTTCCTTTTCCGCCTTTTCCAGCCACAATTCCCTGATTCTGTCTATCTCTTCGGCGTCTTTTTCGTATTTCGCCGCAATGTCGTCCGGCGCCAGCTTGACCGCCGTCTGATAGTAGGAATCTTCACGGAAGGGCGTGAGCGTGGTGTTGTAACAGGTGGGCACGCGCTTGCGCTTGCCCGATCGGTTATCGTCCACGTAGACTATGCCGTGGTTGGCGAGCGCCACGCCGAGGCATGCCTCGTAACACTTCGGCGCACGGTCGATAATGTCGATAAACGCCTTGTACGCTTCGTCCGTTTCGCCGTCGCGCAGGGATTTGTAGGCATTTACGAGCAGAACGCCCTCTTCGCCGTTGATCACCTCTTCTTCGTAGATGGTGTCGCAATACTTACATTTGAGTTTGCCTATGCCGTACGGTTCGAGTTCGCCCCCGCACAGATGGCATATCTTATCCTTTTCCGCCATTGATATATCTCCTTGCCGCTCAGCGGTTTTTTATCGAGATCGCGGGCATCTTTTTGCCTGCGAATTCGCTGTCCATGATTCCCAGCTGTTTTTTTATGACCCCTCGCATATAGAGCGCGGGCGAAAGACAGTATTTTTCAAATGCGGAAACGTCCGCGTCTTCAACGCCCGACCATTGCGGGAAGAGAAGTTTCACGTATGCCGCGGCGATCCGCTTGACCGCCGCCACGTCGCGCGTGTCCGCGCCCGCTTCGATCGAAATCAGCGCGTCCACGATGGAGCGCGCGGCGATATCTTCCCTCAGATCGTGCAGAATTTCCGCAAAATATTCCGTATTCAGCGCCCAGCCGCATATTTTTTTATCTTCGCTCATGCGCGGGATCCGCCAGCCTTCGATAAAGCCGTGGAAACGGTCGACGAGCGCCGAATCCCGAAATACTTCGGGCAGGGAGGAAAACATGTTCCGCTCCGCGTTCATATCGCCCGCGTCGATATTGCCCAGCAGAACCACGCCGGCGTCCCCCTTTCCCTCTTTGACGCCCACGGTGTAAACGCCGCTTTCGAGATAGCCTTTCATCGCGCCCTGCATTTCGCTCACGTCCCCGAACCGTATGGTGGAAATCTCGTCCAGCGCGACGTAGTCGTAATTGCTGACCAGCCCTTCCTGTTTCAGGTTCATGTCGTAAAACATCTTTGCGCGCGTCATGACGCCCCCCGAAGCCAGCCAGCCGCGCTTGCTGATTTTGGAAAACAAATACGATTTACCCGTTCCCTTCGGCGCAAGTTCGATGAGGTTGAGCCGCTTTTCGCAAAAAGGCAGGAGCCTCGTCAGCAGGGCGAGTTTCTGCTCCTCCGTATCGAAGCCCGACGCGTCGTAATCTATGGCGCCCAGCAAGACGTTCAGCCATTCTGTCGTTTCGAAATGCGCGCGCGCCTTTTTATAGTAGGCGAGATCGGTTTTGTACGGCCTGAAGTCCTTAAAATCTTCAAGCAGGATAACGCCCGCCGTGCGGCGGCCGGCCGTTTCCGTGCCGTAGGAAAGCGTAACGATTCCCCAGATCGCGCCGTTGGAAGTCAGAAACGGTTCCTTGCAGGCGTTCCAGACGTCGGGGAAAACGCGCGTTTCCTTATGACCCACGCCCAAATCGGGCAGTTCAAAGGTGATCAGTCCCGACTTTACGTCCCGCTTTACTTCTATCTTTCCGATAAACTTTACCTGTCTGCGCTCGGACATCATTTGATCGAGAAGGGCGGGCCAGTCGCTTTTTCTCGGCACCACGCGCCTGATTTCCTGCGACACGAACGAGGCGTTCAGCCGCCCCTCCTTATCCGAATACTTGCGTATGAACCAGTCGCGGATAAAGGAGGGTATGCTCAGCGCGGCGAACTGTTCCAAGGACGAGTCCTTCTTTACGCACATTCCCTCGAAATACTTCCGCAGTTTTTCCTCCGTCGTCAAAACGTTTTCCCTCTCTTCCATGTCAGATCCTCAAAGTCCTGTCCGCCATTCTGCACTTTTCCAAAAAGTCCTCGATGACGTCCGCGGGAATGGCGAAGTTCATGCCCTTTGCGCTGTCTATCCCCGCGACGATCGCCCCGATCACCCTGCCGTCTTCGTCGAAAACCGGACCGCCGGAATTTCCGTGGTTTGCGGCGCAGTCCGTCATCAGGCGGGGTTTTCCGTTGACCATTCTCCGCTTGTCGCTGATGATGCCGCTCGTGATGCACGTTCCCATGCCCAGCGCGTTGCCGATAACGTACAGTTTCTGGCCGTTGCGGACGGGTTCTTCCGAAAAAGTAACGCCCTTCATCTTTGCGGGCGCGCCGGTAAGGCGGATGAGCGCCAGATCCTCTCCCGCGCCGCTGCCGCCGCGGTCGTCGCCGAGGGCGATGATCTGCGCCGGCACCGTTTTGCCGCATACGTAAGCCTTTACCTCGTCCACGGGACGGCCGTTTTCGGTTACGACGTGCGTATTCGTTACGGCATAACCGTTGTTGCCCACGGCGAAACCGGAACCCGCGTAGCAGTTGTTTCCCGCGCGGCAGGTCAACTCCATCACGGAGTCGATACATGTTTCAAACACCCTTTCCCCCGCGTCCTTTTTCTGCGAAACGGGGGTGGCGTTCACTACGGGCGCTTTTTCCTTTTCATATGTATATACGTTGTCGCAGCAGGTACAGCGCAGCGTATAACCGTTGTCGTCCTCTTTCACAACCACGCAGTCGCCGCCGCAGGTCTTGCAAATTTTATCGTACATATTCCGAACCTCCCTAAATATCGAAATCCCTTTCTTCCATTCCCTTGACGAATTCTATCGTCTTTTCCGCCAGCTTCTTTCCGTCGCCGAATACTTCCGCAACGTATTTTCCCGCCTCTACGGCAAGCGGCTCGCTGACAAAATTGCGTATGTGCTTTTCGCAGCCGTAATAGCCGCCGCCGATCTTTACCGAAGCGGACGAAACGTTCGCGTTCACGAAAAATTCCAGCCGAGGCTTTTCGTCGGGCGAAAGACTGATCTTTTCCGCCGCGAATTCCACCTCCGCCCGCTGTTCCGCGGCGGGCGGTACAGCCGCGGTTTCCCGCTCTTGCGGCTTTTCGCCGCGCGGCGCCGTTTCCGCAGGAAAAGCGGCGAGTTCTTCTCTTTCTCCGATCCCCGCGTAAGCCTCAAACGCCTTGATTTCCCGTTTATTCACGGAAGGGCGCACCGAACGGAGCGCCTTGACGAAGTCCGCGCGCTCCACGGGCACGATTCCGCCGCTTTTTATGGCGCGCAAAACGGGATCTTCCTTTGCCCTGTCGCACGCTTCGTCGATATCCGCGCCGCTGTATCCCTCGCTCATTCTCACCAGTTCCTCTATATCGACGTCCGCAGCCAAAGGCGCGTTTTTCACGCCCTTTTCAAAGAGGAACCTGCGCGCGGGCGCGTCGGGCAGAGGGACGTAAATCTTCTGCGAAAAACGCCCGGAGCGCATTGCCGCGCCGTCTATATCCCACGGACGGTTGGTCGCGCCCAGTAAAAGCAGATTTGGATTTCTGCCGACAAAGCCGTCTATCTGCTGTAAAAATTCGTTCACGCGCTTATCGTTGTGCGTATCCACGCCGCGGCGGCCTATGAGCGAATCCATTTCGTCGATAAAGATGATTGCGAGTTTGTCTTTGCGCGCCGTTTCGAACAGCGAATTGATGTTCTTTTCGGATTCGCCCACCCATTTGCTGACGATGTCCGAACCTTTCACGGCGTAAAAGGTGGCGCCGACCTCGCAGGCGATCGCCTTGGCGATCATGGTCTTGCCCGTGCCGGGCGGGCCGTATAAAAGTACGCCGCCGCCCGTTTTTTTGCCGTACGCAGCGTACTTATCGGGATATTTGAGCGGATTGATCATACGGGTCGTAATGGCTTTTTTTACGTCATCCAGCCCCGCGATGTCGGAAAAACGCACGTTCGGGATTTCCGCCGCCGCCCATTCCTTCGCCTCGCCGTCCTCGTTCTGCGCGCCCGCCTGCGGCGTGCCGAAATCCTTTTCAAAGCGCTTGTTTTCGATGGACGTTTCCGCGTTTTCCGCAATCTCTATCAAGCGTTTCGCCCGTTCGAGACGCGCTTTTTTGAGTTCGGGAGAGGATAGTTTTGCAAGTTTCAGCAAGGTTTCCGCCGCGAGCATATAATTGCGCTTGGCAAGTTCCGCGTTCCCCTCGTTCATGGCGCGCTTTGCGTTTTCGTAATACAAATTGAATTTGTCGTTCAACAGATTTATGCTGATGTTATCCATATTTTCACCCGCCCCGCATGTTCGCGCTTATTCTGCGTTCATTTTCTTTTGGAGTTCTTCGAGTTCCTTGTCTATCGCGTCGTCCCCGAATTCGTCCAGCCCCGCCTGACGGTCAATCATTTCCTTAATCTCTTTGTCGTCTATGGAATCGGTGCTGCCCTGCGCGGATTTGAAGGTGTCCTGGCTGGTTTCCATAAACATATCCATCTGCTCCGCCTGCCGTTCGGCGTTGCCCATGGCGAGTTCGAACTGCTTTTGCACCTTTATGAATTCCTTTTCGTCGGCGAGGCGCGCCATTTCCTTGCTGAGAACGCTCATGCCGCCCAGAAATTCCTTGGTCATCATGGTCATGTCCTTCATCTGGGAGGTAATCTCGAAATTCAGAAGCATTTCCTGCGCGCGCTTTTGCTGTAAAAGCGTCATTTTATACCCCGTCAGCGCGAGATTATACTGCGCTTCCAGGCCGTTTTTCTTTGCGGTCTTCGCCTTTTCCACGAAAACTTTTTTCTGCTCTTCCAGCGCGTTGATCTGCTTGTTCATGGTGTTGATCGTGCGCTTTACAAGCATTTTCTTTTCTATTTCCTTTTCCTGTCTGCTCTTGAATATTGCCATTTTACACCTCTTTACGAATTACGCAAATTTTTGGACGCCCTTTTCAATCCGCCCAGGGATAGCTCGGCAGCCGCACGCCGGAAAGCGTGCACGCCTTTTCTACGCCGATATAGTAATGTCCTGTATATCCTTCAATGCTAAATTCATAAACTTCCCCGCCGCGTGTCAGTCCGAAATCATTGCTGACAGATACGAAATCGTACCCCTCAATCACCTGCGGTTCGTCGATAAGAGACCCTACGTTAAAATAAACAGCCGTTCCTTCTGAACGAATACCGTAATCATGGCCACTGGCACATATAAAATCGGTGCAAGCCGCTGGATCAGAATTTCTTAAAAGCGCACCCGACAGATTAACCGACCCGTCTTCTTTACGGGCGATTACGCCGCCGCCTATTGCAAACACCGCCTCGTATTGATCCGCGGCGAGATTGTTTTCATCGTTGCCGTTAAAACCTGAGAATACCGTACTGCCGTCTGCTTTCAGTCCGACGATATATGCACCCGAATAACTGATCATGCGTATATCTTTCCATTTGGAAACATCAAGCTTTTCTCCGCATCCCTGTCTTTTCGCCGCCGTAGTCTTCACCGTGCCGTCCGCCTTCAGGGCAAAAACGTCGTTGCCTACGCATGTCAGCTGCACGATATTTTCCCAATCGGCAACTTTTTTCTCATGAAATTCACTATTTGTAAGAATGCGGCCGTCCTCTGTCAAAGCTAAAATTGTATTATCTGACATCCACGCCTGCGAAATCGAAACCACTCCTTCCCAATTTTCCTCAACGGTTTCCGAGGAAGACGAATCCAACGATGTACAAGAAATTTTGCCGTTTTCTTCCAAATAGATCAGCTGATTTGATTCGGTATTAACAAACCACGTTTCTTTCGGGACGAAATTCGCCCACAGGGCATAGCTCTTTTCCCACGCGTCGCTGTACCCCGCCGCTTTGCCGTAGGTCGTCGCCGCAAGGTAAGTTTCCCCTTCCGATTCATATTCGCCCGCAAGGCCGTAATAACTTTCTTTTAGTAATTGCTCGCTGTCCTTATATCCGCCTAAATTTTTGAAAAGAGCGACAGCCTGTTGGTAATCCCCCACGGCAAGCGTATTTTTTGCCTTTTCATAGCGATTAGGATTGACGATTAAGAACTGTACGGCAAAAAATCCGGCAACGGCGACAGCGACCGCCGCGACGCAGGAAGTGATCGCAATCATTTTTTTCCGCTTACGGCGTCTTTCCCGCGCCAGACGTTCCTCTTCCTGTCGGCGTTTTTCCTCTGCCCGACGTTTTTTCATTTCCGCTTTGTGGCGGCGTTCTTCCTCCGCCCGACGTTTTTTCTCTTCTTCTTGCTGAAGCCTGCACTCTTCCTGAATACGGAGTTCTTCTTCGATTTCTGCTTTCCGCTCGGCGATGGCGGCGTTTTTCTTTTTCAAAAGCTCCGAAACGGAGGTGCGCAGATTTTGAATTTCTTCCCGCGTGTTTGCAGAGGCATATTTTTCGGCGTTAGAAAAATATTTTCCGCCCAACAGCCCGCCGACGTACTGCTCGTTTGCAGAAACGCGGCTGCCGCACTCCTGCAGCGTCGCCCCCGTTTCAGCCAGCTTGCTGTCTGCGGTTCGCAGTATGCCCGCCGCATCCTTTACGCGGTTCGCGGCGTAGTATAACCCCAGCCAGGCCTCGGCGTTTTCCGGGTCGGCGTCCAGCACCTTATTATAATAGTTTTGCGCCGCGCCGTAATCCCCGCTTTCCGATTCCTGCCTTGCGCGCTTTAACAGGGTGTTTACCGTAGCGCTCGCGCCCGTTGCGGGCGCGGCCGTCGCCGCCACGTTTTTCAGCCGTTCTTCCAAAGCGCGCTGCTGTTCTTCAAACGCTTTTTTCTGTTCTTCGATCTGGCGGCGGATCTCTTCCGCTTCGTCGTTTTTGTGCGTCAAGCCGAATTTTGCGGCCAAAGCGTCCGCTATTTCTATCTCATAGCCGCCCGCGGGATATTTGGCGAGATTTATTCCCTGCGTGCGCAAAAATGCGGGCAGCGCGTTCGGGGACATTCCCTCGAACACCGCGCACCCTGCGCCCGACAGATTTTCGTCAAACACCCTGTCGCGGTAACGCGACCATTCGTTTTTCACCCACGCGGAATTCATGTTCTCTTCGCTCGCCGCCACGAGGATAAAGAATTTACAGCTGTAAAGCGCCTTGAAAATGATCGGCTCGAAATCTTCCCCTATCCTGTCGCGCAACGTTACTTCGGAAAAAAACGTTTTTATGCCGCGCCTTTCAAGCTCGTCGTAAATCCGCCGCGCCACGCCGCGTTCTTTGGTCGGCTTGCCCTCTTCGTCCGTCGATTTAAAGGAAATAAAGACGTCGAAATCCTCCTCGTCTTCCAGCCGCCTTTTTATGCTTTTCTGCAAACGGTCTATCACCGCCGCGCGGCGCTCGTAAATCTCCCGCTGTTCCGCGGGAGCGTTTTCAAGCGCCTTTATGTAGTTTTCGTCCTCTAAAATGCTCTTTTTCACCGTACGGCGGCAGGTCGGCACCCGTTTCCGCGTGCGCGGATCCTCCACGTATTCTATGCCGTAGGTGCTCAAAGCAAGCCCCCAAAACGCCTCCGCGTCGTCGGGGTTCCGCTCCGCCACAAGTTTATATTCCGCAATGGCTCCGTCGAAATCGTTGCGCAGCCGCAAGGCGTTGGCACGATTTAAAGCGAGGGTCAGCGCCTCGCTTTTTTCCTCCTTGAAAAAATATTCGTTGCCGCAGAACGAACAGACGGCGCTCTTTTTGTCCGCCGCGTAGATCAGCGTTCCGCCGCACGTTTCACACGTCTGCAAAACTTTGTTTTCCATAACTCTCCTATTTTCAACTTAACTTAACTTTTCACCGTGCGCGTCCCCGCGTGCGGCGGAAGCCATGTTCCTTTCGTCCTCAAGCTGTTCTTCCGTTTCGAACATAGCCAGAAGCTCGTCGTCATGACCTGCCACGCCGTAAATCCTTTCGTTCTCCACGTAACCGCTCTGCACCTCCATCCACGTATCGTCCGCGGCGGTCAGAACGTTTTCGCCCTGCACCTTGGTGTTGAGCGCCTTATTCAAAAATACGGCGAGCCCGCGCTGGTCTGCCAGCAGATTGCCGAGGGACACCTTGCCCGTGTTTGCGAAAAAGGTATTGTCGTCTATCGCGGTCTTTAATTTGCGCAAAAGCTTTGCGTTGTATAAAAGATACATGCCGCGCTTGACGTCCGCTTCGTTTTCCTCTTTCAGATCGTTTATCTTTTTTGCGTAAAAAAGCCGTATCTCGCGGGACTTTTCCCTTTTGCCCTTTTCGAGAAGCTCCTCGATCTTCTTGGCGCGGTCGACAATGCCGCTTTCGATATCCGCCTCCTGCTTTTCGAGCGTGCAGATGGCGTCCACCACCTCTTCGCGTTTCAATTTGTCGTATTTACTCTTAAACGGCCACATCAGCGCTCCCCTTATCTCGCGGTATAAACGCCGCGTTCCGCAATCTGAACTTCGATATCTTCCAAAAATCTTTCCGCCTTGCCGCTGTCCTTTGATCCTTTGCTTTTCGTCAGCTCGATTTTAACGTCGTCCAGCGCCTGACGGATTTTTTCGTCGATCGCCTTCACCTTTTCGTCCGCAGACGGCGAAAGATATTTCAGTTTTTCCTGCAAAGCCTTTAATTTATCCGTCATTTCGTCCTTGCCCGACGCGAGCACGAGCAGAACGTCCACCGACTGCGCGTTATCGCCTACGCGGCGGCGGCTTTCCAGCAGAAGTTCGCGCTCGTCCTTTTTACCGCCCTTTTTTCTGAGCAGCACAACAGCGGCGGCCGCGATCAGCACAACGGCAACAGCAATAATAATCCATACGTATACAGGCATCATGATTTTATCTCCTTTTTCTTTTTATTTATTGTAATTTTGCGCCGCAGCCGCTGCAGAAATTTGCAGACGCGGCGTTTTCCTTTTTGCAGGACGGGCATATTTTTACGGTATTGCCTACCTGTTTGCCGCAGCCGGGACAGAATTTATCCCCCGCCTCGTACGAGTGGCCGCAGTTGGGGCAGAACCTGCCCGCGCCCCTCGCGCCGCCTTTCGGCTCCCAGCCGATGGCCTTGCACACTTCGAGATATTTTTCGTAATCGTTCTTTTCAAGTTCGCGCAGGAATTTTTCCTTTTCCCAGTTTTTATCGTCGCGCGCTTCCGCCTCGATCTTTTCCGCGCGGAGCTTCGCCTCTTCCTCTTCTCTTTCCCTCTTTTCGCGTTTCGCCGTTTCTATCGCCTTGACGTATTCGTCGGCGATCATCACGCTCGCAAGGGTGAAAGAAAACATTTTCAGGCCGTAATCTTCTTCGAACATTTTGGAAAGTTCGGGCAGAACGGACTGCGCGATCTCGTCCTTATGTTCGCTTAAACGATCGTACGTAAGGCTCTTTTCGCGCATGGCACGGGCGATGGCGGGTTCCACCTTGCTCATCATGCGCATGGCGAGCCGTTCTTTCAGCTGGTTGATATCGAACTGTTTCTGCGCCCCTATCAGTTCGAGATAGGCTTTTCTCGGGTTGCAGATCTGCACTTCGAATTCCCCGTGCGCGCCGACCTTGATGGGAACGTCCGTTTCCGTATCGCGGAAAGAAAACTGCGTCTTCGTGCCCCAGTTGACCTTGAGTTTGGCCGTTTTGGACATAAAGATGACTTCGACCAGAATGTTCTGCGTTTTTTTGCTCTTGGGATCGAAAATGCTGTGGCTGCCGCTGTTGAGGGTATCCATCATCTGCCCGTCTTTCAGCAAAATGGCGTTATGCGTTTCGGGTACGACGACTTTTGCGTCGGGATCGAGGCCGTCGGTGCTCTTCTTGACGAAAAGTGCGTCGTTATTCCCCTGATACGTCATAATAAAATTTTTCATTGCTTCTACCTCCGAATCGAACTCGCGCGGCTTTCGGAAAAGACCGCCCCTAAAACGCGTTGTTCTGCTTATATAAGCAGAACAACCCCGCGGGGTTGAAAATCTCCGTAAAATCGCATATTTTTAATAATTATATCACGTTATGATTTATTTTGTCAATAATTGTTTTACCGATAAACGGCGTTTATACGTAAAATCTCCGATATTAAATAAAAAGCCCCCGCAAAAGCGCAGGGGCCCGTTTATTTTTCCATGCCGCAGGGATAAGCTTCCTCTGCGGCGGTCTTATCGGCGAAAATACTTTCGTAAAGGCGGTAGCCGCCCGAAAAATGATAACAGTCGAAACCGTTTTGCGACAAAATCCTCGCCGCGACATAACTCCGCACGCCGCTCTGACACATAATGAACACCGTCTTTCCCTTGTCGAGTTCGTCCAGCCTTCCGCGCAGGTCGTCGAGCGGGATATTTATAAATCCTTCGGCATGCGCGCGGCGGTATTCCCCCGCCGTGCGGGTATCGAGCAGAACGACGTCTCCGCGTTTCCGCAGCGAAGCCAAGTCTTCATAATGAAACTGCTTTACAAGCCCTTTTTCGATGTTTTCTATCATAAACCCCGCCATGTTCACGGGATCTTTCGCGGAAGAATACGGCGGCGCGTAGGCGAGGTCGAGCTCTTTGAGTTCGTCCGCCTTCATTCCCGCCCGCATAGCGGTCGCAAGCACGTCTATCCGCTTGTCCACGCCCTCTCTTCCGACGATCTCCGCACCGAGAAGTTTCAGCGTTTTCCGTTCGTAGAGCACTTTCATGGTCATGACCTTCGCGCCGGGATAATACCCCGCGTGCGAGGACGGGGACAAAACGACCTTTTCAAAGTCGTACCCCGCGGCACGCGCGGCTTTTTCGTTGAGTCCCGTAGTTGCCGCCGTCAGTCCGAACAGCTTGATGACCGAAGAGCCCTGCGGCCCTCCGTATCTGCTCCCGACGCCGCAGATATTGTCCGCGGCGACGCGCCCCTGTTTGTTCGCAGGCCCCGCAAGCGAAACGACCGCCTTTTCGCCCGTTACGAAATATTCCGTTTCGACCGCGTCGCCCACGGCGTAGATATCCGGGTCGGAAGTCTGCATTCTGTCGTTCACGGCAACCGCCCCCTTTACGCCCAGCCGCAGCCCCGCCTCTTTGGCAAGGGAACTTTCGGGAACGACGCCGATCGCCAGAACCGCCATATCCGTAGGGATTTCGCCCCTGTCTTTTACGGCCGTAAACACCTTTCCGGCCCTTTCGGCGATATCCGTCACGTCGGCGTTCAGCAGCAGTTCCACGCCCCGTCTTCTGAATTCCGTGTGAATGAAGGAGGCTATGTCTTCGTCGACCGTATTCAGCAAATGTCCGCCGCGCTGAACGATCGTAACGCGGATTCCCCGTTCCTGCAGATTTTCCGCCATTTCCAGCCCGATAAATCCGCCGCCGAGCACGAGCGCCGACTTCGGCGCGTTGCGGTCGGTAAATTCGCGGATCTTCAGCGCGTCTTCCACCGTGCGCAGCGTAAACGTTCTTTCGCCCGCCTTATAATACTGCGGCACGAGCGGTCGCGCGCCGGGAGACAGGATCAGCTTGTCGTAATTTTCGCTGAACGTTACGCCGTTTTCGAGGTCGGCGACGATAACTTTCTTTTCCGCGCGGTCGATCTTTTTTACCTCGTGGCGGACTTTTACAACGATTCTGAACCGTTTGTAAAAAGCCTCCGGCGTCTGCAAAGAAAGCTCTTCCCCGTCTTCGATCACGCCGCCGACGTAATACGGCAGGCCGCAGTTCGCATAAGAAATAAAGCCGGACCGTTCAAAGAGAACGATCTCGGCATTTTCGTCAAGTCTGCGGAGCCTTGCCGCGGCAGTCGCGCCGCCGGCCACCCCGCCGATTATGATGATCTTCATAAATAATCCTCTGAACGGCGTCAGCCCATCATGATCTCGGAAATAACTTCGAGAACTTTGTCATGACAGCCGCCGCAGCCCGTAGAACAATGCGTGATAGCCTGTACTTCGTCGAATAACTGCAATACGTCCTCGAACTTGTCGCGTCCTTCGAGCGCGTCCGCAATGTTGTTGAAACTTACCTGCTTGCAGTTGCAGACCATATAATTTTCCTTCATTTCCATTCTCCTTTGCTCAATGACATTCGTGTTTTCCGCAGCCGTGTTCCCCGCAGGCATGCCCTTGGCCGTGCTCGCTTTCGTGATGGCTGCATTTTACGTCCGGATCGAACGCGAGTTTGCCGCTCAATAACGCCTTAACGGCTTCGTCGCAGCCGCCGCATACGCCGCCGTAAAGTTTTATGCCGTTTTCGGAAAGCGCCTGTTTTGCCCCGCCGCCGATACCGCCGCAGATGAGGACTTCGGCTTTCATTTCCTTCAGCAAAGCGGCCAGGGCGCCGTGCCCCTGCCCCTCCGTGCCGACGACGCGGGATCCCACGATCTCCCCGTTTTCCACGTCGTAGATTTTAAACTGCGAAGAATGTCCGAAATGCTGAAAAACTTTTCCGTTTTCGTGCGTTACAGCGATTTTCATAAAAACCCTCCTGTTTATGCTTTACTTCGTTTGCATTATCTTATCACTAAACGCCGCAGTTGTCAAGTTATGTCGGCAAGACAATACGACGCCCCGCGGAAATTCCGCGGGGCGTTTCGTTTCAGCCGATGCGCCCGATCATATAC
>ERZ1106932.14-NODE-14-length-77570-cov-33.252377_pt1 | contig 77570 bp, 74 predicted proteins | sample MGYA00403665_ERZ1106932 | MGnify/ENA primary metagenome ERZ1106932 (study PRJEB35170, sample SAMEA104062448) | human gut metagenome | biome: human gut; feature: human-associated habitat; material: faeces | place: Denmark | collected 2012-08-24 ... | reverse complement strand
GAGGATAGGAAGATGCGATGCCGTACATAGGAAGTGCTCTGAGAAGAGTGCTTTTGCTTTATATAAAGAGAGAGAACGGAAGATTTCGGAGAGGTGTCCGAGTCTGGCCGAAGGAGCATGGTTGGAAACCATGTAAGCAAGGAATTGTTTCGAGGGTTCGAATCCCTTCCTCTCCATATGGACGCTTAGCTCAGCTGGGAGAGCACCTGCCTTACAAGCAGGGGGTCACAGGTTCGATCCCTGTAGCGTCCATTGACGAAAGTCAAAACCGGCACGTCGGGATAAAGCGATGCCGACTTAGCTCAGTTGGTAGAGCACCGCTCTTGTAAAGCGGGGGTCGAAGGTTCGAGTCCTTTAGTCGGCATGTTCATGCGGAAGTAGTTCAGTGGTAGAACATCACCTTGCCATGGTGGGGGTCGCGGGTTCGAATCCCGTCTTCCGCTTCTATGCCGGCGTGGCGGAATAGGCAGACGCACAGGACTTAAAATCCTGCGATAGAAATATCGTACCGGTTCGATCCCGGTCGCCGGCATATATGCACCTATAGCGCAATTGGATAGAGCGTCTGACTACGAATCAGGAGGTTGCAGGTTCGACTCCTGCTAGGTGCATAGAGGTTGAAGGAATTCAAACTCTTTTTTTAAGTTTAAAGGGGCAGAAGCTCTCGTAGAACTTTTCGGGACGTAGCTCAGCTTGGTAGAGCACCTGGTTTGGGACCAGGGGGTCGCAGGTTCGAATCCTGTCGTCCCGATTGACAAACCAAAATTTGTCAAAGACGATCGCGGTGTAGCTCAGCTGGCTAGAGCGTCCGGTTCATACCCGGGAGGTCGAGGGTTCGATCCCCCCTGCCGCGATAGGCTCGAAAAAAGGACCTTTAGCTCAGTTGGTTAGAGCAGACGGCTCATAACCGTCCGGTCGTTGGTTCGAGTCCAACAAGGTCCATGCAGGACAAGAAAAAGCAACAGATGATGGAGAATTACCCAAGTCTGGCTGAAGGGAACGGTCTTGAAAACCGTCAGGTCGAGAAATCGGCGCGTGGGTTCGAATCCCACATTCTCCTTAGGTAGAGATACCAAACATAATATTATCGCGGGATGGAGCAGTCTGGTAGCTCGTCGGGCCCATAACCCGAAGGTCGTAGGTTCAAATCCTGCTCCCGCAATTGGTCGCATGGTCTAGTTGGTTAGGACGCCTGCCTGTCACGCAGGAGATCGCGGGTTCGAGCCCCGCTGTGACCGTTTAGTATGAAAGTGCTAAGATGGCTCTGTAGCTCAGTTGGTAGAGCATACGATTGAAGCTCGTAGTGTCGGCGGTTCGATTCCGTCCAGCGCCATGGATACCAGAGGTATCAGACAGAAAGCTTTGCGAATGTAGTTCAATGGTAGAATTCCAGCCTTCCAAGCTGGCTATGCGGGTTCGATTCCCGTCATTCGCTTTATGTTTAGGAATAGACATAAGAGGGGCCTGTAGCTCAGTTGGTTAGAGCACTGTGTTGATAACGCAGGGGTCACAGGTTCGAGTCCTGTCAGGCCCATCAATAAGAGAGGTAGCGCAAAGCTGCCTCTTTTTTCTTGCGGAAAATGACTGATAATAACTGTCATATATTTCTGAAAGTTTCATTCAGTTGAATTTGTCCTTAAATTTCACTAAGTTTATGGACGTATTAAAAATTTATTAGTCGTCTAACGTAAGATATGCTTGTATTTTATGAGATGATTAAAATTTTTTTGCGTACTTTGTGAAAAAGTGGTATTCTTAATGCAACTGTTTTCGTTTACAATGTTTTCATGCAAGCGCACGGTGTCAAATTGAATGGAGTTTTGTAACATGGACGGCGCTAAGACCGTTCTACGTTTATCACCGTCACCAACCTAGCTGTCTTGCTGGGTTTGAACTGTCGCAATGATAAACAAAGGAACGGGAAATGGAAGAGAAGTTATTTAATAAAGGGTTTATAGCAGTTACGAGCATTAATTTTATTGTCTATCTTGTATATTACTTAATGATGGTCATTATTGCGGTAATTGCACATGAAGAACTACATGCATCGTTTGGCCAGGCGGGCGTGGCATCGGGGATATATATTATTGGAACGTTGGTGGCGCGACTCATTGTCGGCAAAGAGTTAGAGTTAGTCGGTCGTCGCCAAATTGCGCGCTGGGGGGCCGTCTTTTATCTCGTGACAACAATTGCCTACTTATTTGTACCAAATATCTTGGTGCTGGATACGGTGCGTTTGTTGAATGGTTTTGCTTACGGGATGACTTCAACCGCCCTGAATGCCATTGTCACGGATTTTATTCCGGATAATCGACGTGGTGAGGGGATTAATTATTATGGCTTGAGCACAAGTTTGGCAGCAGCTATTGGTCCATTTGTTGGCTTAATGTTGTTGAATGCGACAAGCTTTCACTTTATTGTGCTGTTGTCAGTGGCGTTAATTGCTGCCGCAATGGTGGCGTTATTTATGATTAAAATTACGAATGTGACGCTTACTGATGCGCATCGTCAAGCATTAAAATCATGGCAAATCTCAAGTTTTGTTGAGTATAAAGTTGGTTTAATTGCCGTAATTGGATTTTTAATGGGGTTATCATATTCCAGTGTTTTAGCCTTTTTGGCCTCGTATGCAGAGAGTTTGAATCTAGTCGCCGTTAGTTCCTTCTTCTTTGTTGTCTATGCCGGCATTGTCACGATCACACGGCCGATGTCTGGGCGGATTTTTGATCGGTTTGGTGAAAATATGGTCATGTATCCGAGTTATATTTTCTTAACGATTGGCTTGATTATTTTAGGTTTAACCCATCATGGTGTAACGTTACTACTATCTGGGGCGTTTATTGGGCTAGGGTATGGCACATTTATGTCAAATGGTCAGGCGGTCACCTTGAAATTAGTGTCAGCACGTCGAATTGGCATCGCTTTATCGACGTATTTTATCGGTTTAGATTTAGGCTTGGGTGTCGGGCCTTATGCCTTTGGTGCCTTACATGCGTATGTGCCATTTAGAGACTTGTATTTCATTGCGGCAATTATACCGCTTATTTCGGCCATTCTGTATTACTTCTTTTACCGACCTGCGAAACGGCAAATAGCAGCAGACGGTTTAGTGAATTAACGTAAAAAAGCACTGTTTCACGTGAAACAGTGCTTTTTTTATAGGTGCCAATCATCAAGTGAGGCGACTTCATAGGTTGGTTTTTGTGTGACTTGCGCAATTTGTTCAGGGGTTGAAACACCTGAATAGACTAGCAACGTATCAATCCCATTATTAATCCCCGCAAGAATATCTGTTTGATAATTATCGCCGACCATCAGGACGTCTTGCGGTGCAACACCCAGCCGTTGGCAAGCGCCAGTCATAATGGGTGCTTCGGGCTTGGCAATAATAATGGGCGCGGTTTGGGTTGCTGTTCGTAGCGCGCTCACCAATGTGCCAGCACCAGGTAGCATACCGGCTTCAGTTGGTAAATTGGTATCACAATTAGTGGCAATAAACAGTGCACCAGCTTGAATGGCCAAAGTGGCTTGAACCAATTTGTCATAAGTGAATTGGCGATCTAAGCCCATGACGACAACATCCGCCTGATGATCAGCCACAAGTGTGTAACCGGCGGACTGGATGGCTGTTCGCAAACCAGCTTCGCCGATGACCAAAATTTTAGCTTGATCAGGTACATGGGTCTTGAGATAATCCGCCGTTGCCATTGCACTAGTATAGACTTGATCTGGTGTTGTCACAATCCCATGATTTTGACTTAAGTTGTCGGCAACCGCTTCAGGCGTTTTAGTTGAGTTATTTGTGACGAAGAGGTAAGGGATCTGTTGCGCACGTAACCGGTCAATGAAACGTTTGCCTGACGGATATTGTCTTGTACCTTGATAAATGGTCCCATCTAAATCAATAAAATAAGCCTGATATTGTCTCATCTGCTTTAATCTCCATTTAATTTCTAATAGTTATATTATATACATCAACAAGTGTTGATATCAAACAACGAATCAACGGACGCTCTCTCTCCAATCTCAATCTCCCTAAAAAATAAAATCTCCTAAAATATTTTATAAAAATGTCCGCCCGCAAGCAGTTGCGGGTTTTCGTTGCTTATAGGGATATTTTTACTGAGAGATAGCGTGACATGTATTGATATCAGCAGCTTTTAGTAAGGCTCTTGGGGGAATTATGACTAAGAAATATCGGACACCGCCTTTTTTAACACCGGCAGCAATTGTGTCACTGATTATTGCGATTAGTGCAGGGAATCTTGCTGTCAATGTTGCAACTGGTACCAAAGAGGGTGGCCAAGTTGCACCACGACAAACAAGTGTGGTGTCATCGGTGACGAGTTCATCGCATGTGACTGAATCGGTTCCTAGCAGTACGTCATCATCGTCAACTAACGTGATATCCTCTTCGGCTGTGACGTCGTCGTTGCCAGCATCATCCTCATCATCGTCGCAACAAGCTGACGTTTCGGCAAATAGTACGCCGGCCTCGTCGTCAGCTGTCAGCAGTTCAACGTCTCAGGTACCAGCAGACAAAGCGGTGAGTGCAACGATTCCTGAGACAACGCCGACAGGAGGTGGCCAATAAGTGTTTACGTTACTTGATTTAGTGAATAGCTATTTGGGTTATTTTTCAACGAATTCTAAAACAAAAAATCGAATTTATACGGCCGTTAGCGCTATCGGCGTCTGGTATGTGTTATATATTGCCTATCGTTTTTTGGCCAATGGGCGTTGGCTACGCGGGGCAATGATTGCCATTGTTTTTGTTATCTTGGCTTATTTTGTCGTTTTAAATATTATTTACTATTTTACAAATACTGTGGTCAAATGGGATATTTCGCCAAAAATTGAGAAAGTGTTAGGCGGCCCGCAGCTGGAGGAAGAGAAAGCGGCTGTGCATGAAGTCATTGTACCCGCTAATGGGCTGTATCAACGACAACATGTGATGCTGGGTGAAGTGACGGTCAATGCCACGCAGCAAGACAATATCACCCAATTAGCCACGGCGTTGATGCAACTCGGGCTGATGAAACAAGATTATGGTCATCTTGGTGAACAGGCACAACGGCAAATTATTTTACAGCACGATGTGATTTTTGCGAATCATCCAGGGACGCTTTTGCCCTATTTTGATATGGTTGAAGTTGCTGGTGACATCAAAATTATGGGTGGCATTAACCAATTACAAGCGCGTGAACTTGGCACACTGGTCATGGTTGGTATGACACCTACACATCAGGCCATGATGACCTATCGATTGGCTTTGTCATCCGTCGTGATTACTGGGGGCATGGGACATGTTGCGACGCGCACGGCGTTGCTAGCTGTCCAACAACCGTACAAGATTCAGGTCGAAGTGGCCTACGAAAAAAAGAATTGATTTACACCAATTCTTTTTTCATGTTGATATGTAAAATGTCTGCCTCGTAGAATTCATCGCCAAAAGCTTGGAAACCTAAGTTTTCATAGAAGCCTTTTGCTTGAACTTGTGCCCCAAGTTCAAGGGCTTGGATATGGTAACCTGGGGCTAATTTTTCAATGTAGGCGAATAATTGGCGTCCGATGCCTTGACCGCGCATTGGATAAAGGGTTGCCACGCGTTGAACATGCCAAATTCCAGGATGTTCTTCAAAAACGCGGGCCGTACCAGCCAATTTACCGTCAACATAAGCCACAATGTGCAAGGCCGTTGCTTCAATGGCTGGATCATCTAGCTCAAGTTGCATTGGGACGCCTTGTTCGGCCACAAAAACGGTTGTGCGAATGGTCAGGGCGTCGTCATGGATGGGACCTAGCCCAATTTGATGTTTGATTTCTATTGTCATACGAGTATTATAACAAGTTTTAACGCAAGGTGTATCGCTTTATTGGTATAATGGAGATTATGAAAAATCGTGTAAAAAAAAGCTTGAAACAGTTCTGGCAGACGACATTAGCGCCAAAAAATTGGCTGCGACAACTCAATACGCGACGCGGATTTTTTGCTTGGGTCCTGACGCTGTTTACCTTAAAGACTATTTTAGCCTACGGTGTTGACTTTGAATGGTTACATGTCCAAGATCCGTTACAAGTAGTGTTAATGTTAGTGAATCCAATTGGATTTACAATGATTTTATTCAGCTTGACGTTATTTATTAAACCCAAGCAGCTCTATTACGGCACGTTGTTAATTTTAGATACGGTCTTAACGCTATTGCTGTATCTGAATGTGGTGTATTTTCGAGAATTCTCGGATTTCATGTCCATCAATACCATGCTCGGCTATAGTACGGTCAACCAAGGTGGCAAAGCAGCGGGTGCGATTGCCTTTGGCTTCCATGATATCTTATTTTGGTTAGATATTTTGGTGTTGCTTGGCTTAATATTGGCACGGAAAATCAAGTTGGATCCACGACCATTACCGCGTTTTCAACCCTTTAAATGGCTAACAGTTGGGGTGTTTGTGCTCATGGCCAATTTGTTTTTATCCGATATTGATCGGCCACAACTGTTAACCCGCCAATTTGATCGGGAGTACATGGTTAAATATCTAGGTCTAGGACCGTTTACGATTTATGATGCCATTAATACTTATCAAACGAGTCAAGTGCGCAAAAGTGCCACACCGTCCGAATTTACGCAAGTTAAAAATTATGTAAATAAACACTATGCGGCCCTCAATCCGCAATTCTTTGGGCGTGCCAAAGGCAAAAACGTGATTGTCATTCACTTGGAAAGTTTCCAGCAAATGTCAATTGATCGAAAGATTAACGGGCAAGAAGTGACGCCGTTTTTGAATAGCCTGTATCATAGCCAAAGTACGATTGCCTTTGATAATTTCTTTAACGAAGTGGGACAGGGTAAGACCTCCGATGCGGAAAATATGTTAGAGACGTCGACGTTTGGGTTGCCCCAAGGATCATTGTTCTCAAAGCTTGGGAATGATCAGACGTTCCAAGCGATGCCAGCAATTTTGAACCAGCGAGCGAACTATTCAAGTGCGGTTTTCCATGGTAACATTGGCACTTTCTGGAATCGTAACAATGTTTATAAGCATATGGGTTATCAAAACTGGGTCTCAGGTGACTATTTTGATTTGACGGGACAAAAGGCCACGACCTGGGGTCTGAAAGATAAACTGTTGTTCCAAGAGTCGATTCCTTATTTGGAACAGTTACAGCAACCGTTTTATGCGAAATACCTCACCGTGACGAACCATACGCCATTCACGTTAGATAAAGAAGATCAAGATCCTAACTTTATCACGACCAATAGTGGGTCTAAAATTGTCGATAACTACTTTATCACGAATCACTATTTAGACCAGTCAGTGAAAGAATTCTTTGATTATCTGAAAAAGTCAGGCTTGTATGACAATACTGCGGTTGTTTTATATGGGGATCATTATGGTATCTCAAACACGGATGCGAAATATTTAGCGCCAATTTTGGGCAAAGATGAAAGCCAATGGAGTGACTTGGACAACGCGAACTTACAGCGCGTGCCATTTATGATCCATGTGCCAGGCATGACGGATGGTTATATTGATCATACCTTTGGTGGTGAAATCGATGTGGCGCCAACGCTTGAGCATTTACTCGGCATTACGACGCAACGTTATATTCAATTTGGCCAAGACTTATTGAGTAAACAGCATGAACAAATTGTGGCGTTTAGAAACAAAGATTGGATCACGCCACAGTATGCGAGTCTTTCTGGGCGTTACTGGAATGTGCAGACTAACCAAATGATTACAGAACCAACGCCAGAATTGCAGAAAACGTTGGACGGTATTCAAGCAGCGGTTAACGAAAAATTAGATATGTCAGATAGTCTTAACCAGAAGAACCTGCTGCGCTTCTACACGCCAGAAGGCTTTAAGCCAGTTGATGCGAACAAGTTTGACTATAGTAAGCGTGCGACAATCAAACGTCTACAAGAACAAAACAAGACATTAGGCAAAGCTTCAAAGAGTCTATTTGCCAAAAATGGTAATAAATCAACTTTGAGTCAGTATGTGACGGATGCGCCAGAAATCCACGATGAAAAAACGGATTCAACGCGTTTGATGCCACGAAATGCTGATGACTGGAGTCAAAGTGAATAATACCAAATAAAAAAGCCACGGATTGCGATACGATAACGCAACGGGCTTTTTTTGATACAATAGAAATGATGTTAATTGGGAGGCATAGGATGAAGATTTTAATTGGTTTAGAAAATATTGGTTTGGGTGGCATGAAGCGGGCAACAACCGTTGTGGGAAATGCCTTAGCAGCAACCCATGATGTCACCTATTACAGTTTTTCTGATATGCCACCTTTTTATACGTTGGCGGCGCCGTTATTAGTGAGTGAGACACCGGTAACCCTAGATAATGATGCGCAACCTTTTGAACGTTTTGCGCAACAAATTCGTGAATTTGAAGCGGTTGCGCGCCAGTTTGATGTTGTGATTTTGGCAGGGGGCTTATTATCGAGCTTTGCGGCACAATTAACGTTGCCTAATACCCAATTGATTGGCTGGATGCACAATAATGTGACAACCTATCAAACACAATATTACGCGGCGATGCAGGATGAATTTAATGCGGGATTACGGGCTTTGGATGTGATTGTGGCGTTAACGGATTCTGATTTAGCAGGTTTTTCTGCTTATAACCGGACAGTCAAAATTTGGAACCCCTTGACGATTACGCCCAGTGGGCAAGCTGATCTAAATCAGAAAGTGATCGCTTTCACGGCAAGAATTGCGATTCAGCATAAGGGGATTGATTTTGCGGTGAAACTCGCTGACAAATTACCCGCCGATTGGCAATTAGCGATTGCCGGTGGTGGTTCAGCCGAGGATATGGCAACATTTGAAGCGCTGATTGATCAACATCAAGTCGCAGATAAAATCATTTATCGTGGACCATTGAAAGATGATGCCTTGCGTGAACACTATCGTCAAGCAAGTTTGTTTGTTCAGACGTCACGCTGGGAAGGGCTACCATTGGTATTGGCCGAAGCGATGAGCTTTGGTTTACCAATTGCAGCGATGCGTAATACGGGGTCTGCGGAAGTATTAGCTGAAGGCGCGCATGGGATTTTAACCCCCAATGCTGATGTGGATGCATTATATACTGCGATTGAACCCTTGTTACAAGATGTGGACCAACGTGCAGCCTATGCCCAAAAAAGTTTACAACGGGTTGAAGACTTTAAAATTGCGCCAATTTTGGCGCAGTGGGAAGCCGTCTTTCAGCAAAAATTTGACAACTAAGTTGACAAGAATATAATACTCTTAGAGGCAAATATCATGACTGAAGAATCTCATGCGAAGCATATCGGGAAATTTAAGAAACCAACCTTTGATAATTTACAGTTTCGAATTGGTGAACTGGCACGGATGACGGGCGTATCAACGCGCCAATTGCGTTACTGGGAAAAGCAAGGTTATGTATCAGCCATTGCGCGTGACGATGAGCAAGAGTCACGACTATACGGTTTTCCAGCTTACGTTAAGGTGACGATCATTAAGCAACACTTAGATGATGGCGAGTCGTTACATGAGGCCGTACGGGCCGCTAATGAACAAATTGAAAATGTTGGCGTGATTCAACATATTATGAAAAAAGCTTTCCAAGGATTAGAGACGCATGAAGGCAAATACATGGTCAATCTGGGCTTTTTTGATGCCGAGGAAACGCAATTATTATATGTCTCATTAGATGATAGTGGGAAAGTTATCTATCATTTGGTCGCGGCTGACAAAGCAGCGCAACAAACGGACAATCAGGCATGACAACTTGGATTTATCAACTAACAGTCCCAACGGTACGCGTTGGACAGTCAGTAAAAGACACTTTAAAAGCTTGGTTGATCCCGCAACGGTTACGTGGGGCTTTGCGGCAAAAGCAGCATATTCACGTCAATGGGCAAGCGGTGTCCACTAACTATGTGTTTCAAGCAGGTGATCAACTTGAATTAATATTTGATGCGGTAGATTTTCGAACCAGCGAATCGCATTATACCCCGAATGCGCAGGAAACGGTGCCGATTATCTTTGAAAATGATGATTTCGTCGTGGTCGATAAGCCAGCCGGCATGAAAATGCATCCACATGCACCGCATGAAGCGGATACGCTGCTGAATTATTTGGCCGCAGACTTCCAAGCACGTCATCTCATGAGTGCGGGCCAACCGGCACGACCTTATATGGTGCATCGGATTGATCGTGATACATCGGGTGCCGTGATTGTGGCGAAAAATCCTGTGGTCGTGCCCATTCTCAATCGATTACTCGCGCAAAAAGCGATTAAACGAACGTATTTGGCTTGGGTGCAGGGTGCAGTTGCCAATCCAGCGGGTGAAATCACAACACCGATCGGCATTGATCCACACGATGAACGCCGACGGGTCATCAATGGCATCGCGGCCCAACCCGCTAGAACCTATTGGGCACTAAGCCATACTGTTTATCAAAATTCATTGCTACGGGTGCAATTGGATACTGGGCGGATGCACCAAATACGGGTTCATCTGGCAAGCATTGGTCATCCCATTATTGGGGATCCGCTTTATCAGCCAGAAACATCCGCGACGCGCATGCTGTTACATGCAGCAACTATCACTGTGCCATTTCCTTTTGATGGTGGCACAACAACGATTAGCGGGGCCATCCCGACAGATTTCCCGAGACAATTAAGAACAATATAAAAAGCAGCGCATCAAGCGCTGCTTTTTATATTGTTGATTTAAGCGGCTGCGTCAACATCTTTGTTGAGGTAGTTAGCGGCAAAGGCTGCTAATACACCACCAAGCAAATCAGCGACAACATAGACCCAAACGTGACCAAGCGCGTTACCCTTCACAAAGATAACGGGTGACAAAGCACGTGCTGGGTTAAGGGCACCACCAGTAATTGGCAATGCGACAATAATGAAGGCTGCCAACAAGATACCAATCACAAGGGGTGCTGGTACGCTAGCTGACTTTGTGACAATCAAAATCACAAGGACGAATAAGAAAGTCAAAACTAATTCGAACATGAAGGCTGTCAAGGCTTGACCATTGGCAAAGTTTGTTTGTCCCAAACCAGCAATGTCAACGAATTGTTGCACAGTCATCTTTTGACCTGACAATGCTTGCGTCACAGTAGCTGACTTCAAGTAGGCTGAGATACCACCGTAAACGGCAAGTGAAGCAACCAAAGCCCCAAGCAATTGCGCAATGACATAACCAACAAATTCAAGCCATGAGAGACGCTTTTGAATGGCCATTGCTAATGAAACGGCTGGGTTAAAGTGGGCACCTGAAATTTGTGCAAAGGCATAAATACCACCAGTTAGTGCCAAGCCAAAGGCTAGGGCAATGGTGAGTGGTGATGGTGCTGTAGCAGCTGAATAAACAATGCTACCAGTTCCAACGGCGACTAGGATAAATGTGCCGAGGAATTCTGCGATGTACTTACGCATGTGTGATTCTCCTTAATTTTAGATGAAAAATTATCAACACATTCTATTATACACTTTTACATTAAATTACACTTAAATAAGGCCGTAAAATCAGCAAAGTATTAAATGTCAGCAGAGGTAGTAGTTTTTTATAACAGCCTGTGATAGAATATATTTTGTTGAAAGCGTTTACAATAATATAAAAGCACTTACACCCTTGTAATGAGTATACAGAAAACCAACTGAAAACAGGTTGCGGTTATTCAAAATAAGTTCTGGCACAGTGTTGAACATAGAATGGAGAAAGCATTATGATGTCTTTCGTTGTCTTGGCCCTTGGAATTTTATTCCTCCTGTTACTCATTATTAAGTTTAAAATCAACACGTTTATTGCGTTGATTTTAACGGCGAGTGTTGTTGGCTTGGGATTGGGGATGAAACTCCAACAGATTCCCGTGTCAATTCAAAATGGGATTGGCTCATCTTTAGGTGAGTTGGCGATTGTTTTTGGATTTGGTGCTATTTTAGGCCGTTTGGTCGCTGATGCGGGTGGGGCTTATCGGATTGCCCATACGTTAATTGACAAATTTGGTAAGCAACGTGTCCAATTGGCCATCATGGTTGCGGCCTTTATTATTGGGATTGCGCTCTTCTTTGAAGTTGGGATGGTCTTGTTGATTCCCATCGTCTTTGCGATTGCGCTGGAAGCTGCCGTACCCTTGCTTTATCTTGGTATTCCCATGGCAGCAGCTTTGTCAGTCACCCATGGTTTCTTGCCACCGCACCCAGCCCCAACGGCGATTTCTGGTGCGTTGGGTGCCAACCCTGGAACGGTCTTGGTTTATGGCTTAATTGTTGCGGTACCAGCGGCGATTATCGCTGGGCCACTATTTACTAAGTTGGCCCAAAAATTTGCGCCAGATGCCTTTGTGATTAAGCGACAATTGACCGCTTTTGGTAAAGAAAAGCAATTTGTGTTGTCAGAAACACCCAGCTTTGGTATTTCTGTGTTGACATCATTGTTCCCCGTTTTGTTAATGGGAATCACAACAACGTACACAATTATTTACAATGATGGGCAACCTTTTAGAAACCCAACGGGGATGGCAGCATTTATCACCATGATTGGTAATCCGGTCGCAGCGATGATTATCTCTTTGGTGTTTGCGATGTGGGCAATGGGATGGCATCAAGGGCGTAAAACACCAGACATGATGGCCACAGTTGAAGAAGCCATCAAATCCATTGCAATGTTACTTTTGATTATTGGTGGTGGCGCAGCCTTTAAACAGATTTTGATTGATGGCGGTATTTCTGGTCAAATTTCACAATTGTTTATCCATTCAGCTATCTCACCATTGCTGTTAGCTTGGATTATTACCGTGATTCTGCGTGTCGCGTTAGGCTCAGCAACGGTTGCTGCCTTGACCGCAGCTGGTTTAGTTCAACCCTTGATGGTTGCCTCGCATGTGAACCCAGCCTTAATGGTTTTGGTGATTGGGGCAGGGTCATTAGCCGCTTCGCACGTGAATGATGCCGGCTTCTGGATGTTTAAAGAGTACTTTGATTTGAACGTGAAGCAAACACTATTGATTTGGACAGTGTTGGAAACAATCATTGCCGTTGTGGGACTTGTGATGGTCTTGATTATGAGCCTATTTGTTTAAATTATATTGGATAACTGGTCTTAAAGCAGGTGCTTTAAGGCTTTTTATGTGGCTAATAATGCTATAATGATGGCAAATAACAGCGATTGGAGGCTGGTGCATTGATTGACAAAAATAGGGACCAGCATTGTTTAGTAGACGGTGCGGCAACAGCATTTGTGGACGGTGTTTTACTGCCTGAATTAGAGCCGACTTTACGGCGGGCCATTCAACAAGACTTTCCTGAGCATCAAGGTGATGCGTTTATTTGTTTGGCCCATTTATTGCCATATCGTTTGAATCGCATTAATGCCATGCGGCTGGCCGATCAACAGATGAATCGGCAAATGAAACACAAGCTGACTCATATTTTGACGGATAAAAATTTTAAAGTCATTAATGTTAAGAAGCACCAGCGCGAGACTTATACGTTTGGGCAGCGGGTGGCCGATAAGGTTGCAAAATTTGGTGGTAGTTGGGGCTTTATTATCATGGCGATTATCACCATGGTTGTCTGGATTGCGGTGAACGGCTGGCACGTGTTCCATGCAAATTTTGATCCGTATCCCTTTATTTTATTGAATCTCTTTTTGAGTATGACGGCGGCTTTACAAGCACCGTTAATTTTAATGAGTCAAAACCGGTCGTCAGATTATGACCGATTACATGCAGATAACGATTTTCATGTGAATTTGAAAACCGAAGAAGAAATGCGGGTGTTACATGCCAAGATTGATCGTTTAATTCAAACGGATTATCCAGATATGCTAGAAGTTCAGGCATTACAAACCAAAATGTTAGGTGAAATGCAACAACAACTCAGTGCCTTAAATGCGCAACAAAAAAACAGCAACCCATAAGGTTGCTGTTTTTTAAGCTTTGAGCGTCATCGCGTTTAAAGCAACAATAACCGTTGATAGCGACATTAAAATCGCACCGATCATTGGGTTTAACATGATACCAAAGGTTGCCAGTGCCCCAGCAGCCAGTGGTAAGGCGATGATGTTATAACCAGCCCCCCACCAAAGGTTTTCAATTTGCTTGCGATCCGCGCGCTTAGCAAGCTTAAGAAAATCAATAATAGTTGGGAGTTGATTAGCAATTAAGACGGTATCCGCCGCCGCTTGGGCCACTTGTGTTCCAGCGCCAATGGCAACCGATAGATCTGCTTGGGCTAATGCCGGTGCATCGTTAATGCCGTCACCAATCATCATGACGTGCCCTTGCTTTTGATAATCTTTGACAAGGGCAATTTTTTCTTCTGGTGATACCTGAGCGTGAATTGCGGTAATACCCAGTTGATCCGCAACTGCTTGGGCCACTTGGGCATTATCACCAGTTACCAAGATTGGCACCAGCTGTTGTGCCTTAAGATAGTTGATAAATGTTGGCGCAGTCGCCTTGATTTCATCACCTTGGGCGACGGCCGCAACGACGTGATCATGTTGTAACAAATAAGAAATCGTGTCTTCGGCAACCAACGGCGTGTAATGGATATGATGATCCTTCAAATACCGTTCTGAAACGAGTAGGTAATGTTTGTCATTCACCATCCCAGCAATACCATAACCCGCCATGTTTTCAACATCAGTGGCTGACAATACTGGTGCTTGTTGTTGCTTAGCATAGCTGACAATCCCTTGGGCTAGTGGGTGCGTTGATTGGGCATCAAGCGCTGCCATGATGCCCAAGGCTTCTTTTTGATCAAAGTTATCGGTCACGACTTGCATGACTTTGAATTGACCAGTGGTTAACGTACCCGTTTTATCCATCAAGACATAAGTCAAGTGGTTAGCTGAACTCAGTGCTTTATGGTTCTTAATTAAAATCCCTTGCGTGGCGGCAATGGCTTTAGTCCGTTGAATAACGAGTGGCACCGCTAAGCCAAGCGCGTGTGGGCAGGCAATGACTAATACAGTCACGGCAATATTAATGGCAAAGCCCAAACCGTGTAGTGGTGTCCAAATCATTAAGCTTAGACCAGCAATTAAGAGGGCAACCCAAAAGAGATAACTGGCCACTTGATCAGCAATCGTTTCAACGCGTGATTTGGCACTTTGTGAGGCGGCTAATGTTGACTGGAGCTTACCAATAAATGATTTGGCACCCACATGGGTCACTTTCACTAACAGGGTCCCATTACCATTAATCGTCCCACCCACAACCGAGACACCAGGCTTTTTATCAATTAAACGACTTTCACCAGTCATTAAGGATTCATCGACTTGACTTTCACCCGATAAAATCACCCCGTCGGCAGGGAAAGCTTCACCGGCTAAAACTTGCACAACCATGTCTGGCTTCAATGCTGAAACCGGCATGTCCATAAAGTGATCGCCGTGCTTCACGTGTGCGGTGTTAGGCAATAAGGCGCGCAACTTGGCAGTGGCATCACCAGCTTCCATTGTGGCCGCCATTTCAATACGATGACCCAACAGCATAATGACGGTCAGGGTCGCAAATTCCCAGAAAAAGTCCATCACATGGGCCGTGGGCCAAAAAGTGTTGACCACTAAGGCGTAAATCGAGTACCAAAATGTCACGAGCAGACTGAGACTCACCAAACTCATCATTGCTGGTCTTTTAGTTTTTAACTCGGCTTTAGCCCCAACAAAAAAGGGCTTTGTGCCGACAATATATAAGATTGTGGCCAAAATAGCCGTGACCCAAGTATCACCGGGGAATTGCAAGGTGAAGGGGAAAGTCATGCCCATCAGTGGTGTAATGATAATAATGGGCACCATCAACGCCAAAGACCACCAAAAGCGGCGAGCCATATCGGTCATATCCATATGCGCCATGCCAGGATCATCTGACATGTGCATATGATGATGCGCCATGGCTGCATGGTCATGTTGCATCGTGTGTGATGCGTCATGACCATCATGGGTCATCGCCATTTCATGGTGTTCGTGATGCATATTGTGACCAGACATCGCTGTATGGTCTTGATGTTGGTGATGTTCATGTTCGTGTTGATGTTCATGTTCATGTTCATCTCTCATGGGGTGTCTTCTCCTCTTCTTGATGTGGTAAGCAATCACAAGCAATGTGGTCGGGTGCTTGGGCATATTTATCCTGTAAGACGGCCTGCAATCGCGTGATGTCGTCTTGAGACAAAGGCGTGGTGGCCAACACATCGGCCAAGGCGTGACCAACGCACATGGCGCACATGGCCTGGATGGTCCGCTGCAAAGTTGCCGTCATGGCCTCGTGTTCCGCAACCGTTGGCAGATACAAGCGGTCGCGACTGGCGCCATTATCGGTTAAATAACCTTTGGCTTGTAAGCGCGAAATGAGCGTTTTGATCGTCGAAGGCGACCAATCCGTTTTCTGTGCCATCACGCGAATAATTTGGCGGCTGGTCGCTTCTCCTAACGTCCAAATCACGCGCATAATTTCCCATTCACTTGTTGTCATTGTTTGTGTTTGTTTGATCATACTATTAGTCTACAACTGTAAATTAAAAAATGCAAGGTTATTTTAAGCCTGCGTGGTATGATAGATAGTGATTAAAGAGGTTTAAAACATGGAAAATTGGTTGGTGAAACGCGCCCGGTTAACCCCAAACCGCGTGGCTGTTTCGGCTGGACAACAACACTTAACATTTCAAGAAGTGGCCCAAACGGCACAAAAAATTGCGGGTCAGATCGCCGCATTGGGGGATGGTAATTCACGCGTGGCTGTGATCATGACCAATAGTCTACAAGGGTATTTGGTTATTATGGGCCTGCAACAATTGGGTAAAACCATTGTGTTTATTAATCGGCGCTTGTCTGTTGCTGAAATTAACTACCAGTTGGCGGATGCCGGTGTCTCGTTATTATTGACCGATGATGCCTACACAGCTGAATTAGCCGTAGCCCAACAAGTTAAATTTTCGCAATTACCAGCAGAACAAACGGTGACACCAGTGGCTGAGTATCCCGATGACTTTGTGACGAGCGTGATGTATACGTCGGGCACGACACGCCAGCCAAAAGGGGTGATGCAGACGTATTATAATCATTGGATGTCAGCGATGGGCAGTGCGCTTAATCTGGGGCTCACCAGTCAGGATGCTTGGTTGGCCGTGGTGCCGATTTTCCATATTAGTGGGTTTGCCATTTTAATGCGGAGCTTAATTTATGGCATGCGCGTGGTATTGGTTGAGAAATTTGATCCGCATCACATTAATAACTTGCTGATTCATGATACAATTACCACAATGTCAGCCGTCCCCGTGATGCTTAAACAATTACTGGCGGATTTACCAGCTGGCGTGACGTACAATCCGCACTTTAGAACGTTACTGCTTGGTGGCGGGCCAACCGATGCGACCACATTGCAACAAGCAGCAGCGCATCAACTTCCTATTATTCAATCCTATGGTATGACGGAAACGGCGTCACAAGTGGTGGCGTTGGATGCGGTCGATGCCCCAGTAAAATTAGGGTCAGTCGGGAAGCCACTATTTCCCGTGTCGTTGAGTATTCGTGATGCAACGGGGAAACCATTAGCGCCAGGCACGTCTGGGGCTGTTTGGCTCAAATCACCAACGCTAACCCCAGGTTATTTGAACCAACCTGAACTGCTGGCTAAGAATATGCAAGCAGGCTGGTTTAACACTGAAGATTTTGGTTATCTGGATGCCGATGGCTTTTTATACATTCAAGGACGCGAAGGCGATATGATTAGCTCTGGTGGGGAAAATATTTTCCCTGATGAAGTCGAAGCTGCCTATGCAACCATGCCAGGGCTACAGAAAATAGTTGTTGTGGGTGTCCCCGATGATAAATGGGGGGCAGTGCCGGTCGCTGTTGTGATGGGGGCGGACCTATCTGCGGCGGCATTGCGGCGTTTTGGTCGCGAACAGTTGGCCCATTATAAGGTGCCGCAACGTTTTTACCAAGCCAATACTTGGCATGTTACGGCGAGTGGCAAGGTACAACGACGCTTGTTTGCGGCGGAACTTGAGACATTAACGGCGTTACAATAAAAGAGGAGTAGGCGTGAGTGACACAGCTTGCGCATAAAAACTTATGACACAATCACCAAAAAATACCGATGTGCGGGCACTTTTTAATACGATTGCCCCTGAATATGACAAGATGAATAATATCATCTCACTCGGCACACACAAGTTGTGGCGCCAAAAGGTGATGGCACGGATGACCTTTCCAGAAGGCGCCAACATTATTGATTTAGCGACTGGAACCGCTGATTGGGCGTTAGCTTTGGCGGAAAAAAGTGATCCGACGACCCATGTGACAGGCCTTGATTTTAGTGAAGAAATGTTGGCCGTCGGGCAAAAGAAAGTCGATGTCAGCGATTATTTTGATAAAATCACGTTAGTGCAAGGGGATGCAATGGCCTTGCCGTTTGACGATAATACGTTTGATATTGTGACGATTGGCTTTGGTCTACGCAACTTGCCCGATCCAGTACTGGGTTTGCAGGAAATGTATCGTGTCCTTAAGCCAGGGGGGCAATTGGTGATTTTAGAAACGTCACAACCGGATAACCCATTGGTGAAGCCGTTTTGGCAATTGTATTTTGGACAAGTGATGCCAATGTTTGGGAAGTTGTTTGCTAAGGGGAAATACCAAGAGTATAAATACCTGGATGAGACCACCGAACAGTTCATGGATTATCGCACGTTAGGGCAACGATTATTGCAAGTCGGATTTGAAAAGGTGACCATTTCTCGCTTTAATCTTGGCGCTGCTGCCGCGCATTATGCCGTGAAATAAGTATGAGCCGTGTGGGCTAGTTTTGTGACTAGTCGGCATGGCTTTTTTAGTTGCTGCGGGTTGTACGGATACGAGTCGCTGCTTTTTATTACAAAAATAATTACATAATATTATTGATAATATTTTAAAAGAGTGTAAAATATTAACTGGAAATTTGGCATATTATGGAAATTTATTGTTATTTATATGGGAAATTATTGCTATTTATGATGAATGATTACAACTTTGCGTGATGTGTCACAAACCACAAATAGAAAAATGTATCGATAGTGGAGGGTAAAACTATGAAGAAATTAGTTAAGAAAATCGCTTTACCTGGCGCAATCCTAGCATTTGCTATGGCTTTGTTTGGCGGAGCAACATACGCTTATAGTACGTTAACTACTTGGGATGAAACAGGGCGTACGCACCTGGTAGAAGTTCACAAAAATCTTAGGAAATTGGCTAAGCGTGTTAATGATCTGAAGGGGCAGAAAGTACTTAGTGAAACAAAGATAGAGGAGCTCAATACTAGCATTGAGAATTTGAAGAGTCAATTGCAGAATGCACAAATTCAAATTGAGAATGCTCCTGCAGAACAGCAAAAAGCGATTGAAGAGGCTGTGAAGGATTATAAGTCACAGCTTGAAGAAAGTATGGGCAATTTAGATAAAGCACAAAAGGACAATATTAAGTTAACAGCAGATTATAAAGAAGCCCAACAACAAATAACAGAATTAAAGCAGCAACAAAAGGTATCGGACAATGAAATTTCTGAATTGGAAGATGCTATTAATAATGCGCGTGAGCTGAAGCACCAATCAGACTATATCGTAAATGAAGCATTAAAGGATTAGTAGTAAAAAATATTGCGTTATGAAATAGGTTAATCAATAAATGCCTATTATATTTAAAATAGACTAACCTACTACTTAGTAGGTTAGTCTATTTTTATGTGTTAATAAAATTCAGAAAAAATGTCAGCAATACCGCGTTAATTTGTCCAAAAACAAACGATATTATTGACAATTTTTTTTAATAAGATAAACTGTTAACCAATAGGACATATGATAAATAACACTGTTTGTCGTCATATGTCACCAACCATAACTAGAAAAATGTATCGAGAGTGAAGGGTAAAACGATGAAGAACCTAGTGACTAGAATTGCTTTACCTGGCGCAATCTTAGCATTTGCTATGGTTTTGTTTGGGGGATCGGCGTATGCTTATACGTCCTGGCAAGGCGGCCGTGAGCACTTAAAGTCAGCTTCTGACAATATTGATATCTTGGTAAGTCGTATCAAGGAATTAAAAAGCAAGCAATCAGTGAGTGAGGGACAATTAAAAACATTGTCTGATCAAAATGATGTGCTTAAAGCACAGCTAACAACACTTTCTGACCAGAATGATGTGCTCAAGGGGCAATTACAGAATCTTGAAGCAGCTCATTCAAACGAAGTTGCTGGCAAGCAAGGCGAAATTGACACGAAACAAGGGCAAATTAATGATATGCAACGTCGAATTGACGAAAAACAGCGTCAAATTGAAGCAAGACAACGTGCTATTGATGGCTTTAAATCAGAAGTCATATCTTTGAAAAAGCAGTTAGCGGACGAAGAACGTCAAGTTGATGAATTAACGAAGGCGCTTGGCGATGCTAAAAATTTGAAAGAAAAAGCAGAAAAGGCAGTAGAGGAAACAAAGTAACAACGACTGCGTGCCTGAGATAATGGCTAAATTACTATTATTTTAATTTAAAGAGACTGAGCTACTAGCTCAGTCTCTTTTTGTTCAGCTAGGCGTTAAACTAACATACTTTGATAATCGTTTGAAAAAATAATACGATCATTATGAGAGTATATTTTGTAAAAGAAAAAGCACATGATTTAAACCATGTGCTTTTTAATATAAGTTAATTCTGTACTGCTCCACCTGGATTCGAACCAGGGACCTGCGCATTAACAGTGCGTTATTCTACCGCTGAACTATGGAGCAATTTGTTGTTTACTCAACTATTTAAGTATAACAACATGAGAATTAATTGTCAACAACTAAATTTTATCAAGTTGAATTTTAATGTTATCCAACGTTGCCAAAAGTTGAGCGGTGGGAATTGTTAGCGGTGGTAGCAGGCGTAATGTATTGTGGCCGGCAGATAACACAATGATATGTGCTGCCAGCAAATCAGCGACGACTTGTTCGACAGGCACTGTGAGTGACATACCAGCCATCATCCCCAATCCGCGGACGTCATCAACGACTGATAAGTTTTTAAATTCCGCTAACTTATCCCAAAATAAAGTGATTTTCTCTGGCAATGTTGGGAGTACTTCATCTAAGACAGTCAACGTGGCTTGTGCAGCGGACATCACTAAGGGATTGCCACCAAAAGTGGAACCGTGGGTGCCATAAGCCAAAGCAGGGGCGAATTCATTTTTCGCTAACATGGCGCCGACGGGAATGCCGTTAGCCAATCCTTTAGCAGTGGTAAAAATATCTGGCGTGAAACCATATTGTTCAAAAGCAAATCTTGTGCCAGTCCGGCCCATGCCTGTCTGGACTTCATCAACGAGTAACAAAATGCCATTTGTTTTCGCCAAATTAACTAACTCAGCGACAAAGGCTGGATCAGCGGGGAAAACACCACCTTCACCTTGAACGAGTTCTAACATAATGGCCGCCGTATCGTCGGTGATCAGTGCTTTGACGCTGGCAATATCGTTGAATTTCGCGTAAGTAAAGCCGGTCAGCATGGGTAGGCCAGCATGAATACTGTCTTGTCCGGTAGCTGACATCGCCGCATAGGTGCGACCGTGAAACGAATTGGTAAACGAGATAATCGTTGATTTACCGGTTACCAGACGTGCGAGTTTAATCGCTGCTTCATTGGCTTCGGCACCGGAGTTGGCAAAGTAAGCAGTGTAGTCCGGTCCACCGAGTTGTTGGGCAACGGCCTCTTGCAAAGGATTTTGATATAAATTGGGCAGATGCCATATTTTTTCGGCTTGCTGCGTCAGGGCCGCCACGACTTTGGGGTGGGTTGCGCCAATGTTATAGACGCCAATGCCGCTGGTTAAATCACTATAGGCTTGGCCTTGGTCGTCAAACCAAGTGGCATTTTGTGCTTGGGTAAAAGTCACGGGTGCGCGATGATAATTCGGAAAGAGGGTCATAAGGTACTCCTTGTTAAAGTGTGACGACCGTGCCCGGTTGGGTGACGGTGTTGGTAATATGGACATGATGGACGCCGCGTTTGACTGCGCTTAAGGCACTGTTGATTTTTGGAATCATACCACCGGTGACGAGATGATCGGCGGTTAATTGTTGGGCCGTTTTTGGTGTGAGTGCTTGCAGTAAGCAACCACTGACTTTCACCCCAGCAACGTCAGTGAGTAAATACAGCGCATCAGCGTGGAGTTGTTTAGCAATGGCGGTGGCGGCGTGGTCAGCGTTGACATTTAACCACTGGCCGTCATTTGTCATGGCAAGGGGGGCAATAATTGGGATTAAATTTTGCTGCCAAAGTTGTTGAATGAGCTGGGTGTTAACCTGGTGAATAACGCCCACATAGCCATAAAGTGCCTGATCCAACACATGGCCGGTTAACAGCTGATTGCTACCGGCATTAAGTCCGATGGCTGCTATGCCGTGTTGACGAAAAGCTTCGGTTAGTGCTGGTTGCACTTGGCCGAGGAGCGCCATTTGTGTGATATGAAGGCCTTGCGCGGTGGTGACCCGAATACCGTTAAACTTTTGCACTGGTTCATTGAATTGCGTCATCAAATGAGAAATCTGATCGCCACCGCCGTGGACAATGGCGACTTGAATATGCTGTTTTTGCCAATGTTTAATCGTCTCAAAAAACTTTGGGGTGAGCTGTTGGGCGGCATTACCGCCAATTTTAATGATGTATTTTTGGGTCATCGCTTCGCTCCTTGGTGTTGCTTACGTGGTATAGAGGGCGTTAATTTTCACATAGTCATACGTCAAATCTGAGCCCCAGGCTTGACCGGTGGCCGCCCCGTTGTTGAGGTCGATTTGAATCGTGATGTGCGGGTCTTCTAGTGAGTTTGCCAGTGCTGTCTGGTTAAAGGCAACAGGGGCGCCAGCTTGCATGACTGGGTAGTCATTAATGCTGATGGCAATGGTATCTGGGGAAATAGCCGTTTCTGCGGCGCCAATGGCGGCAATAATGCGACCCCAGTTGGGGTCTTTGCCAAACATGGCGGTTTTGACCAATGATGAGCCGACGACTTTTTTGGCAATGAGTCGGGCGGCAGTCGCTGATTGGGCGTGTGAAACCGTGACGGTGATGAGTTTTGTGGCCCCTTCGCCATCACTAGCGATGGCGATAGCAAGAGCGGTGGTGACGTGATGTAACATCGCTTTAAATTGCGCGTAAGCCGCGTCGTCTTGGGCAATTAGCGAATTGCCAGCTTGCCCATTGGCCATGACTAAGACCATGTCGTTGGTGCTGGTATCGCCATCAATGGTGATTTGATTAAAACTCGTCTCGACATCTTCTGACAAGGCTTGTTGCAATAGCGAACTGGTAATATTAGCATCCGTGGTGATAAAGCCAAGCATGGTGGCCATGTTGGGATGAATCATACCGGAACCTTTTGCGACGCCGCTCATCGTGACGCGTTTTCCGGCAATGGTGCCCTGAATGGTCACGGCCTTTTCGTTGGTATCCGTGGTCATAATGGCGTGGGCAAAACCTTGAGGGCCACCGTCATGCTGAAGTTGGTGGATGCCTGCGGTCACGGTATCAATGGGAAGTATTTGCCCGATAACACCAGTTGATGCAACCCCCACCAAGTTGGGCGCAATCCCCAACTTGTCCGCGGTCGTTGTTTGCATCATTTTGGCGTGCGTCAAACCAATTTGCCCAGTCACGGCGTTGGCATTACCGGAATTGACAATGATCGCTTGTAGTTGGCCGTTTTGAATGGTTTTTTTGGTCACTTGGACGGGGGCGGCTTGGACTTGGTTGGTTGTAAACACGCCGGCTACCGCAGCGGGCACATCACTGATGAGCCAGCCCAAATCTTTAGCTTTGTGTTTTAAACCAACATGTTGCCCGTCGGCGTGAAAGCCTTTTGGCGCGGCAATGCTGGGATGAGATAAGGTTGTGAATGGGGCGGTCAGTGTTTCGGGCATGTTGTCTCCTCGGTGTTGGGTTAAGCGTATTGGGCAATCAGGTTTAAGCCAGTCGTTTCCTCAAAATGGTACAGATGATTCATATTTTGAATGGCTTGGCCGGCCGCGCCTTTAATCATGTTATCTAGCACGCTGACAATCGTGAGATAGTGGGTAATGGGATTATAGGTGAGGCCAATATCGGTGAAATTCGTGCCAACGACTTGTTTGATGTCAGGTAAGGTATCCAATGGCATCAAGCGGACGAACGGCTTGTCCGCGTAGGTCTGGTGATAAAGGGCGTCAATGGCTGCGGGTGTGAGGGGATGTTTTAATTTCACATAAGCACTCACAAAAATGCCGCGGTTAATCGGCAGCAGTGAGGTGGTGAATTGAATATGCGCTAGACTGGGCTGCCAGCGTTGTAACTGTTGCATGATTTCTGGTAAATGTTGATGTTGATTCGCCTTGTACATCATCATATTTTCATTGACGGTGACAAAATGGCTCGCCGTTGTCAATGATTTCCCAGCACCAGAAAGGCCACTTTTGGCATCAATGACAATGCTATTGGCATCGAGTAACTGTGCTTGGGCCAGCGGTGCTAAAGCTAGGAGGGTGGCGGTAGCGTAGCAGCCGGGGTTCGCAATATAAGATTTATCATTCGTGTAAAAGTCGGCTAGACTGTAACTGGCTTGGTCCAACAATGCTTGTGGTGCGGCGGGTTGATGGTACCATTGCGCATAGTCTTTGGCGTTCAAACGAAAGTCGCCAGACAAGTCAATGACTGGAAAGTGTTGCGCAATAAATGGCGCAGCGAGCGTTTTGGTGACACCACTCGATGTCGCGAAGAAAACTAAATCGGCGTTTTGCATAATATGCACTGGGTCAACAGGTGTTGGTGTCATTTTATACAGTGACTGCAAATGAAGGAAGGTTTGGTCAAGCGTTTCCTGGGTCGCAGTTGTTTGATGAACTGAGACGACCTGCACGTATGGATGAGCGTGAAGTAAGCGTAGTAATTCCATTCCGGCATAGCCGGTGACGCCAACGATGGCCACTTTAATTTGAGTTGCTGTCATACTATTTCCTCCCGAGTTGTTGCTTTAAATCATAAAGCGTCATGAATTTAAATACAACAAATATGCAATAAAGCGGTGAATAATCCTAATTTACTGCATAAAAAAACACCTCAATGAGGTGTTAAGCGCGGGCGGGTAGTTCTACAATTGCAATATCCAATACGTGGCCTTGGCTTTTGGTGCGAAGCTCGTTTAAGAAGAAGCCGTCTTGGAGATCCAATTGTGTATCAAGGGCAAAGACGGTCAGCGTGTAGTTGTGCGTTGTATCTGGTGGCATGGGGCCGATGTAGGCTTGGTTGATCGCCGGATTGGCCGGTTGTTGGCATTTTTGGACAAAATGCCACGTTGAGTTCGTGCCCGAAACAGCCTGACCCGTTGCGTGTAAGTCTTCCGGCACATTGCCAACAGGGACGTTGGCGGCTAACCAATGAATCCAAGGAAAACCACCAACGGGGATGGCGTCATAGTCAATCAGACTGATTGACAGTGACTGTGTGCCGTCAGGGATAGCCGTGATGGTGATGGGAAAGTTTGTGGTCGGCATGTCTTGTGTTCGATATTTTGCCGGCGCAAACTTGGCATACTTATCGGGAATGAGACCATTTTCGAGTGGTACAGTGAGCTGCATGTTATTCTCCAATTAAATTTTTCTTGGCTTGGGCCAAACGGGCGCGAACGGCGACGGACATGTGCCGGTTATAGCGACGGACCGTGCTGACGGCATCAATAACAGCCGCTGTGCGTGCATCAAGGTCGCTGATATTAGCGATGTCAGCGCGTGTTTTGGCTTCAAATCGTTCAATAAAGGCCAGTTGAAGTGCCGGTTCGTTAGCTCGTAGAGTTTCCGCAGCTGCGTGTTTGCCAGCGTCAGTTAGGGCTTGCACAGCGGCCTGATAACCTTCAAAAAAATCATCTGGATCAGTGGTATTTTCCCAAGTAATCGGCGTGTCGTCGGTGACTGGGGCGGGTTCGGGTGTCGCATTAGTGGCTTTCTTTTTAAAGAAATCAAATAAAGACATGAGGCCAACCTTTCGTGATAAATTGCTTATCTTTATTGTACCGAACATCTGTTTTATTTGGTACAATAAATTTAACATTTAAACCTGGGGAAAATTATGGCAGCACGGAAAACAGTATTTAACGATAAACAGCGTATTTTGAGGCTCTATTCGGCTTTAATTAGTCATCGGGCCTTGTCGATTGAAGAAATCGAAGACATGTTTTTTATTGGCCGCAAGACTGTGCAACGGGATATCTCTGAAATTCGTGATTTTTTGCATGACCTGCAAATTGGGGAACCGATTCAATCTGAAATTGTCTATGATCGTAACTCACGTAAGTATAAATTAACCGAAATGGATAATTTGTTCCGCGTCTTCGATAAAATTAATCAAATTGATGAAAGCGATCCGATCGATTAAGTGCCTGAGTTAGCCGAAATGAGGTGGTCAAATGTCAAAGTACCACGTAAAAAGGGTTGTGCTTGTGACGGTCATATTGGGCTTATTGACCAGTGTGGGTTTGTGGTTTGCAATGCAACAGCGTGTCCTACCCGCTTCCCGTCAAACCATTATTTTATTGCATGGTTATGGGAGTAGCGCACGGGCAACGACGGCGTTGGCGACCGCGATTCAGACGCAAACGCATTTGAAGCGGCGCCAACAAGTCAACGTATCACCGCAAGGTATGGTGAAATTATCGGGAACGGCCCGCCAACTACAACAAGGTGGCATTTATCAATTGAATTTTACCGATAAACAAACAACTGCTCAGCAAGCGAGTGCCGCCCTCGCGCGCTTGTTACAGACGTTCAAAGCGCGTCATGTCAATCAAGTCGTCCTAGTTGGACACTCGATGGGGTCGACTGCTGCGTTGCGCGTGCTATTATCACACCCGATACAGGATACGACGTATCCAACTGTGACGCATCTGGTCACCATTGCCGCACCGTTTAATTCTGGGTTGGGATCAGGCGGTTTTGACCATGCGTTTGACCACAATACGATTGATTCAGCGACAAAACGCCCACGGTTGCAAGATGCGAGTTACCGTTACTTTGATCAACATCGCGCTAATATGCCTGAACAGACAAAAATATTAAATGTGATGGGTGATATTGGGGATGGTAGTGATGGTGTTGTGACGAATTTTAGTTCGGCAGCGTTAAAATTTTGGCTGAAAAAAGGGCAAGTATATCAGTCTGTGACCATTAGCGGGCCAAAAACCCAACATAGTCAAGTTCGGGATAATCCAACCGTAACCCAACAAGTTGCGCAATTTATAATGGATTAAGGGCATCAAAAAACACCGGTGAACCGGTGTTTTTTTATTTATTCGTCATTTGGTCGAAGTCGTCCACCATATCTTTTGGTCCGACAACTGAGAGAATATCGAGGTGATGCACTCGATAACTGGCTTCTGGTGCCACAATGACTTCCCCATCGTGGCGCACAGCAATAACGTTTAAGCCGAACTTTTTGCGAATTTTCAATTCAGAAAGGGTCTTGCCAGCAAAGGCTGGATTCACAATTTGGACTTCGGCCATTGAATAATCATCTGATAGTTCAATGAAGTTTAACATGTTAGGCGCGAGTAACTTACGGCCAATTCGTTCACCCATTTCACGTTCGGGTTGAACAACAAAATCAGCCCCGATTTTCGTTAATACCCGTAAATGGGTCCGGTTTTCAGCCTTGGCAATCACGTTTTTAGCCCCAAGATCTTTGGCGTTGATGGTGGCTAAGATACTAGCCTGCATATTATGACCAATGGCGATAATCACGTGGTCAAAACTGGCAATGTCTAATTTGCGCAAGACATCATCTTCTTGGGCATCAGCGATGACGACTTGAGTGGCGATGTCGCGATAGTCGTTAACATGTTCTTCGTTAATATCAATGCCAAGCACATCTTGGCCATTGGCCACTAACGTTTCCAGTAAGGCACCGCCAAAGCGGCCCAGACCAATAATAGCATAGGTTTGACGCATTTTTTTATCCTTTCAAACAAATATTAACCGATAATGACGGATTCTTCAGGGTAGCGATAAGGGGCGTGCTCGGTGTGCACATTGAGTACAGAGAACATCACCGTATAGACGCCGACACGACCAATAAACATCGTGAGCATAATGACACATTGGCCAAAGTCTGTAAGGTGCGGTGTGAGGCCAAGGGATAGTCCGGCAGTGGCAAACGCGCTGACCACTTCAAAGACGATATATTCAAGACCAAAGTGGGCGTCGGTCCCTTGCGTGAGGAGGAGCAAAAATGATAGACCAGCCAGGAATATCATTGAAACAAAAACAAGAAGTAGTGCACGGGTAATGTTTTCATCAGTAAGACGACGATGTGCAAAGGTCACATCTTGTTTACCGCGCAACGCAGCGTGTGTTTTGAGCAATAAAACACCTAAAGTGGTTGTTTTTAACCCACCCGCAGTAGAACCAGGTGTGCCGCCAACATACATTAAGATCATCGTGACTAAGATTGTGGCTTGTGACATATCGGTAAAGCTGAATTGAGAAAAGCCAGCTGTGCGATAAGAAATCGACATAAAAAGCGTATTGAAGGCGCGGTTGAGTGGTGACAGGGTGTGAGCGATAGCTAAATTACTTTGCGTAATTTCATATAAAAGCCAACCACCAACAATCAGGGCACCAGTCATGACTAAAGCGAGTTTTGAATGGAGACTTAATTTTTTAGTCCGTGGATACAACAAAACATCCCGCCAAACCAAAAATCCTAGCGAGCCGGCCACAATTAAGGCGGCAAAAATGAACATCACCCAAGGCTGACTTGTATACGCCACCCCGTTACCAGGTAGCGTCGTGAACCCCGCATTTCCAAAGGCCGAAATGGCGTGGAAGAGGGCAAAGAAACTCCCTTTTTTGAAACCAAAATCATTGATAAAAAATGGCGCCAGGCAGAGTGCCCCGACAATTTGAATGATAATAGATAGCTTGATGACGTAACCGAAAACCGCGCGGGTATCGTACAGGTTTTCAAGACTATAAACTTCTTGAATCATCATCCGGTTACGTAAGTCCATCTGTCGCTTGGTTGCCGTGAACAATAGCACAGAAAAAGACATAAACCCTAACGCACCAACTTCAATCAAGCACATAATGACAATTTGGCCAAAGAGTGTCCAGTGCGTAGCCGTATCAACCACCGTGAGTCCCGTCACTGACGCAGCTGATGTCGAGGTAAACAAGGCATTGAGAAAACTATGCCGCATATTGCCATAATGACTAATGGGCAGCATCAATAACAGTGCGCCGACTGTGATGACGGATAGAAAGCCCAGTGTCAGCCGTTGGGGCATTGAAAAACGTGACCAGAATGTCCGTTGAAGCGATTGATTATGAAATTTTTTCATTTCCGCCGCAGTGGGGAGTTCAATTTTTCGTGACATGCCTCTATTATAGCGTAATTTTGAGACGGCGGAACAAAAGCGATACGGATTTATAAAACGTTTAACAGCGGTGTGTATAGTAAATCAATTGAAATAATTGCACGATAGCAAACATGGTATAATATTATTTGAAGAATTTTCCACGAACAGCATTTGTCCGTGGAATTTTTTGAAAATATATCAGAAAGTGGAAACGCGGTTGATAATGTGCAAATATTGCCATTTCCCGCGCGCTGAGAAAATAAATGACCGAATCATTACCAGTCATTGAGATGCGTCATATCGTCAAAAAATTTGGTGATTTCGCAGCCAATGATGACATTAATTTAAAAGTCCAACAAGGTGAAATTCACGCGTTACTTGGTGAGAACGGTGCAGGGAAATCAACTCTGATGAATATTCTCACGGGCTTGTTGCAACCAACGTCAGGGGAAATCTTGATTAATGGTAAGCAAGTTACCGTTGATTCACCCTCAAAGGCAGCTGCTTTGGGTATTGGCATGGTGCATCAGCACTTTATGCTCATTGACGCGTTTACTGTAACTGAAAATATCATTTTGGGGTCTGAAGTGACGAAAGGTTTGTCACTTGACACCAAGTCAGCAGCCAAAAAGATTCAGGCATTGTCTGAACAATACGGGTTGCAAGTTGATCCCTATGCGAAGGTTTCTGATATTTCCGTGGGGCAGCAACAACGTGTTGAAATTCTAAAGACGCTCTATCGTGGGGCGGATATTTTGATTTTTGATGAACCAACAGCGGTGTTGACGCCACAAGAAATCGAAGAATTAATTGCTATTTTGCATAACTTGGCCAAAGAGGGGAAGTCAATTATTTTGATTACCCACAAGTTAGATGAAATTCGGGCAGCCGCTGACACGGTGACGGTTATTCGTGCCGGTAAGTCAATTGATACTTTCCCAGTGGCCGGTGTGTCATCACAAGAATTGGCTGACTTGATGGTTGGCCGTGAAGTGAGCTTTAAGACTGATAAGATTGATGCCACGCCTGGCGAAACAGTGTTGCACATTGACAATCTTGAAGTACATGATGCACGTGGCGTGGCCGCGGTGAAGGACTTTTCACTGGATGTTAAAGCTGGTGAAATTGTCGGTATTGCCGGCATTGATGGCAATGGACAAACAGAATTAATCCAAGGGATTACTGGCTTGACCAAAGTACAGTCAGGTCAGGTGGTCTTGCAAGGACAAGACATTACCAATAAGAAGCCACGCCAAATCACAGAAGCTGGTGTGGGACATATTCCTGAAGATCGTCTCCGGTTTGGGATGGAAGTTGATATGACGTTGTCAGAAAACTTGGCATTGCAAACGTACTATAAAGCGCCTTTGTCACAACATGGTGTGTTACAAGCTGATGCAATGGATAAGTTGGCCAACGAGTTGGTCAAGGAATTTGACGTGCGTTCAGCTGGTATTCATGTTTTGGCTGGGTCGATGTCTGGTGGTAACCAACAAAAAGCCGTCATTGCCCGTGAATTAAATCGTGATAACGAATTAGTCATTGCGGCACAACCAACACGTGGGCTTGACGTCGGAGCGATTGAATACATTCATCAACGTTTGATTGACCAACGTAATGACGGTAAAGCGGTGCTGGTCGTCAGCTTTGAATTAGATGAAATTTTGAATTTGTCTGATCGTATTGCCGTGATCAATGCGGGTAAAGTTGTCGGAATTGTTGATGCAAAAGATACAAATAAACAAGAATTAGGATTGCTGATGACAGGGATGAGTCTAGCCGACGCCCGTGCAGCGCTTAAAGAAGAGGTACACGCCTAATGGCAGCACAAAAAAATTCATTTTCTGTGGCCTTATTCTCAGTCCTTTTTGGGTTGATTATTGGGGCCGTTATTATGCTGGTTTTCGGGTATAATCCGATTTCTGGTTATGTGGCGTTACTGGGTTCAGCCTTTGGTTCAATGCAAGACATCGGTGGTGTCTTGACTCAAATGACGCCATTGATTTTAACAGCGCTTGGTTTTGCCGTGGCGCAAACAGCTGGATTCTTTAACATTGGGTTATCTGGTCAAGCCTTAGCTGGTTGGGTTGGTTCAGTCTGGTATGCGTTGAGTTTTCCAGATATGCCAGCTTATCTGATGATGCCGAGTTCTATCTTGCTTGGCGTTGGGTTAGGGGCGATCGCGGGCGCTATTCCGGGTTGGTTACGCGCCCAGTTTGGTGCCAGTGAAGTGATCGTGACCATCATGATGAACTATATCTTGTTGTTCTTAGGGAATAACATTTTGCAAAATACGATGTCAAAGAGCATTAAAGAATCAGCTGAAACGACCAAGCAAGTCGGCGCCAATGCGTCATTGCAAATGAAGTGGTTGACTGATTTGACGCAAGGCTCAAGTATTTCAGCAGGTATTTTCATTGCTCTGATCATGATTGTTGTGATCTGGTTTGTGATGACTAAGACGACACTTGGGTTTGAAATTCGTGCCGTTGGTTTGAATGCGGATGCGGCAAAGTACGCGGGGATGTCAGACAAGCGTAATGCCGTGATTGCTATGGCCATTTCTGGTGGTTTAGCTGGTTTAGCTGGGACCATTGAAGGTCTTGGAAATTATCTGAACTTCTTTACGCAAAATGGTTCGCCAGCCATTGGTTTTGATGGGATGGCGGTTGCGTTGCTTGGTAGCGGCTCATACCTTGGTATCTTAGCATCAGCCGCAATCTTCTCAGTGTTGAAGATTGGTGGTCTAGGCATGCCAATGTCATCCGGTGTACCATTTGAATTGGTTGATATTGTGACAGCGTCAATTATCTTCTTCGTTGGGGCAAAGTATTTGATTCAATTGATTCAAAAGCGTGTCCATGAAATGGACGAAAAGGCAGCTGAAGCAGCTGCAATTAAGAAGGCAGCCAAAGCCGAGTCGGTTGCCGGTAAAAATCAGAAAGGCGGTGAATAAAGATGTCATTAATGGCGATGTTATCACTCGTAATTTCTAGTACATTAGTTTACTCAACGCCGTTGATTTTCACGTCAATTGGTGGCACGTTCTCAGAACGTGGCGGCGTCGTCAACGTTGGTTTGGAAGGGATTATGGGCATGGGCGCGTTTGCGGCGGTTGTCTTTAACCTGACTTTTGCTAGCACTTTAGGTTCAGCCACACCTTGGTTTGGCTTGCTTGCTGGTGCTGTGGTTGGTTTGCTCTTCTCTTTGTTACATGGTGTGGCCACAATCACATTGCGTGCGGACCACATTATTTCGGGTACTGTGATTAACTTGATGGCCCCAGCCTTGGGTGTCTTCTTAATTAAAGTCCTTTATGGTAAGGGACAAACTGTGCCAATTTCACAAGACTTTGGTTATACATCAATTCCAGTTTTGTCACACATTCCGATTCTTGGGGACCTCTTCTTTGCCAAGACTTCTGGGCCAGCTTGGCTAGCAATCGTGGTGGCAGTGCTATCTTGGTACGTGATTTTCAAGACGAAGTTTGGTTTGCGTTTGCGGTCAGTTGGTGAAAATCCGCAAGCAGCTGATACATTAGGCTTGAATGTGGCCCGTTTGCGTTATTCAGGCGTGATGCTTTCAGGCTTGCTTGGTGGCGTTGGTGGTGCTGTGGTGGCACAGTCAATTTCATTGAACTATTCAGCCAGCACCATTGTGGGTCAGGGATTCATGGCGATGGCAGCGATGATCTTTGGTCGTTGGAATCCAATTGGTGCATTGGGCGCTTCGCTATTCTTTGGTTTGTCACAATCACTCGCCGTGGTTGGGGCACAATTGCCAGGTTTGAAGAACGTGCCATCAATTTGGTTACAAATCGCACCGTACGTCTTGACGATTATCGTGCTTGTCTTCTTCTTTGGTAAGACACGTGCGCCGAAGGCAGATGGTGTCAACTATATTAAGGCAGCTTAAATAAGCTGATTGGTAAAAATCCTAGCTGGATCCAGCTAGGATTTTTTTGCCCGAAAATAAGGTTATATACTGCCGAAGGTGAGCGATAAGATTTTAATTTATAATCATTTTTTGTTGTTATATCGCTGTCCTGTTACAATAGACAGAGACATAAATTTTCTAATGAGACGTGATAGCTTATCACCATGGCAGAAAAGCGAGAGAGTTAAGAGGTAATTAAAATGCTTGTGATCATGAACATACTCAGTATTCCCATATTTATTGGGATTGCGTATTTGTTTTCAAACGATAAAAAAAATATTCAATGGCGATCAGTAGTGACGGTGTTAGCCATTGAATTAATATTAGCGTGGTTTTTCACGCAATTTAAAATGGGTCAAATTGCCGTTCAGGGTGCGGCTGACGGCTTTAACTGGTTAGTTTCCGTGGCCGCAGAGGGAACAGCTTTTGCTTTGCCGGATTGGTTGACAGCTAATAATGGTGGCCCTAACTTTGTGACGTCGGCCTTATTACCAATTTTATTGGTTGTGCCATTATTTGATATTTTGACTTATATTGGTTTTTTGCCATGGTTGATTAAATGGATTGGTAAGGGGTTGGCCTTGATTACAGGACAGCCTAAGTTTGAAGCCTTTTTCTCCATTGAAATGATGTTTTTGGGGAATACGGAAGTCTTGGCCGTATCAAAAACGCAGCTTGATCAGATGTCAGCCCGCCGTAACTTTACGTTGGCTATGATGTCGATGAGCTGTGTGACCTCAGCGATTATTGGTTCTTACACGCAAATGGTGCCAGGTAAGTATGTGTTAACAGCGATTCCGTTAAATATCTTGGGGGCAATTATTATTTCCGCCATCTTGAATCCAACTAAAGTGGCACCCGAAGATGATGTGATTGTTGGTGTTGCCGGTGGCGACAATAAAAAAGCGCCTTTCTTCTCATTTCTAGGTGATTCGATTCTTGGGGCAGGTAAGCTAATCTTGATTATCACGGCAACAGTTATTGCCTTTGTCTCACTGGCTGCCATGATCGACCAGTTATTGAGTTTAACTGGCCTACGCTGGTTAACATTAGAAAATATGTTTGGCGTGGTCATGTTTCCGTTTGCATGGCTCCTGGGCTTTAATGCCCACGAAGCCTTTCAAATTGCCCAATTCATGGGCACGAAATTAGTGACCAATGAATTTGTGGTGATGGGTGAAGTGTCTAAGAACATCATGGCGCAAAAAGGGTTATTTGCCAATGAACATGCGCGCATTGTCTTGACTGTGTTCTTGACGAGTTTTGCGAATTTTGGCACATTGGGGATGATTATTGGCGCCTTTAAAGGATTGGTCAGTCAGGAAAAGAATGATTATCTTAGCGCACGCGTTCCTTATATGTTGCTTGCGGGTATTTTGGTTTCACTGGTTTCAGCGGCAGCCGCTGGGTTGTTTGTTTGGTCATAAGGCAAAAAAAGCGCAGCAATGCGCTTTTTTTATAGATAGGCCGCTGTTTTTTCGGCGATGGCAGCGGCAGATTGCTTGAGGCTGGCCTGTTCGACAGCCGTAAGCGCTAAAGAAAAATCCCCGACAATACCGCCACGACCAATAATAGCGGGTGTCGAGATATAGCTGTCAAATTGGTGGTCGTAATGGGACACAATCGCTTCTTGGCGGGCATCTGACAGCACGAGTTGGGCTAATGACACAGCAGCATGGGCAATGGCGAAGTTGGTATATTTTTTACCAGCAAAGACAGTAAAGCCACCATCGCGCGCATCAGCGGCAATTTGATTCAAATCAAGCTGGTAAGTAGCGGCCAGTTCAGTTGCGGTTTGGCCAAGTGCCCGAACGGTTGACCAGGCGGCAAATTGTGACGCACCATGTTCGCCTAACATATAGCCACTGACACTGCGCGGATCAATATTCAGGGCGTCACCGAGGGCGCGTTTCAAACGGGCAGTGTCTAAATAAGTCCCCGTGCCAAAAACTTGTTGGGTGGGTAAACCGGTCACTTGTTGATAAAGGCCAGTCATCACGTCAACTGGATTGGAAATGACGATTAAGACCCCCTGAAAACCTGCATGTTTTAAGTCAGTTCCGACTTGTTGCACTTCTGGTGTATTGGCGCGTAATTCCGTGAAACGATCCCCGCCAGGTTGGATGAGGTCAATATGACCCAGTGCTGAAATAACGACATCAGCATCGCCTAAGTCAGCCGTTGTACCGGCTGTCACCGTCACGTGTTGAGGTAATAAACTCGCGGCATCACGAAAATCAAGTACCTCTGATGCCAACTTATCAGGGTTTTTATCAACTAGGACCAATGTATCTGCGAGACCTTGGCTCACAATCAGATGGGCAACTGTTGCGCCAACGTGACCAATCCCAACAACGCCAATTTTTCGCATAAAACCACCTCATGAATTTAAAATGTGTTATTGATTAGATTATACACATTTTTATAGGAAAACGCCAAATTTCGCTCATGTTTCACGTGGAACATCATAAGTTGCTGATTGCAAAAATGAGTTGGGGAAATAGGTGGGATTAAGCGCCGATTGCGTGATAATTATTGGTTTGATTTGTGATAAAATAGAACCTTGTGTGATACTTTAAAAATATTAAGGGAGTTCATCATGTCATTGATGTCCAAAACCGATTTCCGCAAAGTGTGGTATGCTGTGCTACCACTTTTTGTCAGTTATTTACCATTAGGACTGGCGAGCGGTATTTTACTACAGTCGGTACATTTCAACGTCTTTCAGACGTTCTTGATTTCAGTGCTTGTTTTTTCAGGTGGGGGCCAATTTTTAGTGGTGGCGCTACTGGCAACGCAAAGTAGTGTCAGCACAATCTTAATGATGGTGTTCTTTTTAGAACTACGTTATGCGCTTTTGGGGGCAACCTTGTCACGCTATCTCAAGCATGAAAGTAACGGGTTCTTAGCGATTTTTTCACAATCGATGAATGACGAAAATTATGCCGTTAATCATTTGAAATTTATGACCGATAGCTCTTGGGACGGTCAAAAGGCCCTCTGGGTCAACTGGTTGTCGATGTTCGCTTGGACCTCAGCGAACATGGTGGGGACGCTTGGGGCCCAATTTATCAAGATTGATAGTAGTTTAGTGCATTTTGCGCTGACTGCCATGTTTGTTTACATGCTTGTGATGCATGTGAAAAATAAAAAGCGTCTGGTGGCCGCGGTGGTTTCTGCCGTGTTAGCCGTACTCTTTATGGTCACGATTAAAAACACCTTTGGGATTGTGTTAGCAACCCTAGTTGCGTCTTATGCTGGACATAGTTTTGAACAGTGGCAGCATAAGCGCCGTGCGCTCGCTAATCCAGCGGTTGCTGTGGAGGAATAGGAATGTCTGATTTAGCAATTTACGGTCTTATTTTCGGGTTGTTTTTAGCCGCGTACATACCGCGGGTGCTCCCAATTTTTTATTTTTCAAAACGGCAAATTCCTAGTTGGTTCCACGACTGGATGAAATATGTGCCCATTTCCTTGTTTGCGGCTTTAGTGGCAAAAGATGTGTTCATTAAAGGCACAACATTTGAATGGCGTTGGCCATATGTTGTGACGGTGGTCATCGTCTTCTTGGTTGCTTATAAGAGCCGTTCTATGGTGGTTTCGGTGATTACCGGTTTGATTGCAATTTATTTAACGACGCTATTTTTAGGTTAAAAGTCTGTCTTGGCAGGCTTTTTTTATTGCCTTGCGGTTGGGAGACGATACGTGAATATTTTTCATCTAAAGATGAAAAAGTTTAGTTTTATTTCTTGATCCGTATCCTCTAAGATAAATATAGACGTTATTTAAGGGGAAAAGCATCATGACACAAAAACATCAGCTGGCACGGACGCTATCAGGCCGGCATATTAACATGATTGCCCTGGGCGGAACGATCGGTACCGGTTTGTTTTTAGGTGCGGGTGGCTCAATTCAAAAGGCCGGCCCAGCTATTTTATTGGTCTATATCATTACTGGTTTCTTCGTTTTTGCCATGATGCGGGCGCTTGGCGAATTACTACTGTCTGACCATGATCAGACCACCTTTATTGGCTTCATCAAAAAATATCTCGGGCCACGCGCTGGCTTCGTGATGGGGTGGACTTATTGGATTGGTTGGATCATTATTGCAATGGCTGAGCTAACGGCTATTGGGCAATATATGCAGTTTTGGCTGCCAGGAACACCTGCATGGCTGTGGGAGCTAATCCTTTTGGGGCTATTGTACACCATGAATATTGTGGCAGTAAAAGCCTTCGGTGAAGCGGAATTTTGGTTCGCGTTGATTAAGATTGTGGCGATTGTGGCCATGATTGTGACGGGTATCATCATGGTTGTTGGCCATGTCCGGACAAGCGTTGGCGTGACCCAACTATCAACCTTGTGGTCACATGGTTTAGTGGCTGATCACGGGCGTCAACTCTTGACAACTTTTCAAATGGCCTTCTTTGCTTTCTTGGGCGTTGAATTTGTCGGGATTGCCGCTTCAGAAACACAAAATCCGATTAAAACGATTCCAAAATCTATCAATTCCATTATTATTCGTATTTTGATCTTTTATGTTGGGGCTTTGTTGGCCATTATGGTTATTCAACCCTGGACGGATTACAGTGCCGATCACTCACCGTTTGTCCAAGTCTTTTCAAATATTGGGATTAGTACGGCAGCCGGGATTATTAATTTTGTCATTTTGACGGCCGCGGCTTCGTCATTGAACAGTGCCTTGTTTACAACTGGGCGCATGCTCTTCTCACTTTCACCGAAAAAAAGTTACTTGGCGCAAGTTAATCGGCGTTGGATCCCGTTACGGGCGATCACAGCATCGACTATCTTGGTTGCGTTAGCCATCGGTTTGAACTATGTCTTCCCAGAAGATGCGTTCAGTCTGGTGACGTCAACGGCATCAGCGACATTTATTGGCATTTATGTGGCCTTGTTAGTGACGCATCTGAAATACCGTCGCTCAGCTGATTTTAAACAGGGTGAGCAACATTTTAAGATGCCATGGGCACCTGTATCAAATTATTTGACGATTGCCTTTATGTTAGGCATTTTTGTGATTTTACTATGCTCACCGGCAACTATGGGGACAACTATTTTTGCCATTGTATGGTTTATTGTACTCACTGTTTTGAGTATATTGCGTGTTAAAAACAACTAAAAAAACCGCCGAAAGGCGGTTTTTTTAAGCCATGAAATAAGTTAAAATTTTGGTTTCATCTAAAGCGGCTTTTTCGTCGTCACGGACATCGAGCACGATTTGACCAGCATTAAGAATAATTAAGCGATTACCATACTTTAAGGCATCGGCTAAATTATGGGTAATCATCAAAGCGGTGAGGTTATTTTTGACCACCTGATCGTTTGTGGCATGCATGAGTTGTTCAGAAGTTTTGGGATCTAGCGCTGCGGTATGTTCGTCAAGCAGTAATAATTCCGGTTTGACGCGGGTAGCCATGAGGAAACTCAACGCTTGGCGTTGCCCACCTGAGAGATCACCAGTTGCAGTTTGCAAGCGGGTATCTAAATTGTTCCCCATCACCTTGGTCAATTGGGCATATTCAGCAAGTTTTTCTTTAGTGAGTCCGCGTGGCCGCAACGTCCGTTTTTGGCCACGTTTTTCGGCTAATAACAGATTTTCAGCGACGGTCATCCGTGGCGCTGTCCCCATTTTAGGATCTTGGAAGACGCGTGCGATAGTGTCAGTTCGGGAAACGGCTGTGGTATGGGTAATATCTTGCCCGTTGTGCAATAAAGTACCTGACGCAACGGGGAGATTACCGGCAATAGTGTTAAACAAGGTAGACTTTCCGGCACCGTTAGTTCCAAGTACGGTAATGAAATCACCGTCATAAATATCAAAGTTAAGATGATCAAGGATTTTGACGTTATCACCAACGGTGACAACAATGTCTTGTAATGAAAATACCGGTTTAGTCATGTGGTGTGACTCCTTTTTTGATGACGTGTTCCACGCGTAAAGCCTGACGTAATTGTGGTAACATCATGGCGACAGCGAGGACAATGGCTGAAATCAAATTCAAATCGTTTGTTGAGAAGCCAAGTTGCAAAACGGCTAGTAGGACCAGACGGTAAATAATTGAGCCGACAATGACGGCAACGAGACGTTCGTTCAAAGATAACTCACCAAAGGCGACTTCACCAATGATAATCGAGGCCAGCGCGATAACGATCACACCAATCCCCATGTTAATGTCGGCATAGCCGTTATTTTGGGCGATGACAGCCCCGCCAAAGGCGATTAAACCATTGGAAAGCATCAAGCCCATAATGGTCATGCGATCAGTCTTAATACCAATAGATTGTGCCATTGTGGCATTGTCCCCTGTAGCAATAAAAGCTTGCCCAAGTTCTGTTTGCAAAAAGAAGATTAGGCCAAGCGTGATGACGGTAATAATTACAAAGCCGACGACAACGCCATCAAAATATTTTGGTAAGTGTTGGAGAAAGGGCGCTGAGAAAATGGATTGTTGGTTGAGCAAGGAAATATTGGCTGATCCCATAATGCGTAAATTAATTGATAATGACGCTGTCATGACTAAGATACCAGCCAAAAGGATTGGAATACGGCCTTTGGTGTAAAGTAAGCCAGTGGTTAAACCAGCTAACGTGCCCACGACAAAAGCGGCAAGGGTGGCCAAATAAGGATTAAACCCGTGCGCAATCATGGTCACGGCAGTGGCTGCCCCGAGGGGAAAGGACCCTTCAACGGTCATATCGGGGAAGTTTAAAATGCGGAAAGTGAGAAATAGGGCAACGCCTAGAACGGCCCAAAGTAGCCCTTGGCCAATGCTTGATACGATCATACTCATTTGATGACTTCTCCTTTGGTTTCTGCTGCTTTAATCATGCTGTCGGGGAGTTGAATCCCTAATAGCTGCGCTTGCTTTAAGTTCACGACCATATCCCCTTGGGTAATGGTTTTAACGGGGTAGGTGGCAGGATCTTTACCTTTGAGCACCTTGGCGGCCATGATGCCGGCTTGATACCCAATATCATATTGACTCACAGAAATAGTCGCTAAGCCACCATCTTTGACCATGGTATCAACTGCTGGAATGACTGGAATTTTGTTTTGATTGGTGACGTTAATCAGCGTCTTCATGGCACTGGCCACGCCGTTATCTTGTGGGGCATAAACCACATCCACTTGACTTGCCATGGTTTCGGCAACTTGTTGCATATCATTAGTTGTTGAAATGGTATACAGATTGACGTCGTAACCCGCTGCTTGCGCAAGTTTGGCCATGTTTTTGGCGTTATATTCACCACCGTGATCAGACGTGGTATAAATGATTCCTAATTTTTTAGCATGGGGGACAGCTTGTTGGATTACGCTGAGGTGTTGTGATAGCGGTGAGTCACCGGTCGTCCCGGTCACATTATTACCAGGATGTTGGGCTGTTTTGACTAATCCTGAGCCAGCCGGATCAGTAATACCGGCTAAAATAACCGGGTTATCACCGTTGGCTGTTTTAGCTAATGACAAAGCGGCTGGTGTCGCAATCCCAATGGTGAGGGCGGCATTTTCATTGGCAAATTTTTGTGACATTGTTTTTAAATTGGCCTGGTTCGCTTGGGCATTTTGATAATCAATTTTGATTTTCTGCCCGCTATAACCTTGTGATTTTAAGCCAGCGAGAATCCCGCGATGAATCTCATCTAGGGCGGGGTGGGTTACCAGTTGTAGGATCCCGATAGTGGGGACCGTGTCAGCCTTTTTGGCGCTACTGTTAGGGTGACTAGTTGTCACAAACGCCACGGCGAGAAAGGCGACAATGGCCGTGATGGTAGCTAGTAAACGTTTATTCATCTTCAATTCTCCGAATTTCTCTCTAAAATAAAATTGACCTTGGATGGCCACACAGGGCTTTCCAAGGTCAAAAGAAAAGTCTGTATGGCATATTCCCATACAGACTCGAATGTTACACAAAATGCGTCGGTATGGATAAAACAAATGTTTTAAACATCAGCTTCATCCGTTACCGAAAAGCTGACTTACCGACGCCACCAGGCATTGTTCAATTGTGCTAACACATTTTGCATGATTTTTTCTCCGAGTTGTTTATGGCTTTAAGAATACTAAGAAGTCCATGAGTTGTCAATAGTGACTTTAACATTTTTCCTGAGGCGTTTTTTTAATCTGTCGTTGGGCATCATCACTATTTGTGGTGTGATAGCAGAAAAATTTGCTGAAAATGTTGAAAATAACTATGATTTGAAAATGTAAACGGTCGCTTTTTTGCTCATTGACGACAAAGTTGTTAGAATAGAGAGTATGCAAAAACAACAGCATTATTTAACAGAACTGGCACTTGTGAGCTTTGGTGGTGGGATCGGCGGAAGCCTACGCTACCTGTTGCACTTTGTTCCAGGTATTGGCCCCCTACCAGTGATGACTATGATGATTAACTGGTCGGGTACGTTTCTTTTGGCTTGCCTGGGTGCCTATCTAGCACAAAGGGCGAGTCGACTCGCGAGTTGGCAAACGTTTATCGGTACGGGTGTGATTGGTGGGTATACCACGTTTAGTACGATGGTCTTGCAATATTTCCAATTGACGACAATAGCGCTTGTTTGGGCGGTAAGTTATTTGCTACTGACAATCGTTGGTGGCTTGATTTTTCTGCGCTTTGGGCGTTGGTGCGGTCGTCGGTTAGGTGGTGTGCAATGACCATACTAATGGCGATTTTTATCGGTTCTTTTGTCGGGACAATGTTACGCTATGTGTGTTTGACGTTTTGGCCGTGGCAAACGACGTATTTAACCGCTGTCTTTACCGTGAACATGATAGGGGCCTTTTTTATGGGTGTCATGTTTGCCACTAATACCTTACAAGTTTGGCATGGGGCAATAGCCACCGGTGTGCTTGGTGGTTTGACCACTTTTAGTACCATGATGACCCAAAGTGCCCAACGGCCACGGCGACAAAGTCTTTATTTGATCGTACAGGTTGCGGCGGGGTTATTGAGCTTTGTCTTAGGTAGCCTACTGGCTGTCATTTTAAAATAAATCAATAAGATACCGGCCGTTGTCCCCTTAATTAACGACTGGTTTGGGAGAAAATAATGTCTAAAATAGCAATTATTAGTGATTCAGCTTCAACAATACCGACTACCTTGCGTAATCGGTATCATATTTTCCAAGTGAATGATCCGATTATTTTCGGGGATGAAGTGTATAAAGAAACAGTTGACGTTCAGGGTCTTGGCGAATTAGTTAAGATGATGAAAGACAAGAAAATGATTGCCTCAACGTCACAACCAGCGCCTGGCGATTGGGAAGAGGCTTTGAATGATGCCAAAGCAGCCGGCTATGATGCCGCTTTGATTATCCCGATTTCTTCTGGGTTGTCAGGCGCCTTCCAAACAGCGCAAGCCGTGGCGGCTGGGTATGATGGTATGGCTGATGTGCGCGTATGGGACTCTAAGTTTGCCGTGATGGGTTCAGGTATGCAAGCCGTGATGGCTGCTGATATGGCTGAAAAGGGCCGCTCAATGGATGACATTTGGGCTGCTTTGACAACGTTACGTGAGACTTTTGATGTGCGTTTTGCTGTCAATGACATTTCACATTTGCAACGGACGGGCCGTTTATCACGTGGGGCGGCGCTAGTTGGTGGTTTGTTAAACATTAAGCCCATTTTATCAATGGATGTCCAAGGTGAAGGTAAGATTGGTGCCGTTGGCAAGGCGCGCAAGATGAGCGGCGCCTTAAAAGAAATCAAAACCGCATTAGATCAATATCTGACCCAGGTCGATTATCCAGTTCGGGCTGTTGTGGTTGATGGTAATAATCAAAAGCTCGGGGATAAGTGGTTAAAGGACTTACAAAACGAGTACCCAATGGTAACCTTTGAACGTGGTGAAATTGGGGCTTATATTGGGGTTCATACAGGTGATGGCGCCATGGGTGTCTTATGGGCCCATGATTGGGAAAATATTATTTAATCATAACTGATGATGACAGTAGTCGAGGGTAACCTTGGCTGCTGTTTTATTTTTTTTGTGGCGCATAGTGTCTTAGTGTGACATGATATAATAGAACGATACAATTAATATATGGGGACGACTAAATGAAACAATCGAAAGCATACCAAATTACGTATGAGGTATTAAATGCCGTCACGCACGGCTTGGGATTTTTGTTAGCCGTTGGCGCAGGCATTGCGCTCATTTTTCATGTCTTGCGGCGTCCAGTCACGGGGCTGGAAATCACGGCTATTGCCATCTATGTGTCTACGGTGGGCTTCTTCTTACTAGCTTCCACGCTTTTCCATTCGCTGGTCTTTACGCGCGCGGCTAAAACCTTTCAATTCTTTGATCATGCCGGGATTTACCTAGTGATTTTGGGCAGTTATACACCATATACTTGGCTATTAATTAAAGGTTGGGTCGGTTGGACGATCTGGGGTGCCATTTTGGCAATGACCATTGCTGGCTTTATCTATGACCTATTTTTTGTGGGCCGTTGGCCATGGGTGTCCGTGACGATTTATTTGGTTATGGGTTGGTTGATTGTCTTAGCGATGCCGGTACTTTGGGGCGTTTTGTCACATACAGCCTTTTGGTTGTTGCTGGCTGGTGGCTTGACTTATTCAGCAGGGACAATTTTCTATCTCGTACCAAAAATTCCAATGGGTCATGTTTACTGGCATGTTTTTGTGCTAGGTGGCGCTGGCTTAATGTTTGCTAGTATTTATATCAGTCTATGAAAAAAGCAATCATCAGTTGATGATTGCTTTTTTGCTGCTTTAATGCAAAGAAAAACAGCACATCAGATCTGATGTGCTGTTAATGTAGTGGACAGTCAGGGGCTCGAACCCTGGACCCACGGATTAAGAGTCCGTTGCTCTACCAACTGAGCTAACTGTCCATATCGTTGTATTGTTTCAAACAACATATAATATAATATCATGGGATTAAAATTTGTGCAACACTTTTTAGCAAAAAAATGCTGAAATTGACATTTTATGGCGAGTTGCAAGAATATAGTATAAAATAAAGAAAGTTAAATTGGAAGGAATTGTAGTTGTTAAGTGATCAGCTACACAGTGATTAACCTATGTTAGACTTTATCAAATCAGTGATCATTGGGATTGTTGAAGGGATGACTGAATTCTTGCCCGTGTCATCAACTGGCCATATTATCTTGGCAGAATCGTTAATGCAAATCCCTGGTGGTGCCCTTTGGACTAAGAGTTTTACGGCTGTTTTCGATTATGCCATTCAACTCGGCGCAATCTTTGCCGTGATTCAACTTTACTTCCATAAATTAAATCCGTTCTCAGCGCAAAAAACACCACGTGAACGTTTCCAAACTTGGCGTTTGTGGATGAAAGTGATTGTTGGTGTTTTGCCAGCGGTTGTGTTTGGACTATTGTTGAATGACTTTATGGATGCGCATTTGTTGAATCCATGGGTCGTGTCAGCGACGTTGATCATCTACGGTATTGCGTTTATCGTGATTGAAAATCGCCAAAAGGGTATTGCGCCACGTGTCACTGACGTTAACAAGGTGACGTATCAAATGGCGTTGTTCATCGGTTTGTTCCAATTGCTTTCACTAGTACCTGGAACATCACGTTCTGGGGCAACAATCCTGGGTGCCATTTTGCTAGGTGCCTCACGATTTGTTGCGGCTGAATTCTCATTTTTCTTGTCAATTCCAGTGATGTTTGGGGTGACAATCTTGAAAGTGGGGATGTACTTGCTACATGGTGGCTCATTTACTGGTGGTCAGCTCGGCGTTCTCTTTGTTGGGTTCGTTGTATCATGGCTTGTTGCTTTGTTTGCCATCAAGTTTATGTTGCGCTACATTCAAAACAACGACTTCAAGGCCTTTGGTTGGTACCGAATTGTGATTGGTATCGTCTTCTTGATTTTGGGTGCTGCTGGTTTGCTCCACATGGCCTAATAAAAAAGCTTTCTGAACTGAACCCCATAAGTTGGAGTAAATCCAACCTATGGGGTTCAGTTCATTCAAACGATGGTTTGAAAGCTTTTTTAAATGTCTTGAAACAATGCCGCCCAGGCTTTTTGAGAGAGTTTAGCCGGTTTTGGTCGGCGTGGTTTGGGTTGATAGGTGGCTTGTTTATAGTAACGGACAATGTCGGCTTGGACGTCCTTTTCTAACGGTAAGCCCACTCTGACAAAATCAAGGGCATCAGGTGGTAAATCAGGGTAGTTGTGATAATGGGTGATAAACCATTGTTGCATGGTGGAGTTCAGGCCAGCGTGGCGGCGGATACGTTGTAAAATTTCATCGAGGCCGAAGTTGATATGATGAATTTGCGTTTGCAGTTGCCGCATAACGGTTTCAGGAATACCCAGATGATCGGCAAAATGGGTGATGCCTAACCGGATTGCTGTGCCTTCGCCATTTTCTAAGACATATTGATGCTTGAGTCGGCGGCCACACGCACAGTATAGTTGTTTTTCTGTGGGCGTATCATAGGCGTCGTTATAGTGGTACGCTTTGAAAAACCATTGGCCATCACGACCGAAAAGTTGGCGATCCATCATCAAAGAGGTCTGACGGTAGCGAATGTGTTGTATCAGCACGGCTTGTTGTTCAGCGGTTAATTGTTGCCACGTTTCTTGACGGCGTGCTTTGGTGAGGGCAACTTTGTGAGATTTTGGTCTTGTCATTGTAAAATTATTGGTTCATGTGTTCGTTTTAACAAACGTTTGTTCTTAGTTGTGGTAAATAAAAGCTAGGCTGCTAGCCTAGCAACGTCATATTATGGCCGTTCAGGTACTGAAAAAGTCATATCTGGGGGTGTCAGTAGACCAATGTCTTTGACAACAACCTGACCAGAGAGATGGCCGCCCACTTTTTGGGTGAGACCAAGTTTGTTATAACCAAACGTGACGGTCGTGTGGGCTTTGAGTGCCGCCCCGCGGACTTCACCGGTTGAAGCATCAATACCGGTTGGTGTATCAACTGCAATAACAGTTTTTTCGATGTGATTGGCTGCTTTAATCATTTTCTGCAAGCCTTCGGGGAGGATATTATTTAAACCAGTCCCAAAAATCGCATCAATAATTAAGGTTGCTTGGTTAAAGTCACTTTTTTCGGCCCGTACCAACCCGTACTTTTCGATAATGGCGAGTTGCCGATGAACGGCATCTTTAGCGCGTGCCACGTTACCCACAAATTGTAGGGAAACGTTGAAACCTTGTGCGTAAAGCAAGCGGGCAATCGCGACACCGTCGGCGCCGTTGTTGCCTAAGCCGGCAAGGACGAGGATATGATCTAAATTAAAATGGCCAGCGCCAATGACGTCAAGGACTGCCATTGCGGCACGTTCAATGAGTACGTCTTGTGGCATCCCGATTGTTTCTACGGTATAGTTATCAATTTTCTGCATTTCTGCAGCTGTTACAAGTTGCATGCGCGTCACTTTTCTTTCTCAATCTGCATTTTATTATACAGGATATTCGCGTATCGTGGGATATGATTTCCTTGACTTGTTAATGTTCGTCTTTTTATTTGATATAATAGGTAGTAAATCTATTGGGAGGCAACACATGCAACACCTTGACTACAGTCAGCAAGATACTTGGCGACAAGCTGACGACACACCATTTCAATCACCGATTGATATCAATCAACAGCAAAGTAAACCAGTGATGGCCTCAGCCATGACCTTAACATTTCAAGGCCAAACCACCTATGATGATCGGATTGTGGGTGAACAATTCTTAGTGAATGGCACATTGCAATTGGATGGTGAGACCTGGCAATTAGAACGTTTCCATTTTCATGATGGGGCAGAACATTTGATTGATGGTCAGCGGCATGATGCTGAAATTCATTTTGTGTGTCGACAAGGTGAGCGCGTCTTGGTCTTAGCTGTTTTAGCTGATGTCGCAAGTGACGTGACATCAACCCCTATTCAGGCCATTTTAAACGGGCCGGTGGCCGCACAAACACTCGTTGGGTTACTACCCACTGATCGTGCGTATTTTCGCTATGTGGGTTCCTTGACAACACCACCGTTAGGTCAAGATGTGACGTGGCTCGTTTTGGCACAACCCATTGGCATGACAGCCGCAGATACTGCTTTGTTGCATGCGCGCTATCCCGAAAACTATCGTGATGTACAAGCGTTAGCTGGCCGTGAAATTTTATATGTATCAGGGAAAAAATAATTATGTGGTCGTGATATTTGACAAGACTAAGCGCCGTAGACGGTGCTTTTTTTGTTGTGAAACACCACTGTATCAGGTAAACTAGAGATTATGGAAAACTTTCAAGAACAATTAAAAAATCGTCGTACTTTTGCGATCATTTCGCACCCCGATGCCGGAAAAACAACGTTAACGGAACAACTATTGCTCCATGGTGGCGTGATTCGTGAAGCGGGAACCGTTAAAGGCCGTGGCTCAAATAAATTGGCCTCATCTGACTGGATGGCTATTGAACAGCAGCGTGGTATTTCTGTGACTTCTTCGGTCTTGCAGTTTGATTATGACGGCAAGCGAATTAATATCTTAGATACACCAGGGCATGAGGACTTTTCTGAAGACACGTACCGGACGTTAATGGCCGTGGATTCGGTGGTCATGGTGGTCGATGCCGCAAAAGGTATCGAGCCGCAAACTAAGAAGCTGTTTGAAATCGTGGCACAACGTGGCATTCCCGTCTTTACGTTCTTTAACAAAATTGATCGTGATGCGCGACCAGCCTTGGATTTGTTAGATGAGTTAGAATCGGTTTTGGGTATTCAAGCTTATCCAATGAATTGGCCGGTGGGTTCAGGACAGATTTTGCAAGGCATTTATGACTTGCAACGTGACACGATGGTGCCATTTAAAAATGCGACATCACATCCAGAAGTGGTGGATGAAACCATGGATGAAATTGAACTGTTGCGTGATGCGGGGAATCCCTTTGACCGTGACGCCATTGCGCATGGGCGCCTGACACCGGTTTTCTTTGGTTCAGCCTTGGTTAACTTTGGGGTGACCGAATTCTTACGTGATTACTTGGCCTATGCGCCGGCGCCAGCTGCCGTGACAACGGTTGATGAACAAGTCGTTGCACCAGAAGATGCGCAATTTACTGGTTTCGTCTTTAAAATCCAAGCGAACATGGATCCACGCCATCGTGACCGAATTGCCTTTGTGCGGATTGTGTCCGGCGAATTTAGTCGTGGGATGGACGTGACCTTACAACGTAACAATAAAAAGTTGAAGTTGTCGAATGTCACGCAATTCATGGCTGAAGAGCGTGAAAACGTCCAAACGGCTGTACCTGGTGATATTATAGGTGTCTATGACACGGGGAATTTTCAAATCGGTGACACGATTTATGCCGGTAAGAAGGTGGTCCAATTCCCAGATTTGCCAACTTTTACCCCAGAACTCTTTAACCGTGTGATTGCCAAAGATGTGATGAAGCAAAAGTCGTATCACAAAGGCATTCAACAATTGGTGCAAGAAGGGACGATTCAACTCTACAAGTCTTGGCAGGGCAGTGAATATATTATTGGTGCCGTGGGTCAGTTGCAGTTTGAAGTGTTCCAATTCCGGATGGAAAATGAATATAACGTCGAAATTCAATTTGAACCCATCGGTTCAAAAGTGGCGCGTTGGATTGCCCCTGAACAATTAGATGAAAAAATGGCATCTAGCCGTAACTTGTTGGTGAAGGATCGCTATGATCAACCCGTTTTCTTGTTTGAAAACAAGTTTGCGATGAACTGGTTCCACGACAAGTATCCAGATGTTGTCCTAGAAGAAAAAATGTAATCCCAAAAACAATCGCAGTTAAAACGTGTGATTGTTTTTTTATTTTTAATCCTATTGTAAGCGTTTACATAGTGTGGTAGAATAAAGATAACAAATAAAGAGGAGGCCATTAATGACGCAAAGTAATTTATCAGAAATTGCAGCGTTAGGGCATCAACTTGTAGACAATGGTTAATAACAATAACATCCTAAGGGATAACATCAAAGCGTGATTTGAACCATTAACCGGCGTGATAAAAATTTATCCACTACGTCAAATAGACATAACAGCAGATGATATTTTCTGGACAATAGTGACAAGTAATGTAGGGGTGATAAATTGGCAAGAAGCGAGAAGATGACCGAACGTGAATGTTTCAGCTTCAATCTGCGTTTGCAGCGCAACCTTATAATTACATACAACAGAACCTGACATTATGCATAGCATGAGTCAGGTTCTTTGGTTTATAATGGAAGTGTTGAAACTCGCGCTGGTTGTGGGTTTTAGAATATTTAGGAGGATGTGTTAACGCGAGTTGACAAAACACGATTATGACGACAAAAGCAAATAATGCGATTTATGATGTCCATGATAAGCCGCCTTTTTGGACGTGGTTTGGGCTATCATTGCAACACTTATTCTCAATGTTCGGTGCGACAGTCCTCGTGCCGTTGTTGGTTGGTTTAAATCCTGGGGTTGCGTTATTTACCTCGGGTGTCGGCACGTTGCTCCACATGCTGATTACCCGTGGGAATATTCCGGCTTATATGGGCTCAAGTTTTGCCTTCATTATTCCGATGACGTCATTGATGAAAACGCTGGGTTATCCTGGGGTCGCACAGGGAATTATCTCTGTTGGTCTGGTTTACCTTGTGGTCGCAGCTATCGTGACCTTTATTGGGACACGTTGGATTGATCGCTTGTTCCCAGCGGAATTAGTTGGGCCAATCATTGTGGTGATTGGCTTGAGTTTGGCTGGTTCAGCGGCTAGTTCAGCCACGATGTTAAATGGGAAATATGATTGGAAAATCTTTGTGGTGGCGTTGATCACATTGCTTGGGACAATTGCCTTTAACATGTTTCTCAAAGGTTTCTTAGGCCTATTATCAGTCCTATTAGGGATTATTTTTGGTTACATTGTCGCGTTGGTCTTTGGGTTGGTTGATTTATCACCAGTTGCTGCCGCACATTGGTTCCAATTACCAGATTTTGAAACGTTTATTGGCAAAGATGGTTTTCAGTTCTATCCTGCCGCTGTTTTGAGTATGGCACCGCTTGCTTTAGTCACCTTGTCTGAACATTTGGGTCACTTGATGGTGTTGTCAAAAGTGACGGGACATGATTTCTTTAAAAACCCTGGCTTGAAGCGTACCTTAGCTGGTGATGGAACGGCTTCAATTGTTGCGGGGTTAGTTGGTGGACCGGCGGTCACGTCTTATGGTGAAAACATTGGCGTGATGCAATTGAGTCGTGTTTATTCCGTTTGGGTTATTGGTGGTGCTGCCGCCTTTGCTGTTGTTTTCAGTTTCATTGGTAAATTATCAGCTTTGATTTCAACGATTCCAGGTGCGGTAACTGGTGGTGTCGGCTTTGTGTTGTATGGTGTCATTGCGGCAGCTGGTTTGCAAGTCATCGTTGATAACAAAATTGATTACACGCAGAAGCGCAATTTGATGATTGCAGCGCCAATATTAGTGATTGGTATTGGTAATTTCCATTTGCAACTTGGACCACAAGTTGATTTTTCTGGTGTGGCGATTGCAACATTGTTAGGCATTATTTTGAATTTAACGCTGCCAAAAGTGGCGGCGAGTGAAAAGTAACAAGTGGGTCACCACTTGTTTTTTTTATCACAAAAAACGCGATATTTAATGCAAAATAGCGACTGGGTTGCGTTGAAGAAACCGCTGGGTCAAGTCATGATGAGCCGACAGGTGAAATTATGAGGCCACGCGCAATTTTTTGGTTGAGCAGGACTATGCCTAGATATAACTCTATTTTGTGGGTTATAATACCGTTAAAAAATTGATAATTCTTCTCCAAATCACGTCAAGATTATATTTTTTCTAGATTTCAAAAAATGAAACGCTTTCTTTGTGAAAAAGTGGGGTAAAACGGTTGTATTTCATTTTGAAAAGCGTATTATAGATTTATATGTTATGACGAATAGCCGTTTACGACCATTTCGCCAAATTTATTGAGAAAGGAGAAGGCGCATGGATGACCCTACGGCACCGTTTGAGTTTCTTGGCCTCACGTTTGACTGGGGTACGATAATTTCAACGTTGCTGGCTATGGCAATCGTTGTGATTGTATCAATTGTGCTCACACGACAGTTGTCGATACGACCAGGTAAGCGACAGAATTTGATTGAATACTTACTTGATTTTACGAACAACATCGTGGATGGCCAATTGCCACAGAAACAGGCACGCCAATTTGGTTTGTACGCATTTACGTTGTTTTTCTTCATCATTGTGGCAAACGAAATGGGTATGCTGCTGCAATTGCAGGGTGCAAATGGGGTGACTTATGTTAAGTCCCCGACTGCGGACCCGATCGTGACGATGACGTTAGCCGTGATGACATTGATGGTAGCCCACGGTATGGGTGTCCAACAACTTGGTTTTAAGGGTTACCTTAAAAATATGTTGTTGACCCCTTATGCTTGGATGCTACCCCTTAATATCATTGAACAATTGGCTAACTTCTTAACGTTATCACTGCGTTTGTTTGGTAACATTTTCGCTGGTGAAATGTTATTGACACTCGTGGCTAAAAGCCTCGCTTGGCCGGGACACTTTAATGGGTTCTGGACAGTGTTGGCATTGCCGATTGAAATGGTCTGGCAAGGCTTTTCACTCTTTATCGGTGGAATACAGGCCTACGTATTTGTAATCTTGACTGGCGTATTTATCGCACAGTTGTCAGGTAACGAATAAATGTACGCGGTAAGAGTTGCTGCTCTTACTGAACAACACGCGGGAGCGTTTCATCTAATAAAAATAGACTGATGTTGGCACATGACGGATATTGTCTGCTGTCGACACGATATGAATAAGGAGTAATCTCATGGATTTGCACAATCTTGGTGTAATCGCAGCGGGTATTGCAGCCGCTGGAGCCGCTATTGGTGGTGGTATTGGAAACGGTGTTTTGATTTCACAATTCTTAGCAGGTATGAGTCGTCAACCAGAACTTGAAAGCCGTTTGTTGTCTCGTATGTTCTTGGGTGTTGCGTTGGTCGAAGTTATGCCAATTTTGTCAATTGTCTTCGCCTTTATGTTGATGAGTAAGTAATCATATAGAATGAGTGGAGGAAAATCATGTTTGGTTTAACAACCTTAGCAGCACATCAATTGCCACTCGGTAATATGCTGTTTATTATCATTTCATTCCTCGTGCTGATGGTTATTTTGAAGAAGGTGGCTTACGGGCCGTTGACTAAAGTACTTGACGAACGTGCTGCGAAAATTTCGTCGGACATTGATAGTGCGGAAAAAGCACGTCAAGAAGCCGAAAAATTAGCTGCACAACGGCAAAGTGAATTAGCTGATACGCGTCAACAGGCAACCAAGGTTGTCGCTGACGCCAAAGCTAGCGCACAAAAGCAAAGTGAAGCATTACTTGCTGCTGCTTCTGAACGTGCAACTTTAATTAATCAGCAAGCGCAAACAGATGCTGAGAAGCTCAAGGAAGACGCGATTTCTAACGCAAAAGACGATGTAGCAGCGCTCTCAGTAGCGATTGCTTCAAAGCTGATGCAAAAGGAACTCTCGTTAGATGATCAACAAGCATTAATTGATGCTTACATTTCAGATTTAGAAACTAAATAAGGAGTATTGGGATGGCAAAAAATCTTAAAGATGTCGCTAACCAATACGCTAAAGCAATTTTTGACTTGTCTAGTGACCATCAAATAGTTGATGAAACACTAGCAGATTTACGTGCGATTAAGGCCGTGCTTGCAGACAGCCCAGATTTTATTCAAGCTGCAACATCAAATGATGTTGACGCACAGGTCCGTGATAATTTGTTACAGACGTTGACACAAGGCGCAGTTGAACCCGTACAAAATTTGGTGAAGCTATTAGCACGTAATCAACGTCTTAACGTATTGCCCTTAGTGGTTGATGCGTTTAATCAGTATTATAACGAGGCCAACGGCATCGTGGATGTGACAGCAACAACAGCTGTGGCATTGGACGACGCGCGTTTATCAAAATTAGCCAATGTCTTTGCCGCTAAAACTGGCGCAAAGCAGGTTAATCTGACAAATGTTGTGGATACAACAATTCTTGGTGGGGTGATTTTGAAGTCACAGTCAACCTTGATTGATGGTAGTCTACAAACAAAAATTGCCAAAATGAAGGCACAATTATTAGGTTAGTGAGGAAGAATAATGGCGATTCAAGCTGAAGAAATTTCTGCTTTAATTAAGCAACAGCTCGAAAAGTTCGACACAACGCTAACTGTAGAAGAAGTGGGAACTGTTACTTATATTGGTGACGGTGTGGCCCGTGCAACTGGCTTGGCCAATGTTATGGCTGGTGAATTGCTCGAATTTGCTAATGGCACGTTCGGTATGGCCCAAAACCTCGAATCAAGTGAAGTCGGAATCATCATTCTTGGTGATTATGACGATATTCGCGAAGGTGATACAGTTAAGCGTACTGGCCGCATCATGGAAGTACCGGTCGGCGAACAATTAATTGGGCGTGTTGTGAACGCGTTGGGACAACCCATTGATGGTATGGGTGAAATCAAGACAGATAAGACACGTCCGGTTGAAGTTAAAGCACCAGGTGTCATGGAACGTAAGTCTGTCTCTGAACCATTACAGACAGGGATTAAAGCAATTGATGCCCTTGTACCAATTGGTCGAGGCCAACGTGAATTGATTATCGGTGACCGTAAGACGGGTAAGACGTCTTTGGCCATGGATACAATTTTGAATCAAAAAGATCAAGACATGATCGTGATTTATGTGGCGATCGGACAAAAAGATTCAACGGTGCGTACACAAGTTGAAACATTACGTCAACTTGGGGCGATGGATTATACCATTGTCGTGAATGCTGGTCCTTCAGAACCAGCACCAATGCTGTATTTGGCCCCTTATGTTGGTGCAGCAATGGGTGAAGAATTCATGTATAACGGCAAGAACGTGTTGATTGTGTATGATGATCTATCAAAGCAAGCCACGGCTTACCGTGAACTGTCATTGATTCTACGTCGGCCACCAGGTCGTGAAGCCTATCCAGGTGATGTCTTCTATTTGCACTCACGTTTGCTCGAACGTGCAGCCAAGTTGTCAGATGAACTGGGTGGTGGTTCAATGACAGCCTTGCCAATCATTGAAACACAAGCTGGCGATGTTTCTGCTTATATTCCAACTAACGTGATTTCAATCACAGATGGTCAAATTTTCTTGGATGCTGAACAATTCTATGCTGGTGTACGACCAGCCATTGATGCGGGAACTTCTGTGTCACGTGTTGGTGGTGATGCGCAAATTAAGGCGATGAAGAAGGTTGCCGGCACATTGCGTTTGGACTTGGCATCATTCCGGGAACTTGAAAGCTTTGCACAATTCGGTTCTGATTTGGATGCGGCAACCCAAGCTAAGTTGGCGCGTGGTCGTCGGACGGTTGCAGTTTTGAAGCAACCATTGCACCATCCAATGCCGGTTGAACAACAAGTGTTGGTGTTGTATGCTTTGACACATGGTTATTTGGATGACGTGGCAATTGCAGATATTCAACGTTTCCAAGATGAATTGATTGCTTATGTCTCAGCCAATGCAGACGATATCTTTAAGACAATTGTTGCAACAAAGGACTTGCCAGATGAAGCTGTTATGAATTCAGCAATTGAAGCCTTTAAGGCTGGTTTTGCTGGTTCAGCAGCAGAATAATAGGAGGACGCTGCAATGGCTTCTTTGCAAGATATTCAGCGTCGTATCTCATCCACAAAAAAGACGCGGCAAATTACGAGTGCCATGCAAATGGTCTCAACAGCTAAACTCAACCAAATTCAACGTTACAGTGCGGGCTATCAAGCCTACGCTGCACGGTTAGAGGCGGTTGTCGAACATTTAGTATCAGCGAACTTGTTTCGTAATGCTGATGCTAAGCACATTCCACTCATTGCACAACGTCCAATTAAGAAGACTGGAATTCTTGTGGTAACCTCTGATCGTGGATTGGTGGGTTCTTATAATGCTAATATCATTAAACAAACCAACGCCTTGTTGGCGCGTTTAGGTTTGGACCAAAACAACACGGTGATTTTGGCAGTTGGTGGTAATGGGGCTGATTTCTATAAAAAGCGTGGCTTCAACGTGATCTTAGAGCATCGTGGTGTGTCTGATATCCCATCATTTAATGAAATTCGTTCGGTCGTTAGAACGGTGACAAGCTTGTATGAAACAGAAGTGTTTGATGCTTTGCATGTTGTGTACAATCACTTTGTAAACCGTTTGACGAGTGAATATCGTGATGTCCAGCTCTTACCTTTGACCGGTGATACGTTGGATGCGATGGGTGGCACAGATGCTGCGAAAGCAGAGTTAGACGTTCAAAGTGCGTATGAAATTGAACCAGATACGACGGCTGTCTTAAACGTAGTGTTACCGCAATTTGCACAGAGTCTCGTGTATGAGGCTGTTCTTGATGCGAAGACGGCTGAACATGCAGCTTCATCGACAGCGATGAAGAGTGCTACTGATAACGCCAAAGACCTTATCAGTGGTTTGGAGTTGCAGTTTAACCGTGCGCGTCAGGCAGCAATTACGACAGAAATTACAGGTGGTATGGCAGCGCTTGAGTAAGGTGCGACCAACTGTAACCATTAATCAAATTAAACGCTGCGTGTTTGCAGTGATGTGTGGCACAAATTTAAAGATGTCATATGCTAAATTGAAAGGAAAACGACAATGAGTACTGGAAAAGTCGTACAAGTGATTGGTCCGGTCGTCGATGTTGCGTTTGAACCAGGAGATGTCATCCCTGAAATCAATAACGCGCTCAAAATCGATAAGGGCAATGGTCAAACTTTGACAGTTGAAGTATCATTGGCACTGGGCGACGGTGTGGTTCGTACCATTGCGATGGACTCAACTGATGGCCTCCAACGCGGTATGTCAGTAACGGACACTGGCGCTGCAATTCAAGTGCCAGTTGGGGATGCGACATTGGGTCGTGTGTTCAATGTTTTGGGTGAACCAGTGGATAATAATGGTCCGGTGGCGCCTGATACACCACGTCATTCAATCCATCGTGCTGCACCTAAGTATGATGAATTGGCAAGTTCAACAGAAATTTTGGAAACTGGGATTAAGGTGATTGATTTGTTAGCACCTTATATCCGTGGTGGAAAAATTGGGTTGTTCGGTGGTGCCGGTGTTGGTAAGACGGTGCTAATTCAAGAATTGATTCATAATATTGCACAAGGCCACAATGGTATTTCTGTCTTTACGGGTGTCGGTGAACGCACACGTGAAGGTAACGATATGTATCATGAAATGGCTGAATCAGGTGTTTTGAGCCAAACAGCCATGGTTTATGGTCAAATGAACGAACCACCAGGTGCGCGTATGCGTGTTGCGTTGACTGGTTTGACAATGGCAGAAAGCTTCCGTGATAACGAAGGTAAGGATGTGTTGTTGTTTATCGATAACATTTTCCGCTTTACGCAAGCTGGTTCTGAAGTGTCAGCCTTGCTTGGTCGTATTCCTTCAGCCGTTGGTTATCAGCCAACGTTGGCCACAGAAATGGGTCAATTGCAAGAACGAATCACGTCAACCAAGAAGGGTTCTGTCACATCTATTCAAGCCGTTTATGTGCCTGCCGATGATTATACGGATCCGGCACCAGCTACAACATTTGCGCACTTGGATGCCACAACGAACTTGGAACGTTCCCTAACACAACAAGGTATTTATCCAGCCGTGGATCCATTGGCGTCAACTTCTTCAGCGCTTGACCCACAAGTTGTTGGTCAAGAACACTATGAAGTAGCGACAGAAGTACAACGGACTTTGCAACGCTATCGTGAATTGCAAGACATTATTTCAATTTTGGGAATGGATGAATTGTCAGACGAAGAAAAGACAACGGTTAACCGTGCACGTCGTATCCAATTCTTCTTGTCACAACCATTCTCAGTTGCGGAAACATTCACCGGTATTAAGGGTGAATATGTCCCTGTTTCAGAAACAGTGCGTTCATTTAAGGAAATCTTGGCCGGTAAGTATGATGACTTGCCAGAAGATGCTTTCCGTAACGTTGGTGTGATTGAACAAGTTGTTGAAAAAGCCAAGACAATGGCCCAATAAGGGGGTATTGAGAGATGGCAGATGAAAAGACCGCAACAGGCATTACAGTCCAAATTGTGACCCCTGTTGGTGAAATATATAATGAACCAAATGTAGATTTGGCCATTGTGAATACACAAGGCGGCCAAATTGGTGTCATGAAAAAGCATGTGCCGTTACTCGCTGCGCTAACCATTGATGAATTAATCATCAAAAAAGGCGATCAACGTGAAGTTTTAGCGGTGAATGGTGGTATTGCGGAATTTTCAAATGACCTGTTAACAGTTGTTGCTGACAGTGCTGAAACTTCTGACACCATTGATGTGTCTCGGGCGCAGAATGCCAAAGAACGTGCGGAAGCCCGTATTGCGCATGCCCAAGATGATAAAAATGATGCCGAATTGGCACGAGCACGGGTTGCCTTAATGCGTGCCGTTAACCGTATCCATGTGGCGGCGGTCAAGCAAGGCAAGTAATGTGCTGTAAGATAAAGCATGAAAAACCGAACAGTAATGTTCGGTTTTTTTGTGTCTTTTTAAATGTTAGACGTTGTTCAAAATACAAACGTTCGGATTAGACGTTATATTTTGGTTTAATGTTCATGACGTGCCGGATGTTCCATTTTAAAATGAGGAGATTATAATTTGAAATCAGAATTATTGCCGTGTTTTTCTGCTATATTGTAAAGAACGCAAATATACACCATCTTTACGCAACTAGGCCGTGTTTTTTGACACAGCTTCTGTATGCTGAAGACAGTCATATTTGAGACACAAATTGCACGATGGGTATAAGGAGAGAAATACCATGAGTAAGAATGCGAAAACGCTCGCAGGGATCGCTGTTGTTGTGATAATTGCAATTGCAGCCTATTTTGGTTTCACACATACAGGGTCAAAGTCAACGTCAGAAAAGACGATTCAAGACCTCAAGGTTTACTTTGTGCCATCAAAGCAACCAGATCAAATCATTACCATGACCAAGCCGTTAAAAGGTTTGCTGATTGAGCAATTGAAAAAAGAAGGTTATGACGTTAAAAACGTTGATATCAAAGTTGGAACAAGTTACGAAGCAGCTGGGGAAGCCTTGACTTCAGGAACGGCTGATGTCGGTTTCATTCCTGGGGGAACTTATGTCATGTACCAAGATGGTGCGCAAGCGTTGTTGACTGCAACACGCGCTGGTCTGAACAAGGATTCTGCTGATGCAGCTAAGTGGAATGATGGCAAACCAACCGAGAAGACAGATAAGCAAGTATCAACGTACCGATCAATTTTGATTGCTGGGCCATCAGCTAAGGGACAAGAATTGGCCAAAAAAGTCAATGCTGGTGAAAAGTTGACCTGGGATGATTTGAATTCAGCCAAGTGGGGCTTGTCATCAACGACGTCATCAGCAGGTTACATTTATCCATCACTCTGGTTGGATAAGCGCTATGGTAAAACGGTTGCGGATTTGAAAAATACGGTGACAGTTGATTCATACGGCTCAGGTATGGCACGTTTGGCTGCTGGTCAAATTGATATTTTGCCAGCTTATGCCGATGCCCGTAGTGACTTTGCGAAAATGTGGACAACAGATTACCAACAACCAAAATCAATCTGGGCCGAGACAAACGTCATCGGTGTGTCACAAAACATTTATAACGATACAATTTCTGTTTCAAAGAAGTCAAAGATTATGACACCGGCATTTCAAAAGGCTTTGTCACAAGCTTTCATTAATTTAGCTAAGACGCCTGAAGGTAAAAAAGTGATTGCCATCTACTCACATGAAGGTTATGTGCCAGCGAAGTCATCAAACTATGATGGCGAACGCGCTGCCCAAAAGTTGCTGAAATCAACACAAAAGTAAACACACAAGATAAGGCGGCGCTGATAATAGCGTCATCAGTCAAAGTGTTAGAACAGTGAGTGGCTATCATAGAAAAGCAGCGCAACTTTGCGCCGCTTTTCTTGCGTTAGAACAGCAAGACTGGCGCACGGCACAGAAAATGAGGACGGCAAAAATGATCAAATTTGAACATGTCTCAAAAACCTATCCCAATGGGGTCAAGGGGCTACAAGATATTAATTTAGAAATTCAAGACGGTGAATTTATTGGCATTATTGGGATGTCGGGGGCAGGAAAGTCGACGCTGATTCGGACGATCAATCGCTTGAATAATATTACCGAAGGCCAACTCACAGTTGATGGGATTGAAATTTCGACTTTGAAAGGGCAAGCCTTGCGACAATACCGGCGCAAAGTGGGGATGATTTTCCAATCGTATAATCTTGTGCCACGTATCTCAGTCCTCAAAAATGTGATGAGTTCGTTGGTGCCGGATATGCCATTTTGGCGCGTGTTGTTTGGGGTATTTTCCAAAACAGAAAAGATTCGCGCCTTAGAGGCACTAGATCGAATGTCAATGTTAGATAAAGCATTCGTGCGGACTGATCAATTGTCTGGTGGTCAACAACAACGGGTGTCATTAGCGCGGACATTAACGCAAAACCCAAGCGTCCTACTGGCTGATGAACCTGTGGCAGCGTTAGATCCGGTGACGGCGCACGAAGTCATGGATGACTTTAAGCGGATCAACCAAGAATTAGGCCAAACGGTGTTGATTAACATTCATCATGTTGACTTAGCCTTAGAATATACGCAGCGTATTATCGGTATTCGTGCGGGGCAAATTGTTTATGATGGCCCAGCTAGCGGCATCAATCAAGCCACCCTGGACTTAATCTACAGTAAAGATGAGGGACAGTAATGGGCTGGTATGATAAATTATTTGAAGCCGAAACCTATCAATTAGCTAATGGTAAAGTGGTCTCACAAAAATTTACGCGATTGCCACTCATTATCGTGTTATTGCTAATTGGTATTAGTATCTCGGTATGGGTAACTGGGTTTAGTTTGGTCACCTTAGTGACCAATTTTGTCGGTTTTTGGCAAATTCTGGCGAGCATGTGGCCGCCTAATTTGGCCTATTTTTCACAAGTGTGGCCACCGTTGTTGGTCACGATTCAAATGTCATTTTTTGGCTCGTTTTTTGGGGCAGCGTTGGCTTTGCCGTTTGCAATTTTAGCGGCGCACAACGTGATGAATCATCGACTAGTCAATTTAGTGGTGCGTTTTATTTTAACCGTTGTGCGAACGATTCCGACATTGGTGGCCGCGTTGATTGCGACTTATATTTTCGGGTTGGGCACCTTTGCCGGCACCGTGGCGATTTTCCTTTTTAGTTTCTCATTTGTCGGGAAACAATTATTTGAATATATTGAAACGGTGAATATGGGGGCCTATGAAGCGTTAATCGCTACTGGTGCCAGTGCACCGCGGGCGTTTGTGACCACCATCTTGCCACAAATTTTACCGACTTATTTATCAACGTCGTTATTTGCGTTTGAAGGTAATGTGCGTTATGCCGCTATTTTAGGCTATGTTGGTGCTGGTGGGATTGGGATGATTTTGAATGAAAAAATTGGCTGGCGAGAATTTCAAAGTGTGGGCATGATTTTGCTAGCAATCTTTGTCGCTGTGATCGTGATTGAGATGGTTAGTCAACAATTACGTCGCTATTTGAGTTAAGGAGAGAGCAGATGAATCAAAAATTAACGTCAGTTCTCAATCAAGCACCACGCCGTGGCCGTCAATATACCCTGATTGCGCTGGTATTGCTTGTTTTGGTTGGGTTATCGTCACCGGCATTAAAGGGGGCAGATATTACCGCTAAAGGTTTTGACATTGGTCAGAGTATTTTAACGGGGCTTGTCACACCAGATACACAATTGCTGTTTGGCTTAGGTGACAGTGGGGTGGCCTACTTAATTTTGCAAACGATTGCTATTGCGTTTCTTGGCACTTTGGTTGGGGCAGTGATTGCGGTGCCGCTATCATTTGTATCAGCGACGAATATTGTGCCGCGACCAGTTGTGATTGTGACCCGTTTTATCATTATGGCCATTCGGACCATTCCGTCATTAGTTTATGGTTTGATGTTTATTCGTGTCACGGGGCCTGGGCCATTTGCTGGGGTCATGACATTGGCGGTGGTTTCAATTGGAATGATTTCGAAGTTATTTATTGAAACAATTGAAGATTTGGATCCTGGTATTTTAGAATCGTTGGATGCGTTTGGGTCAACTTTTTTCCAGAAAATTCGCTATGGTGTCTTACCACAATTGGGGCCAGATTTTATTTCAATTTTAGTGTATCGGTTTGATATGAATTTACGGGAAGCGACTATTTTAGGGCTTGTCGGCGCTGGGGGTATTGGAGCGCCAATGATTTTTGCCTTGAGTGCGTATCATTGGCATCAAGTGGGCGCTATTTTAATCGGACTCTTCATTTTGGTCTTTGTCGTGGAAATTTTGTCGGACAAATTACGACAAAAAATTTTACGGGGCTAGGACACCTAGACGACCAAGGTCGTCTTTTTTAGGAGGAGACAATGAAACAATTTAAACTGTATTATACATCTGACGTCCATGGCTATTTACTCCCAACGGACTACATACAAGCGGGTGCGCAGCCGTTAGGCTTAGCCAATGCGGCCACTCATTTTCAAAAAGATGCCCAAACGCTTATTATTGATGGCGGCGATATGTTTCAAGGCTCACCAATGTTGCAATATTTACAACAACAGCCGGCACAAGACGCCGTGACGACGGCCATGAATCTGGCGGGTTACGATTATGTGACGCTAGGGAATCATGATTTTAATTTTGGTTATGATGCCCTCCAGCAACATTTAGCGCGTCTGGATGCGACGGTGATTGCCGAAAATGTGACGGATTTGAACGGCCACACTCTGTACCCCGCACAAATTAAAACGCTAGGGGATGGGACACGGATTGGGTTAATGGGCTTAGTTACGGATTATATCAATATTTGGGAACAACCGGCCCATTTAAATGGCATTAAAATTACCGCACCATTGCACCAGGCCCAACAAACCGTTGCTTACTTACGGGCACATGCTGATGTGGTGATTGGGCTTTATCATGGGGGGTATGAACGCGATTTGGCCACTGGTCAATTACTGAGTGACACGACAGAAAATATGGCGTGGGCATTAACGCAAGCGCTTGATTTAGACATCTTACTCACCGCGCACCAGCATGGTGACGTGCAACCGCAAGTGATCAATGGGGTGTTAACGCTACAACTACCCAATCAAGCGAAAAAATTTGCAGTGGTAACAGGTCAAAAGCATCAAGACCAATGGCAGTTTACTGCTGAAACGAAACCAGTTGGTGACATCGCCCGCCCAGACATCGTTACAGCGCTTACGCCGTTACAACAACAAGTTGAGGCGTGGCTGGACCAACCGGTTGCGACATTAAATGCGCCAGTACCATCGGCGACGCCTTTGGAATTAGCGCAATTTGGTCATCCTATTTTGCAATGGCTTGCTGCCGTGCAACTCGCCGCTTCGCAAGCTGATGTGACACTGGTGAGTTTAAACAACAATCCGATGAGTTTACCGGCCAACGTCACGTTCCGACAAATTTTGCAAAACTATCCCTTTGATAACACCTTAGTCACTAAGCGAGTCACGGGTCGCGCGTTGCGGGCTAGTTTAGAACATACCGCAGACTACTTTATATTAGAAGAAAACGGCCAGTTGGCGATCAATCCAGCTTGGCTTCAGCCTAAAGTTGAACACTATAACTATGATTTGGTGTATGGGTTGCAATACACGTTTGATGTCACGCAACCAGTTGGGCAACGGGTGACTGCCATGCGTTTTAACGGACAAGCGGTCCAGGACGAGGATACCTTAACCGTTGCCATGAATAGTTATCGTGCTGTTGGTGGTGGCAATTATGCGGCTTATCAACAGGCACCAACTGTTTTTAGTGATGATCGGGCCGTACAAGAATTGCTAACGGCCTATTTTAAAACGCATCAGCAGCTCCCAACCGCCCCACAACTCGCCTTCAACCTGAAATATTGAACAAATTGGATTGTTAAAGTTTAGTAAATAACAGTGCGTAATATAACTGACATCATCTCGATGTTTGCTTATTATATTTAAAGCATAGAATACTCTACGTAACATATCGTAAGAAAAACTTAAATCAATCCAATAAGAGGTATATATTTCATGCTTAGTTTTAAAAAGACATTAACAGTTGCTGCTGGTGTAGCCAGCGCATTTGCTTTCGGTGCATCACATGCTAGCGCCGACACGACAGATTCACAAAACCGCCCAACAGACTATGTTGTTAAGGCTGGCGACACATTGAACAAGTTGTCAAGTGAATACAACACAACAGTTGAAGATATCGCTGCTAAGAACAACATCACTGATGTGAACTTGATTTTTGTTGGTCAACATTTGACTTTTGCTGAAGCAGCTGCGTCACAAGCAACTGCTGCCCCAGCACAAGCACCAGTTGCTCAAGCACCAGCAGCACCTGTTGCCGCACCGGTACAACAAGCGCCAGTACAACAAGCACCAGCTGCAGCGCCTGTTCGCCAAGCTGCACCACAAGTATCATCTTCAGCGGCTTTGAACGCTTTGATTGCGCGCGAATCTGGTGGTAACGTGCATGCACGTAACGGTCAATACTATGGTATCGGTCAATTGTCAGCACAAGCACGTGCCGTTTACGGTGGTAACTCAGCTGACTATAACGACCAATTGAACGCCATGAAGGCTTATATTGCAGCACGTTATGGTACAGCCGAAAACGCTTGGGCACACTCACAAGCAACTGGTTGGTATTAAAATTTAGCGTGAATACGCCCGAATTTATACGTTAAAAGATCACTACGGTGATCTTTTTTTGTTGCCATTTTGGCTGAACTTGTTTGACACCTTTTTAGCAAGTCGGTATACTTGTATCAACGCAAGAGGGCCTTTGGGGAGGGGAACGATGACAATGTTAGAGAGCCAATACTATAATCAGGCATTAAAGTTTTTTGTGCATGAAAAACGAGTGCCGGTTAAGCGTATTTTAACGGAAGCCAATATTTCACGTAGTCGTTTTTATGCTTATCTTAACGGCGCGGGTGATTTGGGGATGACGCGGTTGTTATCCATTCTCAATGTATTACACGTTAATTTGACTGATTTTTTGATGTATGCCCGTGTCTTACAAGAAGAAGCTTGCCAAACAATAGGCAAAAAGCCGACACAGCAAGGTTTGTCACGATCAGAACAATTACAAATAGCCGCACAAGTTGCGACCCAAGTGCATGATTATGCACCGTTGGTGCAGGTGTTGCGTCAAATACAGCAAACCGTTGATTATGACGAAGAACGGGCACAAATTCAGCCGTTGTTACCACTGATAACCGGTATTTTGTGTGCTTCAACGTACCGTACAGCAACTGAACTCGCGCTTTTTTTAGTGGTGATACCACATTTAACTTATGACCAACTACAAATGAATTTTCCTAAAGCTCAAGCGGCACTAACACAGCGACTGGCAGATAGTCATGACGTAGCGCCGTATTTGACGAATTTTTTAGTTGAAATGCAATACAAAATGTTGATGGCAGCCCTGCAACAGCAAGATATGACCACAAGTATGCAACTTGTGACACAAATTACGACCGTTTCAACTGATGCAATGGCTTGGCATGCTCAATTCATTAAAAAAATTGTCGCTGTGATTCAAGCCATTTTACAAGACCAGACCGCCACAGCCAAAATGCTGTACAGTAAATTAATTGAGCTGGTTTATTTTATCCAACCAGCAGACCAATGGCTCAGTTATGAAAAGTTACTGTACCATGATTTTGACCATTTCGAAAAAGCAATTCTCGTCACCAATGCCGTACGATAATTGCTTTTTCTTGTATAATAGACTTATGCAAATAAATTATGATTTTTTAGACAACTATACCTTTAAAAATAAAGCGATGACGGTGCGTAACCGCGTGGTGATGGCGCCAACAACATTACGCTCGTCACTAGAAGATGGTAGTGTATCAGATAATGAATTGCATTTTTATCAATTACGTGCACAAGGGCCGGGGATGATTGTGACCGAAGTGGCTTATGTGAACGAATTAGGCCGTGGTTGGGAGGGCGGCCTTTCAGCGGCGCATGATGACAATATTCCTGGTTTGCGCCGCTTAGCAAGTGCGATTCAATCTGGTGGTGCGAAGGCCATTTTACAAATTTTTTCTGCTGGTCGCCAATCGACAAGTGCGATTTTACGTGGCGAAACCCCTGTTTCGGCTTCAGCGCAGCCTTATCCAAAAGGTGATCACGAAACACCACGGGCATTAACGCATGATGAAATTGTGCAAACGATTGATGATTTTGCACAGGCCACACGGCGTGCTATCTTAGCAGGTTTTGATGGCGTCGAGTTGCATGGGGCGAACTTATATTTGATGCAACAGTTTTTTTCACCAGATAGTAACCGACGGGATGATATTTGGGGTGGCTCGTTAGAAAAACGTGAGCGTTTTGGCTTAGCCGTGACGGCTAAAGTGGCACAAACGATTGATAAATATGCTGATCGGCCGTTTTTGTTAGGGTACCGACAATCGCCGGAAGAACCGATGACACCAGGGATTACGCTAGCTGATTCGTTAGCATTTGCTCAAAAAATTGCAGCAGTGCCGGTGGACTATTTACATTTATCATTGAAAGATGCGTTTCAAACACCGTTTAAAGATAAAACAGATACGGCCATGATTATTTCACACTACAAGCAAGCATTACCAGCAGACTTTCCGATCATGGTGGCTGGGCTATTGAAGCAACCAGAACAAGTCGAACGTTTGATGGATGAAGGGGTGACGTTTGCCGCCTTAGGCCGTGAATTGATTGTGGAACCAAACTGGGTACAAAAGGTGGCGCAACATGATATACAAGCCATTCGGTATGCGGTTTCACCAGCTGATTTTGAGTTGTTAGGAGTGCCAAAGCCATTAGAAAAGTGGTTATTGACACGCTTTAGAAATGGTTTGCCCATTACAACTGATCCGGAGTTTGATCCCAAAGTGCCATGGCAATACTATAAGCACAACGTTGCGAACGCGCCACGGCCAGTTGAGCCAACCCAACTCTTAACGATGAAGCCAAAAGCGTCACAATCTGAATAAACCAATGTGAGGGCAATTAATTTGTAAAAATTGATGACATTTTTTGATAAAAAGTGTTGACGGCGTTTTGATTTCTTGCTATACTAATATAGTTGTTTGATACAGATCAAACATCACTGACCATGGCTCGTTGGTCAAGTGGCTAAGACGCTGCCCTTTCACGGCGGAATCGAGAGTTCGATTCTCTCACGAGCTATATCAAGTCGCAACTTCGGTTGCGGCTTTTTATGTGTCCAAAAGCACTGACCAATTGTTGGTTGGTGCTTTTTTGTGTTCTGGCTGGATAAAGCGTATAATTAAAGCACTGAATTTGAAGAGAGCGAGACGGATTTTGGCCAACGAAATTAAAACTGATGAAACAAAATACTTGAACAAAACGCTAACAGCAATGAACAAAGCATTGCAGACCACTGAGGCTGAAATTAAACGGACAAATAAAAACATTAACAGTGTTGCCCAGAATTGGGGGGATGTTCGCCTCAAGACGGACACTTATTCTGGGATTGTCGAGACAGCCGCCTCAATTCGGCAACAGCAACAAATGCTTTCCGAACGAGAAAATTCTAAGACGCGGGCAGAACAACGTTTTGCCACGTTGACGAAGCAAATTGAACGGCCGTACTTTGCGCGGATTGATTTTAGCGAGTCAGCAAGTGATTCTGGCGAAGCCGAAACGATTTATATTGGTCTTGGGTCATTTAGTGATGAAGACCATAAGTTTTTAGTGTATGATTGGCGTGCGCCAGTGGCGTCGATTTACTATGATGGCGGCATTGGTGATGTCTCTTATCTGACACCAGATGGTACCCAACAAGCAAACGTGACGTTGAAACGACAATTCCAGATTGAAGATGGTGTGATTGTCACACTCTTTGACACAGAGGAAGCAATCGGGGATGCGATGTTGATGAATGCCTTATCAGGTGAATCATCAACTAAAATGAAGTCCATCGTGACAACGATTCAAAAAGAACAAAATAAAATCATTCGTAACACGGCTGCCGACTTGTTATTTGTCCAAGGTGCTGCCGGATCGGGGAAAACGGCGGCTGTCTTGCAGCGCGTTGCTTATTTGTTGTACCGTTACCGCGGTAAATTGACATCTGGGCAAGTGGTGTTATTTAGTCCAAACCAATTGTTTAATGACTATATTGATAATGTTTTGCCAGAACTTGGTGAACAAAATATGGTCCAGATGACATTTTATCAGTATGCGTCACGTCGTTTACCAAAGATTGCGGTGGAAACCCTGCAAGAACGCTTTGAATATGATCACACCTCTGCTGCAATTAACTTAGCGAAGGGGAGTTTGGCGATGTTTGACGCAGTTACTGCGTATGCTGAACATTTGAACCGCGCCGATATGCGGATTCGTAATATTATGTTCCGCGGTGAACCATTAGTAACGAAAGAACGCATTGCCGAAATTTATTACCAATATAACGACAACTATAAGTTGGGTCAACGGTTAGAAGCAACACGTGACAGTCTCATGCGGCTATTAAGTGCGCGAATTGGGACGGAAATGCGCAAAGACTGGGTTGAACTTGAAATTGAAAACCTCTCTAAGCAAGAATATGACGAATTAGTTGGTGCCGGCCGTGTCCGGATGGGCGATGATCAAGAGCAAGATGCAGCTGCAAAAACACGCTTAGCACAGCTGGGTGAAGGCCCTAAAGAACGCGAGTTTGCGAGTGAAAAAGCGGAACGCCAATTCTTGTCACGACAAATTGTCACGCGTGCCTTAAAGCCATTAGCACGTCAAATTCGACGGGGTAGCTTTTTGAATATCAATGCGCAATTTGTTGATTTCTTACGTCATGCTCATGAGTATATTGACTTGTCAAAATTTGGGGTATCCATGGCGGACTGGACAGCCCATGTTGACAGCGTGATCGATGCCCTAAAAAATAAGCAATTATCATTAATTGACACGACCATTTACCTGTATCTTTATGATTTGATTACCGGAAAAAATGGGGAACGTGATATTCGCTTCTTATTTATTGATGAAATACAAGACTACACGCCTTTCCAACTGGCCTTTTTGAAGTTTAGCTTCCCACGCGCAAAATTCACGGTGCTAGGTGATTTGAATCAAGCGATCTTTACCAAAGATAATGCCACAACGTTACAACAAGATTTTGCGACCTTATTTGATCCAGATCGCGTTGAAACGGTTAAATTGACTCAAACGTATCGGTCAACTCAGCAAATTACTGACTTTACCAAGCACATTTTGCGAGGTGGTGAGGATATTGATGCCTTTAACCGTGCAGGAAATAAGCCAGAATTGTACGTGTTACCTGATGAGGAGGCGATGCTGGCGCAACTCCGTCAACGGTTAGCAGTAGATGCTGAGCAGAAAACATCGACGGCCATTATCACCAAAACACTGGAAGATGCCCAAAACTTGGCGCGTCAATTGGGTGATCGTTCGGTGACGTTGATTCAGTCTGAAAATCAGCGACTGGCACAAGGGGCAATTATTGTGCCGTCTTACTTAGCTAAAGGATTGGAATTTGATTCAGTGGTGATTTGGCATGCGGATAATACCCGTTATGGGGATGATTCAGAACGCCGTCTGTTATATACGGTAGCGAGCCGTGCGATGCACGAATTGACGATGCTAGCGCAAGACCAGGCCACGGTTTTGTTGGATGATGTGCCGGCAGACCTCTATGAGGCTAAGGCATGAACACGTTAGTACAAGCGATTCAACAACGCTATCAGGGTGACTTCATGACAGTGGGGATTACCGGATCGGTGGCGGTTGGGAAAAGTACGTTTGCGGCCAATTTGGCTGAGGCATTAGCCGTTAACGTCGCTGTTGTTAGCACGGATGATTTTTTGATGTCTAACGCGACGCTCATGGCGCAAGGCTTGTTTGATCAAAAGGGCTTCCCGCAAACGTATGGGTTGGACAAAATGGCACAGATGATTGCGGCTTTTAAAGCTGGTCAATCAACCGTTACAATACCGCTTTATCGCCAAGATATTGCAGATATTGATGCCCAAGCTCAGCAAACTATTTCGCGTCCAGATATTTTAATTATTGAAGGTGTTGTCGCGCTGCAATTGGCAGCCCTTGATTTTAAAATTTATTTAGATGCATCATTAGCAGATATTAAAGCGTGGTATTTGTCACGGACATTGGCCATGACGGCGCAAGCGCAAGACGATCCGACATCATGGCGGTATCAATTTGCCCAAATGCCGGTTGCTGAATTATCTGAATTAGCGATGACCACCTGGGATGAAACGAATCAAGTCAATCTGGATCGCTATATTTTACCCACACAACAACAGGCTGATGCTGTTGTCAGTCTGGATTCGGAACATCAGATTCGCCATATAACAATAAAATGATTGTAATTAATTGTCAACTTTGTTGACAATTTTTTTAGTTAGCGGTAAGATATTCTACATGATCAAATGGATCGTTCGTTTAGAAAACGCTAATTAATGTGATAATGATCAAAAAAGGAGTTATATATGAGTGAAAAAATTCTCGACGTGCATGGAAAACCCGTCAATCGTATGGCGATGATGATGGTCTTGCTTGTCGGCGTGTTCTCAGTGATGCTGATGCAAACAGCGTTAGGGACTGCGTTACCTGCGTTAATGACCGCTTTTAACGTGAATGCCTCAACCGTCCAATGGTTAACAACCATTTTCTTGATGGCAAACGGTATTATGGTGCCAGTTTCAGCTTACTTGACAACACGCGTCCCAACGAAGGCTTTGTACCTTTCGTCTTTGGGACTATTTACTATCGGGACATTGGTGGCTTTTGTGACGCCAACTAATGCTTTTTGGCTGTTGATGGTGGCCCGTGTCTTGCAAGCCATGGCGGTTGGTATCTTGATGCCTTTAATGCAGGTGGTGTCGCTATCATTATTTGATGCAGAATCACGTGGTAAAGCCATGGGACTTGGTGGCTTGGTTATCGGTATGGCACCAGCTATCGGACCAACGTTATCTGGTTGGATTCTTGAAGAGGATCATACGTTATTGGGCGTCACATTAGTGAGTTCTTGGCGTTCTATCTTTGGTGTGGTACTACCCGTGGTCATTGTAGTTATGATTGCGTCATGCTTCATTTTCCATGATGTCTTACCAACGCAAAAGGTGACGTTGAACGTGCGTTCATTAATTGAATCAACCTTTGGTTTTGGGTTGGTTTTGTATGGCTTTGCGATGGTTGCCTCAAATGGTTGGGGTAGTGCGCAAGTCATTGTGCCATTAATCATTGGCTTTTTGACCGTAATCGAATTTATCTGGCATCAATCAAAAATGGACAAGCCGTTTTTGGATATGTCCGTCTTTAAATCAAAACAGTTTACGATTACAACAATCTTGGTATCACTTGCCATGATGGCTATGATCGGTGTGGAAATGGTTTTGCCAATTTACATGCAAAACATCCGTGGCTTAACGCCACTTCACTCTGGTTTGATCTTGTTACCAGGTGCCTTGATGATGGGTATTGTGTCACCAATTGCTGGGGCATTTTACGATAAACATGGCGCCAAGCGTTTAGCGATTACCGGCTTTACGATCCTAATTATTGGGACAGTACCATTGGTTTATTTAACTGCTGATACCCCAACACTTTACATTACAGCGCTCTATACATTGCGTATGTTTGGTATTGCCATGACCATGATGCCATTAACGGCGTCAGCGATGGGTGCCTTGTCACCACAAACAGCTGCCCAAGGGACAGCTGCAAACAATACCATGCGTCAAGTGGCGTCTTCTTTGGGAACAGCGGTGTTGGCTTCAGTGATGCAATCGGTCACACAAAATCACATGCCAGCAGCCACTATGAAGGGCGCAGACCCATTGTTGTTTGGTAAGAAAGCCTTGGATGCTACGTTAACTGGTTTCCACGCCTCATTCTTCCTAGCTGCAGGCTTTGCGATTGTTGCCATCTTAATCGCGTTCTTCCTACACAGTGGTAAGGTCAATACACCGGCAAAGGAGGCAGCATAAGATGATTATCATTATTCTGGCAGTATTTGCCGTTCTAGCCTTTTGGGCAAATATGACGATTAAGTCAACTGTGGCACGTTATGTGACGGTAACCGTCATGTTTATCGGTTTGACTTTGAGTGTTATTGCGATTGTTGCCAACATGCATAGCCATTTTGGTATGAAAACAGTGGTGACAACGACTAAAACTGAAATTTACTCAGCAGGTTCACCGCAACAACAATTTGGGGTACTTTTGTATCAAAGTGTTGGGACTGCGGGTAAAGAAAATGTTTATATTTACAAGGCTTCACCGGACGCCAAGAAAACAACATTGGCAAAACCGGATTTGAAGACGACCTCTCAGCGTGTCGCCGTTGCTGGCGATAAGGCTTACAAAATTGTGCAAACAACGCGTTATGTCTACCGCAACAACACTTACAAGTTCTTGTTTGGTTGGGCAGATAATAATCACCAGTTGAAGCACAAGCATGTGATTTATCAAGTGCCGGCAACTTGGATTGCGATGACGCCTGATCAGGCGAAGTCATTGGCTGCCAAGATGGCACCTAAGACACCAGAAGAACAAGCTGGTGCTGCGGCCAAGCAAGCGGAATTAGCTGCTTTGGCCAAGATAGACCCAGATCGGGCCGCCCGCGCACAAGTTGATCAGATTAAACAAGTGTTGCAAATTACACAATAAGTACAAATAAAAGCGACAACTTCGACTTTAGAGGTTGTCGCTTTTATGCTATGATAATGAAAATAATGGGCTAGTGTACCGATATGGTACGGGTCACAGTCAGCGACAGGAGGGTGAATTTACGCATGTATTTTTTTGTCAATCAAGGCATTGGCCATAGCAATAGTGGTGTCGAACATGCCCAGTTTTATCGTGCGGCCCGTTTTCGTGAACAAGGCTTGCCGTTTAAGTTGGTGTTTACTGACCATTTACCACAGTTACATCAACATATGTCAGAATGGCAACTGGCTGAACATGAAGTTATTGGACTTTATGACTATTTGTTAAGTGATAACCCAGATGATTATCTACAACAGGGGACGCGTCAGCCACAAGTCTATTATGAAGAATCGCTTTGGGATACTGAGCAAACACAACGACTACTGTTTAGACAAGCCACTGGTCGGTATACAGAAACGATCCAACGCCGAAAGCGTCGGACACGAGACGGTGAATATGTTGTGGTTGATGATCGCGTGATACTTGAAAATCAGCAACATCGCGTGGCTTGGCATTATCAATATGATGGCGAAAATGGTAAACGCCCTGTCAATATCCATGTCGATAACTTTCGCGGTCAGCACTACTTATTCACAACGCAGGAAGAGTTGCTCACCTTTTTCTTTGCAGAACTGCAGCGTTATTTTACCCAAAATGTTTATTTCGTTGATCGTGGTGTCTCACATGAAGCAGCCTTAATTAGTTTGAAGCAGGCCGGTTCGCCATTGCAGCTGGGGGTGGTCATTCATGCGGCGCATTTTGTTGGTTTTGTTAACGGCCATCCACTTTGGAATACTTATTATCAATACTTATTTGATCATTTAGCTGTCGTCGATGTCATTATTGTCTCAACGCATCAGCAACGGGAGGATATTCTATCGCAATTACAAACGCTAGGCGTGTCGGATGTTGCCCATAAAATTGTGGTGATACCAGTTGGTGGGGTGCCGGCGATTGCTCCGTCGCGTCATTGGCAAGGGCCCACGGCTAAATTCGTCACCGCAGCACGTTTACACGTCGAAAAGAATTTAACGCATGTCATAATGGCCGTCAAACAATTACGTGATGCGGGGATGCCCCTCACATTAGCGATTTATGGTGTGGGACAAGAATATGCCCCCTTAGCACAATTCATCCAAACGCATCAGTTAGCAGATGTCGTGACGCTAAAAGGGTTGAGTCAGGATATGTTAGCGGACATGCAGCAGTATGATGCGTTTGTTTCTGCTTCTTATTCCGAAGGTTTTGGGCTGGCTTACCTAGAAGCGATGAGTTTAGGACTGCCAATTGCAACTTATGCGAATCGCTATGGGGCACAAACTTTAGTGCGTGACGGCGAGAACGGCTATTTGGCGGCCTTTGAGCCACAAGCCACGGCTGAAGCACAGAATATCACACATTTGGCTACGGCCATGCGCCGCATTTTTGATAACTATGATGCGTTATCGCGTGGTGCTAGTCGACAATCACGTGCATTTCTCAATGCTGATATTGCCAGGCAGTGGGGGCGTTTAGTGGAGGCTTTGAGATGAGGATTGAAATGATTAATGCCTTAACTTATAGTGATGCACCAGGCGTTGCTTGGCAAATTGAGCGGGTACGTACAGGGAAAAGTGACGCTTTGTGGCTGGCAACACCGCATGAAGACGCGGTTCATCTTGTGAAAAAATTGGGACTGTTACCAGAGCAAGTGTATGATATGTATGCGCAACGGTACTTAACGGCGATTGATGACACGACGGGTATTTGGTGGACGGATTTTCCGGTACCAGCTGATGCGCAATTTTTGATTTATAGTGATTGGACCAAACATATTGTGAGTCACGGTTATGATCGTGCGCGGGTGCGTTGGTTTAATGATGCGCAACGGTTTGTTCAAGCGGTGATTTGGCTAGATTTAGCGGGTAAAATAGACTATAAAGAAATCTACCAGCGTAATGGGGCGTTATTTGCCAAACAATATTTTAGTGCGGGTGAGTTGCAACAATCTGATTTTTATTTTGGCAAACAAACTGTCCAGGTACGTGATTTTTACTTTGAGGGTCACCGTAATTTTGTGTATGCGTATGATCAAAAGTATGCGTCTGCTGCTAGTTATTTAGCTGCGGTGTGCCAGCGTTGGCCACAGGCACAATTTAATGTGACGCAGTTAGATCGCACATTGGCGTTTGTCCCAAAACAGACGACATTAACACTGGTAGATGGGGTACTAGATGCCAAAGGGCGTTTACGGGCACAATTAGCAGATATTTTACGTGATGATACTCATCCAGTGACCGTGATACGGGTGGCAGAACAGGACTACCAAGCACTGCAAGTCCTAGGATTACCGTTGCAAAAAGTCCAAGTCGTCACAATTTGAATACCTTTTCACATATCCCAACACAACGTTGGGATTTTGTTCTATAATAGGTATGTAAGAATAAAATTTTGGAGGCTATCATGGCTAAATTGACTGTTTCAGATTTGGAACTTTCAGGTAAGAAAGTATTGATGCGCGTTGACTTCAACGTGCCAATCAAGGCAGGCGTTATCGGAAACGATAACCGTATTGTGGCAGCGTTGCCAACAATCAAGTACGTACTTGAGCATGGTGGACGTGCGATCTTGTTCTCACACTTGGGTCGTATCAAGTCTGAAGACGATAAGAAGGACTTGTCATTGGCACCAGTTGCTAAGCGTTTGGGTGAATTGTTGGGTCAAGAAGTGAAGTTTGTCCCACAAACACGCGGTGCTGAACTTGAAGCTGCTGTTGCAGATTTGAAGGATGGCGAAGTTTTGATGGTTGAAAATACACGTTTTGAAGACGTTGCAGACGGCCAAGAAACAAAGCATGAATCAAAGAACAATGATGAACTTGGTAAGTACTGGGCATCATTGGGTGATGATATCTTCGTCAACGATGCCTTTGGTACAGCACACCGTGCCCACGCCTCAAACGTTGGTATTTCAGCAAATGTGTCACAAGCAGCAGCTGGCTTCTTGATGGAAAAGGAAATCAAGTTCTTGGGTGACGCTGTGGCAAACCCAGTGCGTCCGTTTGTTGCCATTATTGGTGGTGCCAAGGTTTCAGATAAGATTGAAATCGTCAAGTCATTGCTTGAAAAGGCCGACAAGGTAATTGTCGGTGGTGGGATGGCCTATACTTTTGATGCTGCAAAGGGTTACAAGATTGGCAACTCATTGTTTGAAGCAGATAAGGTTGAATTGGCTAAGGAATTGATGGCAGAAGCTGGCGACAAGCTTGTTTTGCCAGTTGATTCAGTTGCCGCTGATGCTTTCTCAAATGATGCCAAGACAGAAGTTGTTGATGCAGCAGCTGGTATCCCTGATGGTTACATGGGACTAGACATTGGACCAAAGTCAGTGAAGTTGTTCCAAGACACATTGGATGGTGCTAAGACAGTTGTTTGGAACGGCCCAATGGGTGTCTTTGAAATGCCTAACTTTGCTAAGGGAACTTTGGCTATTGCCGAAGAATTAGTGAAGGTCACTGAAAACGGTGGTACAACAATTGTTGGTGGTGGTGATTCAACTGCAGCCGTACAACAATTAGGTGTTGCTGACCAATTGTCACACATCTCAACTGGTGGTGGTGCTTCATTGGAATACCTTGAAGGTAAGGAATTGCCAGGAATTGCCGCAATTACAGAAAAGTAAACGTTAAAACAGCCAAACGGCTGTTTTTTTAGTTGGTTTTGATCAGGTCGGCTTCGGATAATTTTGACGATGTCATGTATAATAGGACTAACGAAGTCAACTAAGATTTAGGAGTGTCGTATGATTCAGGTTTATAATACATTGTCTCGAGAAAAAGAAGTTTTCAAGCCGCTAACACCGGGTAAAGTGAGTATGTATGTCTGCGGACCGACAGTGTATAACTACATCCATATTGGCAATGCGCGATCAGCGATTGCTTTTGATGTGATTCGTCGTTACTTTGAATATCGCGGTTACACTGTCAAATATGTATCGAATTTTACCGACGTGGACGATAAAATCATTAAGCGCGCACGCGAAGAAGGCGTTGATGAAATGACGATTGCCAACAAATATGCTGATGCTTTTCATGCCGATACGTTGCCACTTAACATTAAGCCTGCAACGATTCGGTCGCGCGCGACCGAAGTCATTCCAGATATCATCACCTTTGTACAAGATTTGATTGATAAAGGGTATGCGTATGAATCAGCGGGGGATGTTTATTTCCGTGCCAAGCAATTCAAGGGCTATGGTATTTTGGCCCATCAAGACTTAACCGAAATGACTGCTAATGCTGCTGGCCGTTTAGATGATGACGAACAAACCCGTAAAGAAGATCCGATTGACTTTGCGGTTTGGAAAGCTAGTCGTGATGCCGATGAAATTGCTTGGGCATCGCCTTGGGGCAATGGTCGGCCAGGTTGGCACATTGAGTGCTCAGTCATGTCACAAAAATATTTGGGCAAAACGATTGATGTCCATGGTGGCGGCATTGATTTGGCGTTTCCACATCATACAAATGAAATTGCCCAATCAGAGGCACGGACGGGTCAAAAATTTGTGAATTATTGGCTACATAACGGCTTTGTGAATGTTGATAATGAAAAGATGTCAAAGTCATTAGGGAACTTTACCACCCTGCATGATATGCTGACGGATTACGATGACCCAATGGCAATTCGCTATTTACTTGCCACAACACATTATCGGCGGCCAATTAACTATGCGCCGGACACATTGGCACAGGCACGCGCTGCACTAGAACGGATTCGGACAGGATACCGTAATTTACAGTTCCGCTTAGCAGATGCTGTCCCTGGTCAAGATACGGTGCTAGAAACAACCATCCAGCAACAGGTCGAAGCCTTTGAGATAGCGATGGATGATGACTTTAATGTACCCAATGCCGTAGCTGCAATTTTTGAGTTGATTACATTAGCAAATACGTATGCAGAAGCGACAACTGTTTACGATGGTACGGTGACAAAACTATTAACGACAATTGAGACGCTAATGGGTGTTTTGGGAATTGATGGGTTATCAGGAGCGTCGGATCTGACGCCTGAACAACGCCGCTTGATTGATGCCCGTGCCATTGCGCGGACATCGCAAGACTACCAAACATCAGATGAACTACGTGACCAACTTAAGACATTAGGGATTATTATAGAAGATACACCACAAGGGCAGCGATGGCATCGCGCCAAGTAAAACCGCTTTGGCGGTTTTTTTATTAGTCAACGTTTATACAAAGACAAACTTATGGATAGTTTTATTAGTTTATACTGGATAAAAAACGAACGAAGAAAGTGATAAAAAGGGTAAGAAAGGGATAAAGCGAACGTGTAAAAAAGAAGTAAAAAAGGGGTTGACGCAGGGGGATAAAGGCGGTATATTAGTATATGTTCTAACG
>ERZ1106932.12-NODE-12-length-80474-cov-17.422089_pt1 | contig 80474 bp, 83 predicted proteins | sample MGYA00403665_ERZ1106932 | MGnify/ENA primary metagenome ERZ1106932 (study PRJEB35170, sample SAMEA104062448) | human gut metagenome | biome: human gut; feature: human-associated habitat; material: faeces | place: Denmark | collected 2012-08-24 ... | reverse complement strand
TGAAAGGGCACGGGATAATCTGGCTGCCGCCGCTGACGGAGTTCCAGACGGGGTACGTCACGGACAACACGGACGGCGACGTTTACGTCTGCTCGAACAACGCCGCTGAGATACTTTCCGCCAAGCAGGACGCGATAATAGTCAACAAAGAATATACTTGCGTGGGCGGAGTTTACTCCGCCCACGCAATCGGTAACTTTACATTTACCTTCTTTAATGGTAAAATGTTCTTTAATAAATAGTATGAGGACAGCCTTTTCTCAATTAAAACAGCAGCTCAACGAGTTGCAGAATATCATCGTGGTGCACGGCGAAGACGCTTTTTTGCGGCGCAGAGCGGTCGGCATGATTAAAGAAAGCCTGGGGCTGGAATTCGAGCAGTTCAACCTGGATACGCTCACGCGCGCCCCGATGGACGAAATAATCACGTCGGCTTCCGTGCTGCCTTTCATGACGGGCGCCCGCCTTGTGGTGGCGGAGGACTACCACGCGCCGGACGGGGCGGAACAGCGGGAGAGGGAGAAATTCAAAAAATACGCCCAGAACCCGGTGTATTCCACCACGCTGGTGTTCGACGTGGAAGTATGCCCCGGCGTGATAGCAGATTTGCCGCAGGTTGACTATGTAGACTGCAAAAAACTGCCGAGGGGCATGACGGAAAAGTGGATTACGGCGTATTGCCGCAGACAGGGCAAAGTCATTTCGCCTTACAACGCGCGGCTCATCTCCGAATTCTGTCTTGACGACATGACGAGGATAAGCACCGAAACGGAAAAAATATGCTGTTACAGCGACGGCGAAATCACTACGGAAGACGTGGAACTTATGATAGAAAAGGACAGCGAACTTAAACTTTACGAATTCGCCAACGAAATAGCCGTGAAAAACGCCGATAAGGCCTTTGCCCTGGCAAAGGGGCTGCTGGCAAAGGGCAACACGCCGCCCGCGTTGGTGTCGTCGGTTTACCGCACGTTCAGGCGCATGTTTTATTCGCTTGTGTCGTCCGGCATGGGGCAGAAGGAAATGGCGTCCTGTCTCGGCGTGCAGCCTTTCGCCGTCGCCAAGGCAAGGGAAATAGCGGAAAAATTCACCCAGGTCAAACTGCGGCGGGCGCTGGACGTGTGCGCCGAAGCCGACAGAAACGCCAAAAACGGCATGAACGGCAACGCCGTGGTCAACTATATGATTTTGCGGCTTATTTCGCTTTGATTTTGCGGAAAGGAGAAAAATGATAAATATCTTGCGTAAAAACTATGCCCTGACGCTGTGGCTCACCAGGGTCGTTTACGGCCTGGCGCTGCTCTTGGGGCAGATGTTCGCGATAGACTCGGCTTTCGGCTGGCTGTCCATGGCGCTGGGCGTCGCCGTGCCAAGGGCGTGGTACGTCTATCTGGCTTACGCCGTGGTCATGACCGCCGTCATGGAACTGATAATCAGACTGCTAACCCGTCTGATATTCAATTTTTTGCGGCTGGTTATAATACCGTTTAACGAATTTATAATTCTCTTTATGCTTTCGGGCGCGGTTGTCAACGTCGTGTCGGGGCTGATAAAACTTGTATATCTCGTTTCGCCCGCCGCCATGGTGTTCGGCGAGTGGCTGATAACTCCCGTCGTGTCGGCGGCGGTGTATTTCGGGCTGTTTCTGTTGGTTAAACGGCTGTATCTCAACGACAAAAACGCTCCGTACGTTTTCAGGTGCGGCGTGATAACGTTTATGATATTCAGCGTGATTTCGCTGTTTATACTGTGAGGCGGCGCATGAAGACGAAAAAAACGGTTTTATGCTTTATTCTCGCCGTCGCTCTGATTTTGCCGAACACGGTTTTTGCCGCGGAAGCGGCAACGCCGTCCACCGGCGCGTACGGCCTGCTGGAAGAATTCGTTACTGACAACCCGTCCAGAACGGCGGGCACTTCCGGCGAAGGCGCCGCCGCCGACTGGATTGAAAACAAACTCAAAGAATTCGGATATACCGACGGCGACATATCAAGACAGACTTTCAGCATAGAAAACTATCTTTCCGGCGTTTCGGGCAGCGGCCTCACGACGACGTCGGAAAACATCGCGCTCAGCGTTCCTTCCGCCGTTTCAAACGGCAAAGTTGTCATAGGCGCGCATTACGACAACGCGTCGTCGCTTTATAACGGCTATTCCGCCACGGGCGGACAGGGCGTGTCGGACAACGGCGGCGGCGTGGCGGTTTTGCTGGAACTGGCGCGCCGGTTCAAAGACGTATCGCTGGATTTTGACCTCGAAATAGTTTTTTTCGGGGCGGAAGAACTCGGACTGGTCGGTTCACGGCACTATGTGTCGGGGCTGACGCAGAGCGTGAAAGACGACATCCTGCTTATGATAAACATCGATGTCGTGGTTAACGGCGATTATCTGTACGTCTGGGGAGAGGACGGTTATACGCCGCAGGCGGCTTATTTCGCCGAAGTCAGCGGCGGCTCGGCGCGCGTCCTGCCCGCCAACAAACGGGCGGTTTACGGCGTGTCTGTCACGGGGTCGCGTCCGTATTACACCGTCGCCCACGCCGCCGACAGCATGTCTTTCCTGGACGCGGGCATTCCCGTGGCGTTCTTCTTTTCCGGCAACTTGTCGTCGGGCAGTTTCGGCTATGTCGAAAACGACGGCATGGACGGCGTGATGCACACCGAAAACGATACGCTGGAATATATTTCGGAGCGCTACCGCGACAAAATGATTTCCAACACTGACGCCGTCGTCAACACCATATATAACGGCGTCACGGCGGACGATTTTGTCGCCGCCGTGGAAAACGCGAGAGATTACATCACCGGCGGTTTTTGGCTGAACGGCGTTTACGCCATGGCGATAACGCTGGTTATCATGGCGGGGCTGGGCGTCTGGGCGTATTTTTATTACGGAAAACTTAAAAAGCGGGCCATACTCGGCACCGCGGATGTCAGGGGAGAAAGGGTCTTTACCCGTCCCGATGACGACGATATCTTTACTTTCAGGAGTTGAGCCGGGTGAAAGCGTGGTTTGTTTCAAACGGATATTACAGGAGCGAGGCTTATTCTTATGTGGCGGAGGCGTTCGGCAAAGCGTGCGCGCGCCGCGGCGTCGAGATGACGGCGCTGCGCTCCAACGAGATTTCCTATATAATAAAGAAGGGCGAAATACGCTTTGACTGTCCGCTGCCCGATTTCGTTATTTTTTGGGACAAAGACCTGCCGCTTGCTTATTCTCTTGAAAAACTCGGCGTCAGGGTGTATAATAGCCCGAAAGCGATAGAGATATGCGACGACAAGATAAAAACGGCTTGCGCTCTGGCGGAAAACGGCGTGCCCATGCCTGACACGGTTTTCGCTCCCATGTCTTACCCCGGCGTGGGCGGTGTTGACCCGGACTTTCTCGGCAGAGTCGAAAAAGCGCTGGGGTATCCGATGGTTGTCAAGGAAGCGTGCGGTTCTCTCGGCAGGCAGGTATATCTGGCCAAAGACAGAAGCGAACTTGAAAAACTGCGGCTCGGTCTTATGTATTCGCGGCATTTGTATCAGAAGTTTGTTTCCGCCGGGGCCGGCAGAGACGTCCGGGTTATTGTTGTCGGCGGCAGAGCCGTCGCCCATATGGTGAGAGAAAACAAAACAGATTTCCGCGCCAACATAGAACTTGGCGGCAAAGCCGTGCGCGCGGAAATTCCGCCATCCTTCGTAAAACTCGCCGAAAAGGCGGCGTCTGTTTTGCGGCTGGACTACGCCGGGGTGGACTTGCTTTTCGGCGAAGACGGCCCGCTGGTGTGCGAGGTTAACTCAAACGCTTTTTTCAGGGGTCTGGAAGGCTGCGCAGGCGTGGACGTGGCGGAAATATATCTAGGGCATATACTCGAAGACAGGAGATGACATTGTGGTTAACGTCGAAACGGTAAAAAACAAAATCGCGGCGGCCGCCGAAAAATCGGGCAGGCGTTATGACGACATCACCGTGGTGTGCGCCACCAAAACGAGGGACATCGACACAATCGCCGGCATCACGCAATACGGCTTTCACATCGCCGGCGAAAACAAAGTGCAGGAACTGTTGTCCAAATACCGCCCGCTTGAAGGAGTGTCGTGGCATATAATCGGACAGTTGCAGAGCAACAAAGTGAAATATATCATTGACAAAGTCGACATGGTGCAGTCGCTGGACAGGCTCAGCCTCGCGGCGGAGTTGCAGAAACAGTGCGCCGCCCGCGGCAGAAGCATTGACTGTCTTGTGGAAGTCAATATTTCGGGCATCGAAGGGCGTGGCGGCGTGGAGCCGCGCGTCACGGCGGAGTTTATAAAATCGCTGGAAGAGTTTGACAGGATTTCCGTAAAAGGGCTGATGACGGTGCTGCCGGTTTGCCAAAGCAAAGAAAGTCTCGTCCCGTATTGCGTAAAAATGAAAGATTTGTTTGACGACATCAGGAGCCGTTTCGGCGGAATCTCGGTGCTGTCGATGGGCATGTCCGACGACTATGAGTGCGCCATTGAAAACGGCGCGACGATGGTGCGCCTGGGCAGGGCTTTGTTCGGAGAGAGAAACATATGAAAAAGGAAAGAAAAGAACAGCAAAAACGTATAAACGTACGCGACGTTTACGTGTTTTATCCCATGAACTTCGACGACGTGCAGTATTCGATAGACGCGCTCATGCAGGGCACGCCGCTTATAGTGTCTTTCACGAAAGTGGACGAAAAGAACACCCAGCGGTTTCTGGATTTTCTGAGCGGCGCTATTTACGCTCTCAAAGGCGGCGTAAGGCAACTCGGGCAGAGAGATTTTCTGTTCCGTCCCGACGGCGTGGAAGTGGTGTTCGGCTGAAATGGTGGATATGAAGGCAATCAAAAAATACAAACTGCTTATTCTGGCGGCCGCCGTCGTTGTTTTGTCGGTGGCGATAGACCTCGTGACAAAGGTCATAGCGCAAAACAATTTGCAGGGCAATACCGTTTCCGTCATAGGCGACTGGCTGCAACTGACTTACACCACAAACGGCGGCTCGTCTTTCAGTTTTCTCGACGGGCACGAGGGCGCCAACATAATATTTTTCGTGATAACGCTCATCGGTCTGCCGCTTATCGGCGCTCTGATTTATTTCAACAGAAAGGGCAGCCTGTTCGGCAACGTGGGGCTTATGCTCATGCTGGGCGGCACGCTTGGCAACGCAATCGACAGGGCTTTTCTGGGCGACGGTTTTTTCAACGGCAGGGTGCGCGATTTTATTTCGGTTAAAGGCTTTGCCGTCTTCAATTTCGCCGATATGTGTCTTGTTGTCGGCGTGATTATGTTTATAATAGCGCTGCTGTTTCTGGAAAAGGACGCTTTGTTCGGCAAAAAGGAAAATAAAAAGGATGAGTGAAAAACTGCGGCTTACCGTCGGCGGCGAAAACGACGGCGACAGGCTGGATGCCGCTCTCGGCGAACTGCTGGAAAACGTCAGCCGCGCCAGGGCGCAGAAACTTATTAAAGAAGGCGCGGTTCTGGTCAACGGAAAGACGGAAAAAGCGTCGAAAGCGGTGAGGGAAGGCGACTTTATCGAAGTGGATATGCCCGACCTCAACCCGCCCGACCTCGTCGCGCAGGACATTCCGCTGGATATCGTCTGGCAGGACGAAAATCTCGCCGTAATCAACAAACAGCAGGGGCTGACGGTGCACCCCGCCGGAGGCGTTTACGAAGGCACTTTGGTCAACGCTCTGCTGTATCACATCAAAGATTTGAGCGGCATAAACGGCGATATACGTCCGGGCATAGTGCACAGGCTGGACAAAGACACGTCGGGGCTTATGGTTGTGGCGAAAAACGACGCCGCGCACAGAAGCCTGGCGGCGCAGATAGCCGACAAAACCTGCCGGAGAATTTATTTCGCCCTGCTGGAAGGTGTGCTGAAAGAGGACTGCGGCACGGTGGAACAGCCGATAGGGCGCAGCAAAACCGACCGCAAAAAAATGGCTGTCGTGCCGGACGGGAAATACGCCAAAACGGAATATTCCGTCGTCAGGCGGTATGACAATTATACTCTCGCCAGGTTCAGGCTTTACACCGGCAGGACGCACCAGATAAGGGTGCACGCCAAATATCTGGGGTACCCCGTTGTGGGCGATAAAACTTACGGATACAAAAACCAGAAATTCGCCCTTGACGGCCAGTTGCTTCATTCGGCGGAAATCGGGTTTCTGCATCCGGTCAGCGGCGAGCGCATGACGTTTACCTGTCCGCTGCCGCCGTATTTCGCGAAAGTGCTGGACACCTTGGGTAAAAAACAAAACGGCTGAAAAAACAAAACCAAAACCGTTTACAGAAAACAAAATGTGTGATATTATAATCACAGTTCGGATATCTTTAAGTCGGTACAGCGAGACCGTCAAGATGTTGATTACTGGTAAATCATATTTGCAGTTATTATAAAGTCTTGCGGCGCGCCGCGAGACTTTTTTTGTTGGAGGAAAGATGGACAGAAAGGTGTTTATGACAGACGGCGACATGGCGCGTACAATCGCCAGGCTGGGCTACTCGGTGTGCGAAAAACTGCCCGCCGACAATCTTGTCATACTCGGCATATACACCGGCGGCGCGGTGCTCGCCCGCCGTATTTCGGACTTTCTCAAAAAAAACAAAGGGCTTGACGTGCCCGTCGGCGTGCTGGACATCACGCCTTTCCGCGACGACCTCAAAAGCGGCGCCGACTATAAAGACAAAACCCAAATAGACTTCGACGTCAACGGCAAAAACCTGCTGCTGGTGGACGACGTTCTCTACACCGGCAGAACTGCAAGGTCGGCTCTCGCGGCGATAAACGGTCTCGGCCGCCCGAAGACGGTCAGCCTTGCCGTGCTGATAGACCGCGGCCACAGGGAACTGCCGATAAAACCCGATTTCGTCGGCAAAAACATCCCGACGGAAGCGGGGCAGAAGGTGGAAGTCAGGTTCGCCGAAACCGACGGAAAAGACGAAGTGGAAATTCTGTGACAAACCCTTGGGGAGGGGAAGATGCTTAAAAACAAAGATTTGCTGGGGCTTAAAGATACCCCCAAAGAAGAAATTCAGCTGATACTCGACGTGGCGGAGGAAATGAAAAAAATCGTGCGTTCGCCGCACAAAAAGTCGCCTTATTTCGCCGGCAAAAGCATGGCGACGTTGTTTTACGAAAACAGCACCCGCACGAAATCGTCATTTGAGTTCGCGTGCAGTTACATGGGCGGCGTTTATTCCAGCCTCAACGTGGCGACTTCCAGCGTGAACAAGGGCGAGTCGATTCTCGATACGCTCAAAACGATAGATTCTTTCGGCACCGACGTGATAGTTATCAGGCACAGCATGTCGGGCGTGCCGCACGTTTACGCGCCGCACGTCAGGGCGCATATAGTCAACGCGGGCGACGGGCTGAACGAGCACCCGACCCAGGCGCTTCTTGACATGCTGACCATGCGTGAAAGATACGACACTTTCAGGGGGCTTAAAGTCGCGATACTGGGCGACGTCAAACACAGCCGCGTCGCGCGCAGCAACGTGTGGGGGCTGTCGAAGATGGGCGCCGAAATCAGGATATGCGGTCCGGGCACTCTGCTGCCTTCCGGCGTTGAAAAACTGCCGGGTGTCACGGTGTGCGCCACCGTGGAAGAAGCGGTCAGGGACGCCGACGTGGTGATGGGGCTCAGGCTGCAACTCGAACGCATGACGAAAGGGCTCATCCCGAGCATGGGCGAGTATCACAGATATTTCGGCGTGGACGAAGACATGCTGGCAAAGGCTAAAAAAGGAGCCCTGCTTCTCCATCCGGGGCCTGTCAACAGAAACGTGGAACTCAGTTTCGACGTGGTTGACTGCCGCCAGAGCATGATTAACGAACAGGTCACCAACGGCGTGGCGGTGCGCATGGCGGTCATGTATCTCCTGACGAGAGACAACAAGGTGGTGTAAAATGAAAACGCTTATCAAAAACGGAAACATAGTTTATTTCGATAAAATAGAACGCGCCGATTTGCTCATCGACGGCGAAGTTATTTCCGCCATAGGGCAGAACATCAAAGAAACCGCCGACGAAGTTATCGACGCCACGGACAAATGCGTGTTCGCGGGTTTTGTGGACATGCATGTGCACCTCAGGGAGCCGGGCTTTGAGAGCAAAGAGACGATAGAAACGGGGGCGAGAGCCGCCGTCCGCGGCGGGTTCACGGCGGTGGCGTGCATGCCGAACACCAACCCCGTGCTGGACAATAAATTTGTTTTGAGATACGTTCAGGATAAAGCCAAAGAGGCGGGGCTGGCGAAAGTTTATCCGATATGCTCCATAACCAAGGGCGAAAACGGCGAACTGCTCAGCGACATGCTGTCACTTTACAAGAGCGGCGCAGTGGCTTTTTCCGACGACGGAAAGCCCGTCAGAACGTCGCAGATGATGAGGCTTGCGCTGGAATATTCCAAGGCGTACGACCTGCCGGTGCTCTGTCACTGCGAGGATATGGATTTGACAAACGGCGGGTGCGTAAACGAGGGGTACAACGCCACCGTTTACGGACTTAAAGGCATAAACAGGGCGAGCGAGGAAGTCGCCGTCGCCCGCGAGATAATAATCGCCGCAAATCTCGGCGCCAAGGTGCATATATGCCATGTCAGCACCGCCGGCTCGGTGGAAATCATCAGGGCGGCGAAAAAACTGGGCGTCAAGGTTACGGCGGAAACCTGCCCGCATTATATTTCGCTCACAGACGACTGCGTTGCGGGCTTCAACACCATGGCGAAAGTAAATCCGCCGCTGAGAGAGGCAAAAGACGTGGAAGCGGTAAGGGCGGCGCTTGCCGACGGGACCATAGACTGCCTCGCCACCGACCACGCGCCGCACGCCCACTGGGACAAAGAGTGCCAGTTCGACACGGCGGCGTTCGGCATAAGCGGGCTGGAAACGGCTTTCGCCGTCAATTATACCTATCTGGTCAAGACGGGCGTGCTGAATCTGCCTAAACTGTCGGCGCTTATGACAAAAAACCCTTGTTCGGTGCTGAAACTGCCTGACAAAGGCATAGCCGTTGGCGAAAAAGCCGACCTGACCGTCGTCGACCTCAACAAAGCGTGGACGGTCAATCCGTCGAAATTCGCATCAAAAGGCAAAAACACGCCGTTCGCCGGCAAAGAACTTTTCGGCGCGGTGGAAATGACTTTTGTGGACGGCGACAAAAAATACGCCCGCGACGGCGAGTGAATCGAGGTGATATTATGATGATAGATATTCTTGTCGAAAAAATCAAACAGACGAAAAACCCTTCGGTAGTGGGTCTGGACACCTGCGTCGATTATCTGCCCGACGACATGAAAAACGGCGTCGCGTCGCTTTCGCAGGCGGCTGACGCCATTGTGCGCTTCAATAAAAACATAATCGATAACATCGCCGACATAGTGCCCGCCGTCAAAGTTCAGGTGGCGTATTACGAAATGTACGGCAGCGAGGGCATGAGGGCGTTTGCCGAAACGCTGGCTTACGCGAAAAGCAAGGGCATGGTCACCATGGCCGACGTCAAGCGCAACGATATAGGCAGCACCGCCGCGGCGTACAGCAAGGCGTATCTCGGAGAGAATCTCGTCGGCGGGAAAGCCTTTACGCCTTTCGAAAGCGATTTTGTGACGCTCAACGGATATCTGGGCGGCGACGGCATAAAGCCTTTCGTCGACGACGCCGAAAAACACGGAAAAGGGGCGTTCGTGCTGGTCAAAACCTCAAACCCGTCCAGCGGCGAACTGCAAAACAAAAAACTTGAAAACGGCAACACCGTTTATGAGGAAATGGCTTCTTTCGTGAAAGAATGGGGCAAAAATCTCGTGGGCGGCTGCGGTTATTCGTCAATAGGCGCGGTCGTTGGTGCTACCCACAAGGAAGAAGCGGCGATTCTGCGCGAAAAATTCCCGTCGCTGTTTTTCCTTGTGCCGGGATACGGCGCGCAGGGCGCCACGGCGGAAGACGTCGCCGTCAACTTTGACAAAAACGGGCTGGGCGCGATAGTGAATTCGTCGAGAGGCATTCTCTGTGCTTATAAAAAGGATAAATACCAAGGCATGACTTACTTCGCGGCGGCAAGGGCGGCCGCGCTGGATATGAAAGAAGACCTCACGGCGCATATCGGACTTTAAGACTGAAAGGAAAAGACTATGAAAGCATTTTTGTTGTTGGAAGACGGTACCAGATTTTACGGCGAACCGTTCGGCGAAATTAAGGGAACCATAGGCGAAGTGGTGTTCAGCACCAGCATGACCGGCTATCAGGAGGGGCTTACCGACCCGTCCTTTTACGGGCAGATTCTGGTGCTTACCTATCCGCTCGTGGGCAACGTAGGGTTTAACAATTACGACTATGAGTCAAACAGGATTTCCGTCAAGGGACTCGTCATAAAAGAACTGTGCGACGTGCCTAGCAACTGGGCGAAACGCGGCAGTCTGGACGAGTTCATGAAAAAATACGGCATAGCGGGTCTGCAAGGCGTGGATACCAGGGCGCTTACCCTCAAAATAAGGGAGGAAAGCGTCATGCGCGGCATGATTTGCCTTGACGAACCGACGGAAGAACAGCTGGAACAGCTCAGGTCATATAAAATAGAAAAGCCTATTTATAAAGTCACCATTAAAGAAAAGATGGTGCTCGACGGCGAAAAGGGCGGCAAAAAAATCGCTGTGATGGATTTCGGCATCAAAGAAAACATGGTGCGCGAACTTCACGGCCGAGGGCACACGATGACGCTGTATCCGGCGTGGACTACCGCGGAAGAAATTCTGGCGGACAAGCCCGACGGCATATTGCTTTCAAACGGCCCCGGCGACCCGAAAGACAACCCGGACATTATAGCCAACATCAAAAAACTCATAGGCAAAAAACCGATTATGGGCATATGCATGGGGCACCAGCTGCTGGCTCTTGCCAACGGCATGGACAGTTACAAACTGAAATACGGCCACAGGGGCGCCAACCAGCCGGTAAAAGACCTGGAAACGGGCAGGGTTTATATTTCCAGCCAGAACCACGGCTACGTCATACGCGAGCCGGAGGCGGGCAGCGGCATAGAAGTTACTTTCCGCAACGTCAACGACGGCACTATTGAGGGGTTGTCATACAAAGACCATCCGAGTTTTTCGGTGCAGTTCCACCCGGAAGCATGTCCGGGGCCTATGGACACGCAGTTTTTGTTCGATAAATTCGAAAGAATGATGGAGGGCAAGACAAATGCCAAGAAATAAAAATATCAAAAAAGTTTTGCTTATAGGCAGCGGCCCTATCGTCATAGGACAGGCGGCGGAGTTCGACTACGCCGGAACGCAGGCGCTCACGACCCTTAAAAAAGAGGGGCTTGAAGTAGTGCTTGTCAACAGCAACCCCGCCACAATCATGACCGACAGCGAAATGGCGGACAGAGTGTATCTCGAACCGCTCAGCGTCGACGTGCTCAAAAAAATCATCGAAACGGAAAAGCCCGACAGCATACTGCCTACGCTTGGCGGTCAGACGGGTCTTAACCTTGCCATGGAACTTGCCGAAAGCGGTTTTCTGGAAGAAAAAAACGTGCGTCTTCTCGGCACAAACACCCTCGCCATTAAAAAGGCGGAGGACAGGGAAGCCTTCAAGGAAACAATGGAAAAAATCGGCGAGCCGATTGTGCAGGGCGACATAGTCAACCATGTCGACCAGGCGCTGGCTTTCGCCGAACAGATAGGATATCCGGTAATAGTGCGGCCGGCGTATACGCTGGGCGGCACGGGCGGCGGCATCGCCGACACCCCGGAACAGCTGGCGGAGATATGCGAAGGCGGCCTCAACGCTTCCAGGGTGCACCAGTGCCTTATCGAAAAATGCATCAGCGGCTGGAAAGAAATAGAGTTTGAGGCCATGCGCGACAGCGCCGGAAACTGCATTACCATCTGCAACATGGAAAACGTCGACCCCGTCGGCATACATACGGGCGACAGCATAGTCGTCGCCCCGGTGCAGACGCTCAGGGACAAAGAAACGCAGATGCTGCGTTCCGCCAGCCTGAAAATAATCAACGAACTCGGCATTGAGGGCGGCTGTAACGTGCAGTTCGCGCTGCATCCCGACAATATGTCTTACGCCGTCATAGAAGTCAACCCGCGCGTAAGCCGTTCAAGCGCGCTTGCGTCCAAAGCCACGGGTTATCCTATCGCGCGCGTCGCCACGCTGGTGTCCATAGGCTACACGCTTGACGAAATCAAAAACGAGGTTACCGGCAGCACTTACGCCTCTTTCGAGCCGGCTCTGGACTATATAATCTGCAAATTCCCGCGCTGGCCTTTCGACAAATTCGTCTCCGCCGACAGGAAACTCGGCACCAAGATGAAAGCGACGGGCGAGGTAATGTCGATAGGCGACAGTTTCGAAGCGGCGTTTCTCAAATCGCTGCGCTCGCTGGAACTCAACGTGTATTCCAGCGAAGTGGGATTTTTCAGCGAAATGACCAAAAAAGAACTGTACGACAGGCTCCGCGTGCAGGACGACAGACGTATATTCTGCGTGCTGGCGGCGCTCAGGGCGGGCATATCGGCGCAGGAAATATACGATATCACCAAAATAGACATATGGTTTCTGAAAAAGTTCGAAGTTATTCTGGAACACGAAAAGAAAATAAAGAGCGCCAAACTCTCCTGCCTTGACAGGGATTATATGCTCAAAATCAAAAAACTCGGTTTCGCCGACAGGGCGATTGCCGAGTGGTGCGGCGTCAGCGAAAAAGAAATCAGAAAACTGCGGGAAGACATGGGCGTCAGACCGGTGTTCAACATGGTTGACACTTGCGCGGGCGAGTTTCAGGCTTACAGCGACTATTATTATTCGACATACCAGACGCATGACGAAGTACGCAAGACGGACAGAAAAACCATCGTCGTGCTGGGCAGCGGACCTATCCGCATAGGGCAGGGCATTGAGTTCGACTATTGCTCGGTGCATTGCGTGTGGGCGCTCAAAAAACTCGGTTACGACGCCGTAATCATAAACAACAACCCGGAAACCGTCAGCACCGACTTCGATACGGCGGACAGGCTTTATTTCGAACCGCTGACCAACGAGGACGTGCTCAACATTCTGGAAAAAGAAAAGCCGGAGGGCGTGTTCGTGCAGTTCGGCGGGCAGACGGCAATCAAACTCGCCAAAACGGTGCACGAAAACGGGTACAAAATTCTCGGTACGTCTTTCGACGACATAAACAACGCCGAAGACAGGGAGATGTTTGACGAACTGCTTTCCACGCTCGACCTCGCGCGTCCTAAGGGCAAAACGGTGTTTACCGAAGCGCAGGCGCTTGAAGCGGCGGAAGAACTGACGTATCCGGTGCTGGTGCGTCCGAGTTACGTTCTGGGCGGCCAGGGCATGGAAATATGCTATAACGCGGACGATATTAAAAAGTATATGTCCATAATAAACCTCAGCACGCAGGAACACCCGATTCTCGTTGACAAATACGTTATGGGCAAGGAGCTGGAAGTCGACGCCATATGCGACGGCAAAAACATTCTGATTCCGGGCATTATGGAGCATATCGAGCGCACGGGCATTCACAGCGGCGACAGTATAGCGGTGTATCCCGCCACGCTGGAAGAGGACGTCAAGCGCAAGATAATCGAAACGACGGAAAAACTCGCTTTCGGCACAAAGACTATAGGTCTCATAAACATACAGTATATTCTCAAAGACAAAGAACTGTTTATCATAGAGGTCAACCCGCGTTCGTCTAGAACGGTGCCTTATATCAGCAAAGTCACCGGGCTGCCGATGGTTCAGCTGGCGGTCAGGTGCAGTCTGGGCGAAGATTTGGCATCCATGGGATACGGCACGGGGCTGCATAAAGAATCAAGTTATTACGCGGTTAAAGTGCCTGTGTTCTCCAACGAGAAGATTCCTGACCTTGAAATTTCACTGTCTCCTGAAATGAAATCGACGGGCGAAGTGCTGGGGCTTTCAAAGAGTTTTCCGGAGGCTTTGCTCAAAGGACTTCTGGCCAGCGGCATAAGGCTCAAAGACGGCGGCGCGGTGCTTATTTCCGTGTCGGATATCTATAAACAGGAAATAATTCCTACGGCGCAGGCTTTTTCCGACCTGGGCTACGAACTGTACGCCACCGGCGGCACGGCGCATGTGCTCAACTCCAACTTCATCCCGACCAACGTGGTGGGCAAACTTAAAGACGCCGAGCCTAACATCGAGTCGCTGTTCGCTTCGGGCAAAGTGTGCCTGGTCATCAATACGCCTACGAGAGGGCACGACAGCACAAGAGACGGTTTCAGGATAAGGCGCATGGCGATAGAACACGGCATAACCTGCCTCACCGCCCCTGATACAGCGAGCGCTCTCGCCAGGGCGCTCAAACTGCGCAAGAAAGACAAAGACCTCACGCTGGTTTGTCTGGGAGACATAAAAAATGACTGACGCTTTGTTTGAAATTCTTTCCAACGTCCGCGTCGCGGACGGTATATACGAAATGACGCTAAAAACCGACAAACTGCCCCCGATAAAAGCGGGGCAGTTCGCCAACGTCAGGGTTCCTGACAGGGGCGAACTTACGCTCAGGCGGCCTTTCGGCATATATTCGGTGGATAAAAGTCAAAACAGCATCAAAATCGGTTACGCCGTCAAAGGCGAGGGCACCAAAGCCATGGCGTCGCTTGAAAGCGGCAGACGCGTTCAGGTTCTGCTTCCGCTGGGCAACGGTTTTCCTTCGGTACCGAAAGACAAGCGCATATTGCTTGTGGGCGGCGGCGTGGGCGTGCTTCCGCTTCTGTCGGTGGCTGAAACCGCGGAAAACCCTGTGTGCGCCTGCGTCGGGTTCAGAAGCGCGAAATTCGCCTGCAAAACGGATGAAATGGCGGCGCTTGCCCAAAAGTGCGTCGTCGCCACCGACGACGGCACTCTCGGCGAAAAAGGTTATGTGGCGGACGTTGCCGAAAAACACATGGATGAATTCCGTCCCGACGTCATTTTCGCCTGCGGCCCCGAAATCATGATGAAAAGCCTCAAAAGGTTTTCTTCGCTGCCTATATACGTCAGCCTGGAACAGCGCATGGGCTGCGGCATGGGCGCCTGTCTGGTGTGCAGCCGCAAAATAAAGAGCAAGGACGGTGAGCATTATCTCAGGGTGTGCGCCGACGGTCCGGTGTTCGCTTTCGACGAGGTGTATTATGATTAACATGAAAGTCAGCGTGGCGGGCGTCGAATTCAAAAATCCCGTCATTGCCGCGAGCGGCACTTTCGGCTTCGGCAAGGAGTTCGCCTCGCTTTACGACCTGAGCGTTCTGGGCGGGATATCGCTCAAAGGGCTGACGGTGGAGCGCCGTGAAGGCAACGCGCCGCCGAGAATAGCCGAAACGCCTTCGGGCATGCTCAACAGCGTGGGGCTGCAAAACCCGGGCGCCGAGTATTTTGTCAGGCACGACCTGCCCGAACTCAGGAAATACGACACGAAACTCATCGCTAATATAAACGGCAACACGGCGGAAGACTATTGCAGGGTGGCTGAAATAATGTCCGCCGCCGACGTGGATATGCTCGAACTCAACATTTCCTGTCCCAATGTCAAATGCGGCGGCATGGCGTTCGGCGTAAAACCGGAAAGCGTCCTGGCGATAACCAAAACCGTCAAACCGTATTGCCGCAAGCCGCTTATAGTCAAACTCAGCCCCAATGTCGCCGACATAACCGAAAACGCGCGCGCCGCCGAAGAAGGCGGGGCCGACGCCATCGCTCTCATAAACACGGTGTCGGGCATGGCGGTTGACGCTTATTCCATGCGACCGGTTCTCGCCAACGTAAAGGGCGGGCTCAGCGGCCCCGCGGTTAAGCCCATCGCGCTCAGAATGGTGTACGACTGCCACAATGCGGTCAGAATCCCGATTATAGGCATGGGCGGCATAACCAGCGGAACCGACGTGGCGGAGTTTATGCTTTGCGGCGCTTCGGCGGTGCAGGTGGGCGCCGCCAACATAATGAACCCGATGGCCATGCCGGAGATAATAAGCCGGCTGGCAAATTATTTGACAGAAACGGGAATTGATGATATAAACAGTTTAGTCGGCGCTCTTAAAGTTTAAGCCGGCCAAAGAGGACGTATATGAGAAAAAATCTGGAAAATATACTTATGGCTTTGTTTGTCGCGGTGTTTATAATTGCCGCTCTGGGCTTTATTCTGCAAATCACCGTAATGGCGACCGTCGCGCTGTGCGTGCTCACCGCGGTGGTGGGGTTTCTCGCGGGGTTGCAGGTGTTTGACTTTCTGTCCGCCGACACCGTGGGCGAAGGCGCCGATGTCAAAAGAAACAGAATACTGCTTTTGCAGACGATAGTGGCGGTTGTCATTTTTCTGGCGCTGCTCGCCGCGACGATTTTCCAACTGTGCGGCAAATTGTTCTGAACCAAAACAAAACGACGGCGTTCCGCCGTCTTTTTTTTGTCCGAAATTTTCGCAAAATAAATTAAGCAAAGTTAACTTTTTTGTTGACAGAGCCGCAAGCGTATGGTATATTGTCATTAAAGTTAAGCATATTTAACTATTGAGGATACCAAACGTGAGTACATTTGAAAAAATTTTAGGTCAGCACTGCGGTCTGGCGATGGTGGGCATAAAGGCGGCGAATCTTGTCTGCCTGAAACATAAGGATTTTGCGGACATACACGGGGAGATATGCCTCCTCGGCGAAGCGCTTTCACCCGCGGGGATAGTCCTCAGGGTGCTGGACGACAACGGCAACCGGATTCTGCTGCTTGTCTACCGTGAAAAGGCGCTGGAACAACGCCTCCGCGAACCCGACGCCCGCCGTCTCCTGACGCGGTTCGGCTATCCCGACGGCGTTGGCGTGGACGCGCTGATTGACAGGCTTTCCGGCGGATTCAGGAAGGGCGGCGGTTTTCCGCACGAGATAGGAATTTTTCTGGGTTACCCTGCGGAAGACGTCATCGGTTTTATACGGAATCCCGACGGCTGCAAAATGTGCGGCGCGTGGAAAGTTTACGGCGACGTGAACAAAGCGAAGGAGACCTTTGCCAGATACGAAAAATGTTCGGCGGCGATAAAACGGCGCATGGACAGGGGCGACGATTTAAAGACTATATTCGCCAAGGCGATATAATACAAGGAGAAGTTTTTATGAAGGCATTGATTGTGTATTGGAGCGGAACCGGCAACACCAGAGGCATGGCGGAAGCCATAGCCGACGGCGTTAAAGCCGAAGGCTGGGAGGCGGACGTGTTTTCCGTTTCCGCTTTCGGCGGCGGGTTTGACGGCTATGACAAAATTTTTCTGGGCTGCCCGGCAATGGGCGGCGAGGAACTCGAAGAAAGCGAGTTTCTGCCGTTTTACGAAAAGAGCAAGGCGGCTCTCTCCGGCAGACAGGTCGGGCTTTTCGGTTCGTACGGTTGGGGCGACGGCGAGTGGATGAGAAACTGGGAAAAAGACCTTGCCGGCACGGGCGCTTCGCTCATCGGCGGAAAAGGTTTTATCTGTCAGGAAAGTCAGGACGGCATATACGCCGCCTGCGTGGATTACGCTAAAAAATCAATCTCCTGATTGCCAAATAAACGCGAAAAAGGCGGAAGCGTGCTTCCGCCTTTTCGCGTTGTCGTTCAAAAATCGTTTTTTTTGCAAAACGAAGCGAGACATCGCAGCGTGTCGTCGCTGAGTATATGTTCTATTTTGCAGCATTCCTCCTCGGCGTTTTCTTCCGTGGCGCCTATGCCCAGCAGAAAACGTTTGATGAGATTGTGTTTGCCCAGCGTCGACGACGCTATTTCCCGCCCTTTTGCGGTAAGGGAAATTTTGCCGTAAGCGGCTTTGACTACAAGCCCTTTGGCGGCGAGTTCCGTCATCGCCATGCTTACCGCCGCTTTGGAAATGCCCAGCGCCGAGGCTATGTCCACCGATTTGGCAAGGCCGTCCCGTTCGCACATGAGTATCGCTTCAAGATAATCTTCGTTGGATTTTGTTATTGGCATGGTTATTTTTCCTTCCGCAACAGTTCGGCGTGTTCGTCGGGGTTTACCAGACATGTTTTGTAAGAAAGCAGGTTGACAAATCCCGGGTGGCTTTTGTTGGGTTTTTTGACGTATTTTTTCGGCGTGTAGAATACCGGCACTTTTGACGACTCAGACGCTTCCGAATAGTGCGCCGTTATTTCCGCCGCCGTTTGCAGCACGGCGTTCGGGATATCCGCTCCGTCGGGGTTTATAATAATCGTGTGGCACGACGTCACGTCCTGCGCGTGCAGCCACATGTCGCCGCCTTTTGCCGTTTCGAAAGTCAGTTTGTCGTTTTGCAGATTGTTTTTGCCGACAAGTATCGTCCAGCCGTCTTTGACGTAGGTCAGCGGCCGTGATTTTGAAACTCTCGGTTTTTGCTTTTTGTTTTGTTTTTTATCTTTGCCGTCGCTTTTTTTCATAAGCCGCGCGGCGATGAGTTCCGCCGTTATGTCGTCTATGTCGTTGGCGTCCAGCGGGCTTTTGAGTGACTGCGCTATTGATTTGAGATACACAAGCTGGCTTTTGTTTTCTTCAAGCAGTTGGGTTGTGTATTCTATCGTCTTTTTTTGTTTGGCGTATTTTTTAAAATATTTCTGCGCGTTCTGCTGCGGCGTGAGCAGGGGGTCGAGCGGTATTTCGGCGGTTTTTCCGTCATAATAGTTTTCCGTCGTCAGGCGCCCGTCGCCTTTTTTTATTTTGTAGAGCGACGATAAAATCAGTTCGCCGTAAATCCTGTTTTTTTCGTTGTCTTTGGCGGCAAGCAGGTCCTGCGTTTGCAGCGCCGTCTTTTTTTCTATGCGGTGAATGGCGTTTTTCACCACGTTGGCTATGGCTTTGGTTTTTTCGTTATGCCGCTGGAACTTGTCTTTTTCGGCGAAATATCTGTCATACGCCTCGTTAAGCGTGTCGAAATAAATTCTGCCGCCGGCAAGCGTGCGGTAATCCACGGCCGTCACGTCGAGCGGCGTGCCGTCTTCATCTGTAACCATGGTCGGACGCGGGGTTTTCAGTTTCTCGGCGAAAAGGGCAAATCTGTCAGCGACCTCCTCGGGACGCGCGCTGTCTCCCACGATTTCGTCCAGCGTCTGGTACGCCACGCCCATCAGTTTGTTTTTAAGCACTTCTTTGGGCTGTGAATCGGGATTGGCGCGCAGCACTCGGATTATCGCTTCCCTGTCGTCGGGGCGTATTTTGTCCTGTGTCAGAAACTCGAATTTCTGCCCGATTACGGTGGGGCGGCCGGCCAGTGACGTCATGGGGATTCTCTTCATACAGTCGAGAATTCTGCCGCCGCCGTCGGTTAGAAACACGTTGGCGCTTTTGCCGACGACTTCGCATATAAGCCGCTTTTGCTCGCTGTCGCCCAGTTCGTTGCCCGACGTCACGTCGATAATGATTACGCGCTCGAAAGGCTGCTGGCTCACGCCGGTAACTACGCCGCCCATAAGGTGTTTGCGCAGCACCATGCAGAAAGCCGGCGCGGTGAGCGGGCTGGGTTTGCTTTCATCGGTCAGGTGCGCGCGCGGAAGCGAACTCGAAGCCGAAACCAGGAGTCTGTAATTTTTGCCGTTAAAGACGTTCAGGTCTATTTCGTCTTTTTCAGGCTGCGTTATCTTGTTTATTTTTCCGCCCACAAGGCGCTGTCTGAGTTCATCGGCGATGACCGACAGGTTAAGCGCGTCAAACGGCATATAAATACCTCACGGCAAGATTTTAACCTATTTCGCGTTATTTTTCAACTTAAATTGATAGGTCAAAAAGTTTGCTAAAATCGCGTTTGTGTGATATTATTTACAATACTGAATAATGGCGCAGAGTGTATGTCAGAGACCGCCGCGCCCAAAGAAGCAAAGAATATGGAGAACTATTTGGAGGATTTCTATGAAGTACAAAGTAGAAAATAAAAAGGGACAGGTTTTAATCAGTTTTTCGATTGACGCCAAAGAGTGGGAAGCCGCCGTTGAAAGCGTCTATCAGAAAACAAAGGGCAAATACAGCCATGTGGGCTTCCGCAAGGGGCACGTGCCGCGCAAAGTGCTGGAAAACACTTACGGCAAAGGCTTCTTCTATGAGGACGCCTTCAACGAGGCCTTCCCTAAATACTATTACGAAGTCCTCGATAAAGAGAGTGAGATTTACCCTGTCGACAGACCCGACGTGGACGTCAAATCCATCGACGATAAAGGCGTGAAATTCACCGCTCTCGTCACCGTCAAACCCGAAGTGACGCTGGGCGAATATAAAGGTCTTAAAGTGGAAAAACACGTCGACGAAGTCACCGACCAGGCGGTGGAAGCCGAACTCGCGCTTATGGCGGATAAAAACGCGCGCATGGTGGTGGTAAGCGACAGAGCCGTGCAGAACGGCGACGAAGTCGTCATCGATTATTCCGGCAGCGTGGACGGCGTCAAATTTGACGGCGGCACGGCGGAAAAGCAGACGCTGGTCATCGGCAGCGGCAGGTTTATTCCGGGGTTCGAGGAACAAATCGTGGGCATGAACACCGGTGACGAAAAGGACATTACCGTCAAATTCCCTGAGGATTACCACGCCGAAAATCTCAAAGGCAAAGATGCGGTTTTCGCCGTAAAACTGCATGAAATCAAGTATAAACAACTGCCTGTCATGGACGACGAGTTCGCCAAAGACGTCAGCGAATTCGACACGCTCGACCAGCTCAAAGCCGACATCAGGCAAAAATTGGAAAAGGAAAACGCCGACAGGGCTGAAATCCGTTTTGAAAACCAGCTTATCGACAAAGCGACGGAAAACGCTTCGGTGGAAATTCCGCAGTGCATGATAGAAAGCCAGATTGACTCTTACATTCAGGAGTTCGAGTACACGCTGTCCTATCAGGGAATAAAACTCGCCGATTATGTTAAATATACTAACAGCAGCATAGACGATTTGCGCAAGGTATATAAAGAAAGGGCGGAAAAGACCGTCAAGACCAGACTGGTAATGGAAGCCATCGTCAAAGCGGAAAACATCACCGCCGACGAAGAATCGGTTGAGGCGCGCATCGCGGAACTCGCCGGCCAAATGGGCAAAACCGTTGAAGAAGTCAAGAAAAACATGCACCCGTCGGAAACCGACTATATCAAAAACGAAGTCATTTCCAAAAACGTGGTGGAATTCCTCAAAAAAGCCAACAACGGCTGATAAACTTAAATTTATCCCGATAAAACGGCTTGTTTATTCGTATATATAACAGGGGGTAAAAAATGAGTCTTATACCTATGGTAATAGAGCAGACGGGCAGAGGCGAAAGGTCGTACGACATATATTCCCGCTTGCTTGAAGACAGAATAGTCTTTCTCACGGGCGAAGTCAACGACGTTTCAGCAAACATCGTCGTCGCCCAGCTTATATATCTCGAAGGCAAAGACCCGAACAAAGACATCAGTCTTTACATCAATAGCCCGGGCGGCAGCGTTTCGGCGGGATTCGCCATTTACGACACGATGAACTATATCAAGTGCGACGTGTCTACTATATGCATCGGCATGGCGGCGAGCATGGGAGCGTTTCTGCTTTCAAGCGGGGCGCAGGGCAAGCGTTACGCGCTGCCTAACGCCGAGATTATGATTCATCAGCCTCTGGGCGGCGCGCAGGGTCAGGCGAGCGATATCGCGATTCAGGCGGAACAGATACTCAAAATCAAACAGAAAATCAATTCCATCCTCGCCAAAAACTGCCATCAGCCGCTTGACAAAATCTCCAAGGACGTCGACAGGGATTACTACATGTCGGCGGCGGAAGCCAAGGAGTACGGGCTTGTGGATCAGATTTTTTATGAAAGAAAATAATTTCCGGAGATTGTATGGACGATAAAAAAGAAATGCGCTGTTCGTTTTGCGGCAAGGACATTTCCCAGGTGGAAAAACTCATCGTGGGTCCATGCGGCAATTATATCTGCAACGAGTGCATAGAGCATTGCGTCGATATTCTGGACAGCGAAGAACAGGCCGTGGCGGCGGAAGAAATCAAACTGCCGACGCCGGCGGAAATAAACAAAAAACTCGACGAATACGTCGTCGGTCAGGAAAAGGCGAAAAAAATTCTGTCGGTTGCCGTCTATAACCATTACAAACGCATCAACGCCAAACTCAAAGGCGGCAAAAACGACGAAGTGGAACTTGAAAAGTCCAATATCCTTATGCTGGGGCCTACCGGTTCCGGCAAAACCCTGCTGGCGAAAACACTGGCGAGATTTCTCAACGTGCCTTTCGCGATAGCCGACGCCACCACGCTCACCGAAGCGGGCTATGTCGGCGACGATGTCGAAAACGTGCTGCTCAAACTCATCCAGAACGCCGATTACGACATCGAAAGAGCGGAAAGAGGCATTATTTATATTGACGAAGTGGACAAAATCGCCTCCAAGGGCGAAAATATGTCCATCACGAGAGACGTATCGGGCGAAGGCGTGCAACAGGCTCTGCTCAAAATAATCGAGGGCACCGTGGCGTCGGTGCCGCCGCAGGGCGGGAGAAAGCACCCGCAGCAGGAATGCCTGCAGATAGATACGTCCAACATACTGTTTATATGCGGCGGCGCATTCATAGGGCTTGATAAAGTCGTTGAACAGCGTATCGATTCCCGCTCGCTGGGTTTCGGCGGCAAAGTCAAGGACAAAGACGAAGTCGACGCGGCGGAACTTGTGGAACAGATTCAGCCTCAGGACCTTATAAAATACGGGCTTATCCCGGAGTTTGTCGGCAGGGTGCCGATTGTGGTGGGTCTGAAACCGCTTGATGAGGAAGCGCTTGTGCGCATACTCGTCGAGCCGAAAAATTCTTTGGTCAAACAGTATCAGAAACTTTTGAAAATGGACAATATCGACCTTGAATTCGAGAAAGACGCTCTTGTCGCCGTCGCCAGAAAGACGATGGAACGCAAAACCGGCGCCAGGGGGCTCAGGTCGATACTCGAAAGCGTGATGCTTGATTTTATGTATGACGCCCCGAGCGACGGCAGCATCAGAAAAATCGTCATCGGCAAGGATTGCATCGACAGCAACCGCAAACCGCTCATCATAAGAGACGACAGCGCGCAGAAATCAGCCTGAAACAGACGCCGAATTTTTCGGCGTTTTATTTTTGAAAACGCTTCGTTGCGGACAGGCGCTTTTTCTGTTACAATATTACCGAGGTGATAAATTTGGAAGAAATCCGACAAAATAAAGTTTTACCCATGATTGCGCTCCGCGGCGTGGTTATGTTCCCCGGGGTTACGGAAACGATAGATATAGGCAGACCGGCGTCGCTGGCGGCGCTGGATTACGCGGCGGAAAACAACACCCAGCTGTTTATGGCGGCGCAGAAAGACTCGCAGGTCGCCGTGCCCGTCAAAGAAGATATTTACGACGTCGGCTGCGTCGTGCAAATAAAACAGCTGCTGCGGCTGCCGAACAATCTGGCGAGAGTTGTCGTCAGGGGCTTGTCCGCCGCCAGGATAACCGAATACCGCAACACCGCCAAATTTTTTCAGGCGGAAGTGGAGGAAATCCCGTATATAAACGCCGATTCCGTCGAGACAGAAGTGCTTGTGCGCAAAGTCATGGATTACGCTAAAAAATACATGCTCATTTCAGGCAAAAGCGTGGCGGAACGTCTGCCGGAGTTTAACGGCGACGCCAACGTTTTCGCTTCCAGGCTGGCTTTGCAGTTCGCTTTGGGCGACACCCAAAAACAGCGCCTGCTTGAAGAAACCGACACCGAAAAGCGCCTTCTCGAACTTTGCTCGCTGCTCGCCCACGAAACGGAACTGGCTAAAATAGACAAGGTCATTTCGCAAAAAGTGAAAGACCGCATAGACAAAAACCAGAAGGAATATTATCTGCGCGAGCAGATGCGCGCCATCAGCGACGAACTCGGCGAAAACGAAGACGAATACGCCGTTTATAAGGAAAAAATCAAAAACAGCGGCATGCCGGAAGAGGTCGCCAAAAAGGCGGAGGAAGAACTCGGCCGCCTCATGAAAATGGGCTCCGGCACGCCTGACGCCAACGTGTCAAGAAGTTACATCGACTGGCTTTGCGCGCTCAAATGGTCGGTTTACACCCAAGACAACAAAGACATGAAAAAGGCGAGGGAGATTCTCGACGCCGACCATTTCGGCATGGAAAAAATCAAACAGCGTATTCTGGAATATCTCGCCGTGATGAACCTTTCGCAAAAAAACAAAGCGCCTATTCTCTGCTTTGTGGGGCCTCCGGGCGTTGGCAAAACCTCAATAGTCAAATCTATAGCGAGGGCTCTGGACAGAAAGTATGTTCGCATGAGCCTCGGCGGCCTCAGGGACGAAGCCGAACTCAGGGGACACAGGCGCACATATGTCGGCGCGATTCCGGGCAAGATAATTTATCTGCTGAGACAGGCGGGCAGCATGAATCCGGTGTTTCTGTTTGACGAGATAGACAAAATGGCAAGCGATTTCAGGGGCGACCCGACAAGCGCCATGCTGGAAGTTCTCGACCCGGAACAGAACAACGCTTTTGTCGACCACTATATGGAAGTGCCCGTCGATTTGACAAAGGTGCTGTTTGTAGCGACAGCCAACACGATGGAAGATATCCCGGCGCCGCTTCTGGACAGAATGGAAGTCATCGAACTGTCGGGGTATACCGAAGAAGAAAAACTGCAAATCGCCAAGAGATTCCTGGTGCCGAAACAAAAGGAACTCAATGGGCTGGGCGAGGATTCTCTCACCATTTCCGACGACGCGATAAGGGACATTATTTCGCATTACACCCGTGAGTCGGGCGTGAGAAATCTCGAAAGGGAAATAGCCGCCGTGTGCCGCAAATCGGCGTTGGAAATTCTGGAAAACGACGTTTCCGCCGTGGACGTAAGGGACGAAAACATCGAAAAATATCTCGGTGTGTTCAAGTTCCGCGACGACGTTTTATCAAAAAAGGACCAGGTCGGTTCCGCCACGGGTCTGGCGTGGACGCCTGTCGGCGGCACCACGCTGACAATAGACGTCACGCTGTTCAAGGGCAAAGGCGAAATTCTGCTGACGGGTCAGCTGGGCGACGTCATGAAAGAATCGGCGCGTACGGCAATAAGCCTCGTGCGCTCGCTCGCGCCTAAATACGGCATAAGGCCTGACGTGTTCGACAAAACGGATATCCACATTCATGTGCCGGAAGGCGCTATACCGAAAGACGGCCCGAGCGCCGGCATAACCATGGCGACGGCGATTCTTTCCGCGTTCACCAAAAAACCCGTGTCGGGCAAAGTGGCGATGACGGGCGAAATCACTTTGCGCGGCAAGGTGCTGCCTATCGGCGGGCTTAAAGAAAAAACGCTTGCCGCGTATCGCATGGGCATCAGAAAAATCATAATACCTAAAGAAAATATAAAAGACATGGAAGAAGTGCCCGCCGATGTACGGGAAAAACTCGACATCGTCCCGGCGGAAGAAATTTCCACCGTGTTTGAGAATTCGCTTGTCAATTTGTGAGGCAAGCGACCATGCCGCCGCTTGCGGCGGAATACGGAGAAGCGCGATGATTATAAAAAAAGCCTCGTTCATAACGTCGGCGGCAGGCGCCAAAGACATGATTGTGTCGGAGTTGCCGCAGGTGGCGGTGGTGGGCAAGTCAAACGTCGGCAAAAGCAGTTTTATAAATTATCTGGCAAACGACGGCAAACTCGCACGCACGTCCAAAGAGCCGGGGCGCACAAGGCTTATAAACTATTTTCTGTTCAACGAGGATTTTATTCTCACCGACCTGCCGGGCTACGGCTTTGCCAGGGTTTCGAGAGAAGAAAAGAAAAAGTGGGCGGCCACCATCGAGGATTATCTGGACAACGAAGACAATCTCAGGCTGGTGTGCTTTCTGGTGGACATACGCCACGACCCGACGGAAGACGATAAAATCATGTATAACTACTTGTTTAAGCGGGCGGTGCCGTTCATAATCGTAGCCACCAAGAGCGACAAGATAGCCAAAAGCAAGGTCAAAAACCAACTGCGGCACCTGGCGTCCGTGCTTAAAGTGGGTATGGACAATATATTGCCCGTGTCGTCGCAAAACAAGACCGGCAAGGAAGAAGTGCTGGAAAAAATAGAAAAAATCGTCTTTCACGTGGCGGAAGAATAATCACAAAAAAACAGGGGACGACATATAATAAAATCGGGCCGTGACAATTCACGGCCTTTTTTATGCACAAACGGACAGACGCAAACATACAAATAATTGTAAACATTCGGAGGTGAATTATGTCGTTTTCCAATATAGACAATTGTTCAAACGCCTGTGACAAAGTTTGTATCCAGGCGAAAAAGGTGTTCGACGCCTGCCTCAAACAGATGACGCAGGAGGGCGTAACCCTTGTACTTACCGATATGACGCCGCCAAACCCGACGTCGCCGCTCACTTTTGTCAGCGGCAAAAGCCTTTCCAGCGTCGGGACGGTAACAAACCTCGTGGTGGACCGTCTGCCCGACAAGCAGAAATACGGCAGGGTGCAGTGCGACGTAACCATACCGGTGGAACTAACTTTCGTTGACGCCAACAACGCCGAAGGCACCGGCAGGGGCAACCTGACAGTGCATGAAGACGTGGTCATGGCGCTGCCTGACCCGTCCATCGTACCGTATGAAGTGGAAGCGGTGGTCAGCACCGTGTGTCCCGACGGGTTTTATCTCGGCACGGCGTCGGACGCGGCGGGGCAGACGTTCAGTTTTTCCGTCGTGGCGTGCATATCCATCATACTCAAAATCGTCATGAAGGTGGATCTCATCGTGCCGACATACGGATACGCCGTCATTCCGCCTTGCCAGGAATTCACGCAGGAAGTGTGCGAAGGCTTTTTCGAACTGCCGCTGTTCCCGGGCAACGGCTGAAAACACAGTTGAAATCCCGCGCGGCGGCGTAACACTTGCGCCGCCGTCTTCATAGGATACACCATGCATGGAGATACCCGATGAAGTACAAAAAATGCGCGAGATGCGGACTTAATTACGTCACGGAAGACATGGAACTGTGCGACATCTGCCGCAGGGAAATAAGGGGAGAAAAAGACCCGTTTGACGATATTTCATACGACGTCTGCCCTTTTTGCGAAAAGAACTTTTTGTTCGGCGGCGAAGAGATGTGCGCCTCGTGCCGCGCCAGACGAATGAAAAAGCGCGAATACGACTGAATCAGTACAGAGTACCCCGTTCCGCCTCGCGGAACGGGGTATTTATCGGGTGGCGGTGTTTGTTTTGCAAAATTCACGGTTTTGTGGTAATGTATTGTCATGAAAATTTTTGCCATAAGCGACCTGCACCTTTCATCGGCGCAGCCAAAACCGATGGATATTTTCGGCGACGGCTGGACGGATTATTGGAACAGCATAGAAACCGACTGGAAAGAAAAAGTGTCCGATGACGACATTGTGCTGATTCCCGGCGACATAAGCTGGGCGATGCGGCTTTCCGACGCTTTGCCCGACCTGCGCCTTATCGGCGGAATGAAAGGCAGAAAAATACTGCTCAGGGGCAACCACGATTATTGGTGGAACACCATCGGCAAAGTGAGAGACGCTCTGCCCGAAGGCACCTACGCCATCCAGAACGACTGCGTGCGTTTCGGCGATTTTCTGTTTTGCGGCAGCAGGGGCTGGACGTGCCCCGACAAAGGCGAACTCGAACCCGAAGACAAAAAGATTTATCTCCGCGAAGCCGAGCGGCTAAGGCTTTCGTTCGAGTGTATGTCGAAAATGCGGAAGGAAGGGGACAAAGTCGTTTGCCTGATGCATTTTCCGCCGTTTAACGTCAGGCGCGAAGACAGCGAATACACAAAACTAATCATAAAATACGACATCGACTGCGTCGTTTACGGTCATTTGCACGGCAGGGATTGCCGCGCCGACCTTTATGTCAACAAATTCGGCGTGGATTTTTACCTTACTTCCACCGATTTGGTAGGACACAAACTGACACGAATATTCTGACTTTCCGTCCGCTCGTCCGGACGGATTTTTTTTGCCCGGATTTCTTTTGTTTTTCCTGATATTTGTAAGCGTTGGGTAAATCTTTTTCAAAACAGCAAACGTTTGTTCGAAAAGTTTCTCACTGTTTTGGTCGACGGTGGAAAAAAAGACCCAAAAAAAAGATAAAAGTGGAGAAAAATGGTTGAAAGTGGTCAACCGCTATGCTATAATTTCCGTGTACCAAGAGGAGGAGCCATGTTTGTAGGCGAGTATCGACATCAACTTGATGCCAAAAACAGGTTGAGAGTACCTGCCAAACTGAAAAGCGAACTGGGTGACAAATTCGTTGTCACCAAGGGTTCCAACGGCTGCCTCTTTGTTTTCAACTCCAAGATGATGGAAAACATCTATTCCAAACTGCAAAACGTGCCGATTTCCGACATCGAGGCGCAAAAATCCATCAGGATGCTGTTTTCGGCGGCGTGCGAAGTGGAAAACGACGAGCAGGGCAGGTTTTTGCTTCCGCAAAATCTCAAAGATTTCGCGAAAATCGACAAAAACGTCGTCACTGTGGGCGCCGGCACCAGACTGGAAATATGGAGCGAGGAAAACTGGAACAAATACAACAGTTGCGATAATTTCGACGACGTGCTTTCGGGGCTTGGCAGATTCGGGGTGTGAGGCATGGATTTTTCCCACAAACCGATAATGCTGCGGCAATGCGTTGAAGGACTTGACATCAGACCCGACGGAACATATCTGGACTGCACGGTGGGCGGCGGCGGACACAGTTACGCAATCGCCTCACGGCTTGGCGAAAACGGAAGGCTTGTTGCCATAGACAAAGACGACGACGCTCTGGCGGCGGCAAAACAGCGGCTGGCGGAGTTCGGCGGCAAAGTGATTTTCGCGAAAAGTGATTTTAAGCGGGCCGTTCAGGTGCTCGATTCGCTGGGCATCGGCAAAATCAGCGGCGTGCTGATGGATCTGGGCGTTTCCAGCTGGCAGATAGACAACTTCGACAGGGGTTTTTCCTATCGCAGCAGGGACAGCAGGCTGGATATGCGCATGGACAAGCAACAGGCGCTTTCGGCGTACGAAGTGGTCAACGAGTACGGCGAAGACCGTCTCCGCGAAATAATAAGCGAATATGGCGAGGAAAAATTCGCCGCCAGAATCGCGTTCAACATCTGCAAGTACAGACAAGTCAAACCGCTTGAAACGACGGGTGAACTCATCGACGTCATAGAGCGCTCGATGCCTCCGAAACTGCGGTACGCCGGCGGACATCCCGCCAAAAGAACATTTCAGGCAATCCGAATAGAAGTAAACGGCGAACTCGACGGTCTCGGCGAGTTTATCGAAGAAATCGTCGACAGGCTTGAAACCGGCGGCAGGATAGCCGTCATTACTTTTCACTCTCTTGAAGACAGGATAGTGAAACAAAAACTCAAATGGTTGGAAAAAGACTGCGTCTGCCCGCCTAAAACTCCGGTGTGTGTGTGCGGAAAAAAGGCGAAAGTCAAAGTTGTGACAAACAAGCCGATTACGGCGGACAGCGAGGAAAGACAAGACAATCCTCGCAGCGAAAGCGCTAAACTCAGGATAGCGCAAAGAATTTAGTATTTTTAACGAAGGGGGAGAATATAATGTTGACAACGACAAGAAGAGAAATCGTAAACGACTATGACGTTTCTCAAAACAGACGGCTCGACTCTTTTTCGTCGGATTTTGCCGGTGAGGAAACCACGGGGCGTTTTCAGGACGACAGGTATGACGGCTACAAACCCGCCGAAAACTATCTCTCCCGAAACGAAATAGCGCAGAAACTTTACGGTCAGAACTATACCGAAGAAATAGGGCGCGAACAGTCTGACGCCAACGACTATTCCGACCCTGACCTTATGCCGTCGAGAGAGACGATGCAAATCACCCGCTCGGCGAGTTATTACCGCCCGCAGATGACGGAAACGAAATCCGCCGTCAGGAGCAAATACACGACACGCAGCAAAATACTCATCGCTAGTTACGCTGCCGTGCTGCTCGCGCTGGCGCTCATCATCACGCTTACCACCGTGTCAATCGCGTCGCTGTTTTCCGACGTGAACAGGCTGGAAGTGCAGCTCAACAATGAAATCGAAACCGTGGCGATGCTGGACGAAAGCATCGCGGAAGCCGGCTCGGCGGAAGTCATTATCGACAAAGCCGCTTCGATGGGTATGACTACGGCGGGCTCGGCAGGCTCGTTTGAAATACCTTCGACAAAACCGGCGTCTTCCGCAATTACGGCGGGCGGCAACTGGTTTGACGATTTCAGCGATTGGGTATCTAACGTATTCGGAGGCTGAATGGAAAGTTCCCCATATCAAACAAAACAAAGGCTGATGGCAGTGATTTGCTTATCGGCCTTTGTTTTTTTTATTTTGTTCGCGCGGCTTTTCGCGTTGCAGATTATCGACGGAGCGTGGCTCAGGGCAAAAGCCGCCGACCAGTGGACTAGAGATTTGCCCATCATCCCGAAACGCGGCGATATTCTCGACACAAACGGCAACGTGCTGGCTTCGTCCGAAACGGCTTACACCGTGTATGTCAGGGCAAAGAGCGTCACCGACGCGCGGTTTGTCGCCGAAAAACTTTCGGCGCTGCTCGGCTTGAATTACGACGCCGTTTACGCCAAAGTGTCGGACAGGGGCGTGTCGGAAGCAACGCTCAAACGGCAGGTTGACGGCGCGACCGCCGACGAAATCAGGTCTTTCAATTTCAACGGGGTGTATCTGGCGTCGGAGCCGACAAGGGTATACACATACGGCGATTTTCTGTCGCAGGTGCTGGGTTATGTCTCGTCGGACAATGTGGGGCAGACGGGCATAGAAGCCTATTACGACAAATATCTCAAAGGCATAAAAGGGCAGATTCTCACCCAGAGCGACCTTGTGGGCGCGGAAATCAAAGACAAGGAAATGATTTACGTCCCCGGCATCGACGGGCTTGACGTGGTGCTCACAATCGATTCGGTAATACAGTCCGTTGTGGAAGACGTGCTGCGGCTTATTATGCGCGCCCACAACCCGAAAAGCGCCAAAGCCGTCGTCATGAACGTCAACACGGGCGAAATTCTCGCCATGGGCATAACTCCGGGGCTGGACCTCAACAATCTGCCGCGCGACGACATCCAGACGCTTATGGACAACGGCAGAAACACCCTGCTTACCGATATTTACGAGCCGGGTTCCACCTTCAAAATAATTACCGCCGCCGCCAACATGGAAGAATATAAAAAGGGCAATCCGTCGGCGTTTTCGCCAACGCATGTTTTCGGCAACTCCAATTTCAGAATAATCAACGGTTCGCGTATCAGCTGCTGGACTTCGCACGCAAACGGCAGACACAGCAACCAGACCCTGGCCGCGGCGCTCAACAACAGTTGCAACCCGATTTTCACCGACATAGCGCTCAGCCTCGGCGTGGAAACTTTTTACGACTATCTCGACCTGTTCGGCATAGGTGAAAACACCGGCATAGACTTTGCCGGAGAGCAGGCCGGCATGCTGGTGCCGGAGGCGTCGGTAACGGCGGGCGACCTGGCAAGGATAGGTTTCGGCCAGACAATCGCCGTAACTCCGCTGCAACTCATCACCGCCGTGTCCTGCGCCGTCAACGGCGGACTGCTGATGAAACCTTATCTGGTCAGGGAAATCAGGTCGGGCGACATGACGGCGGCGCGCTTCACGCCAAGCGTCAGAAACAGGGCGGTGTCGGAAGAAACAAGCAGAAATCTGGCGCTGATGCTGGAAGACGTCGTCAAAAACGGCAGCGGCAAGCAGGCGTATATAGAGGGCTACCGTGTGGGCGGCAAGACGGGCACGGCGCAGAAGTTCGAGAACGGGCACATAGCCGACGGAAAATATGTTTCGTCTTTCGTCGGGTTTTTTCCCGCCAACCGTCCGGAATACGCGGCGATTGTCATTGTAGACGAGCCGGAGGGTCAGCATTACGGCTCGACGGTGGCGGCGCCTTACGCCAAAATAATTTTTCAGCAGATAATAAACTACAAAAACATAAAGCCCGTGTCGTGAAAACATAATCGCAATCACGGCTGAATATATTTGTCCATACGGAAGTATGGACTTTTTTATTTCGGAGGAAACAACATGCTGCTCAGCCGTCTTTTGTCAAAAACTCAAACAATCCGTCTCGTTAACTTCGCCGACGTTGAAATAAGCGGGGTTTACAACGATTCGGGGCAGGTTAAGAGCGGCGGACTGTTCATCTGTCAAAAGGGCTGCCGGTTTGACGGGCACGATTTCGCCGCCGCGGCGGTGAAAAACGGGGCGGTCTGCGTTGTGGCGGAGCGGGAACTTCCGCTGACGGTGCCCGTCGTCGTCGTGCCCGACGCCCGCGCGGCGGAATCTGACATAGCGGCGGAGTTTTACGGCCATGCGGCGGAAAAATTAAAAATCGTTTGCGTGGTGGGCACAAACGGCAAAACATCGACGGCGTTCATAACGGAAAAAATCCTGTCGTCGGCGGGTAAAAAAACCGCTCTCATATCCACCAACGGAATATATATTCTCGGAGAATACCGTCCCAACGAAATGACCACGCCAAGGACGCTTACTCTTCACCATCTGTTTGCCGAAATGGCGGAAAAGGGCGTCGAGTACTGCGTCATGGAGATGTCGGCGCACGCCATAGCGTTGGATAAACTGCGGGGCGTCACGGCGGAACTTGCGGTGTTCACTAATTTTTCGCGGGACCATCTGGATTATTTCGGCGATATGGAAAGTTACCGCGGCGTCAAAAAGAGTTTTTTTACTTCGGCGCACGCGCGCGCGGCCGTGCTCAACGCCGACGACGAAACCGGCAGGCAAATCGCGCGCGAAACCGACCTGCCTTTCGTTACTTACGGCATAGACAATCCCGCCGACGCTTTTGCCGTCAACGTTGACTGCGAGGGGGAAAAAACCTCGTATTTTCTCAATGTGTACGACGAAGTGGAGCCTGTAAACAGCGCGCTGACCGGCAGGTTCAACGTATACAACACTCTTGCCGCGGCGACGGCGTGCCGCGTGCTGGGTATAAAACCTCACGATATTTCACACGGTATATCCGAAATCAAATTCATAGAAGGGCGGTGCCAGACGGTCGTTTTCGCCAAGGGGTTCAGAGTCGTGGTGGATTACGCCCACACGCCCGACGGCATAAAAAACGTGCTGGCACACCTTAAAGCGTCAACCTTCGGCAGGCTTATCGTGGTGTACGGCTGCGGCGGCGAAAGGGACAAAACCAAACGGCCGCTCATGGGCGAAGCGGTGTCGGAATACGCCGACTACGCTTTCGTTACAAGCGACAACCCCCGCGGCGAAGACCCGTTTGAAATAATGTTTCAGACCGAAAAAGGGCTGAGCGTGGCGCACAGGCTGGTGTGCGACAGGCGCGCCGCCATCACCGGCGCCGTGTATATGGCGGAAAAGGACGATGTTGTGGCGGTGCTTGGAAAAGGACACGAAAAATATCAGGAGATAAACGGCGCGAAATATCCTTTCGGCGACATGGACGTCGTTCTGGAACTTGCCGGAAAAGACAGCGCGCGATAAATACTTTCGGGAGTTACCATGGAAAAACTTTTGTTGTCTTTTTTGCTGGGGCTCGGGCTGACGTTTCTGGCGGGGCTGGTTATTCTGCCTCTTCTCAGAAAACTCAGGGCGGGGCAGCAGATTCTGAGTTATGTGGAAGAGCATAAATCCAAATCGGGCACGCCCACGATGGGCGGGGTGATTTTTCTCATCGGGCTGGCGGCGGCGTGCCTGCTTACTCTGCGGGGGGACGCGTCTTTGGCGTATCTTTCGCTCGCGGTAACGGTCGGATACGGCGTGGTCGGCTTTCTGGATGATTTTATCAAGGTTTTTTTCAGGCGCAATCTGGGGCTCAGGGCGTATCAGAAAATAGTTCTGCAGCTCGGCGTGGCGCTCATAGTGGGGTTTTTCGCCTATAACGGAAGGCTGGTGTGCGGCGAGTTTTATCTGCCGTTCAGCGGCGTGTATTTCGAGATGGGCGCGTGGACGGTGCCATTCGTTGTGTTTATATTTCTCGCCACAACAAACGGGGTCAATCTCACCGACGGCATGGACGGTCTCGCCGCGGGCGTAACGGCGGCGTATATGGCGGCTTTCGCCGTGATATTGTTTATTTCGGCGGGCAGTCTGGACATGAGCGGGTTTATCGTCCAGGCGGAAGAATATCTGAATCTGTCTGTGTTTTCCGCCGTGCTGACGGGAGCGCTGACGGCTTATCTGGTGTTCAACGTGTTTCCCGCCAAGGTTTTTATGGGCGACACGGGGTCGCTGGCGCTGGGCGGCGCGGCGGCGTGCGTGGCGGTGCTCAGCAAAAACAGCCTGCTGATACCCGTGGTCGGGCTGATGTTCGTCGTTTCGGTGGTGTCTGTAATCATGCAGGTGGCGCGTTACAAACTCACGAAAAAACGATTTTTCCTCATGGCGCCTTACCACCACCATTTGCAGATGAAGGGCATGAGCGAACCCCGCATCGCCTGCGTGTATACCGTCATCACCCTCGTCATGGGCGTGCTGGCGGTCTGCTTCGGCTGAAATTTTCGTTTGAAGGTAAAATATGAAAAACGTGTTGGTTTACGGAATGGGCAAAAGCGGCTTTGCCGCCGCGCGGCTGCTTCTCTCAAAAGGCTGCCGCGTGTTTTTGTACGATGACGGCGGCATAGACGAAAAAGCGGAGCCGCTGGTGGGTCTCGGCGCTCTGCCGCTTGACGATTTGTTGGAGGATTTGGTGCGCAAACTGAGTTTCGCCGTGGTGTCGCCGGGCGTGCCGCCTGACAGGCTGAAAAAACTCGGCGGCGTCAGAATAATCAGCGAACTCGAACTCGGCTGGCGCGACTGCAAAGGCGACGTCGCTGCCGTGACCGGAACCAACAGCAAAACGACGGTGTGCGGCCTTATTGCCGACATCGTTGCCGCGGGCGGCAGAAAAGTTTTTCTGCTGGGCAACGTTGGCACGCCCGTTTCGGCAAAGGCCGCCGAAACGGAAAACGGCGGCATCTGCGTGATAGAGGCGTCGAGTTTCCAGTTGGAGCGCGTCGATTGTTTCCGCCCGAAAGTGGCGGCGCTGCTCAACATAGCGCCCGACCATATCGACCGTCACGGCGATATGGAAAGTTACATAAAAGCGAAACTGAGAATATTCGAAAACCAGACGGAAGATGATTTCGCGGTGCTCAACGCCGACGACCCGGTTGTCGCCGCGGCAGCCGACGGAGTAAAAGCGCGCAAAGTTTGGTTTTCGGCGGAAAAAGTCACAAACGGGGCGTATGTTTCAGACGGCAAAGTGTTTTTCCGCGGGACGGAAATCATGCCCGCCGCCGAGTCGCCGCTTGCGGGCAAACACAATCTGACCGATCTTCTCTGCGCCGTGTGCGTGTGCTCTCTGCTGGGCGTCGCTCCGGAAATCTGCCGCTCGGCCGTAAGGAATTTTTCGCCTCCGCCGCACAGGCTGGCGGAAGCGGGCTTTGTGGGCGGGGTGAGGTTTGTGGACGACTCCAAGGCTACCAATGTATCCGCCGTTTTGCCGGTGATGGGGCTTTACCCTGAAACGGCGCTCATTCTCGGCGGAAGCGGCAAGGGGTGCCGGTTCGACGGGCTGTTCCGCTCGGTGCCAGACAACGTCAGCATGTGCGTGCTCACAGGCGAAACCGGGGACGAATTGGCCGCCGCCGCGGCGCGACAGGGCTTCACGAGATTCGTCTTCGCGGAGGATTTCCGCTCCGCTGTGAAAATCGCTTATCACGCCGTCGCGCCGCGCGGCACCGTGCTGCTGTCGCCCGCCTGCGCCAGTTTCGACGAATTCGGCGGATACGCCGAAAGGGGCGAGGAATTTGTCAGGATTGTCGGGGAGATAAAGAGTGAAGAAGGCATATAAACGGTCGGGCATACGCCCCGACGTCGCCGTCGTCTGCCTTGTGACGGCGCTTGTCACGCTGGGTCTGGTGTTTGTTTACAGCGCCAGCATGTACAGCGCGCAAAAAGACTTCGGCGATAAATACTATTTCTTAAACAAACAGATTGTCGGCGCCCTGGTGGGAGCCGCCGCGATGACGGGCGCGGCGTTTTTTCCGGCTGAAAAACTCAAAAAAGCGGCGGTTCCGCTGTTTATCGCGTCGGTCGTTCTGCTGGGTCTGGTGTTTGTGCCGGGGCTGGGCATAGAAAACTACGGCGCGAAGAGATGGATAGGCGTCGGCGGCTTTTCTTTTCAGCCGTCGGAAATAGCGAAATTCGCTTTCGTCATACTCGCTTCCGCTTATATGGCAAAGCGCCCCGCCGACATGAAAAAATTCCGTGGCATATTGGCTGTCGCCGCCATGGGCGTGACGGTGTGCCTGCTTGTCATAGCCGAGCCGAATATGTCCATAACAATGTGCGTCGCCCTTGTCATGGTCGCCATGATGTTTATCGGCGGGGCGAAAATCAGGCACTTGGCGATGTGCCTTTTGCCGCTTGCCGTCGCCGTGCCGCTGCTCATTGCCGTGGAACCCTATCGCATGGCGCGCCTCATGGCTTATCTCGATCCGTGGGCGTCGCCGAAAGGCGAGGGCTATCAGCTCATACAGTCATTTTACGCGTTGGGTTCGGGCGGCTGGTTCGGCGTGGGACTGTTCAACAGCAGGCAGAAGTTTGATTTTCTGCCTTTTGCCGAAAGCGATTTCATCTTTGCCGTGATAGGCGAGGAAATAGGCTTTGTCGGCGCGGTCGGGGTGCTTTGCCTTTACGCGGCGCTGATATACTTCGGCGTAAAAATCGCCAGAAACGCCGTCAGCCGTTTCCAGTGTTATCTGGCTTCCGGCGTGACATGCGTAATAGCAATCCAGACGCTGCTCAATATAGCCGTCGTCACCGGCACGATTCCGCCCACGGGGCTGCCGCTGCCTTTTGTCAGCAGCGGGGGAACGTCGCTCATGGTGTTTATGGCGGCGGCGGGCGTGCTTGTGAGCGTTTACAGAAATTCCGTCAAAAACCGTGTGGCATAGCCGCTTCTGCACCCAAAACGAAGGTTTGCCATATCATAAGATATACGAATTTATGGGAGAAAAAGGTATGGACAAATTTGAGATAAGGGGCGGCGTTTCTCTTGACGGCGAACTTGAAATATCATCGGCGAAAAACTCGGTGCTGGCGCTGCTGGCGGCGGCGATTCTTACCGACGAACCCGTTGTTATACATAACTGTCCCGAAATAGGCGACGTTTACAATATGCTGAAAATTCTGGAAGCGCTGGGCTGCAAAATTCTCCGCCAGGGCAGGGCGGTGGTCATTGATTCTTCCGCCGCCGACAGTTACGAAATACCAAGGAACTACGGGCGTGAAATACGCTCGTCGATTTTCATGCTCGGCTCCATTCTCGGACGTTTCCGCAAGGCGAAGGCTGTTTTCCCCGGCGGGTGCGACATCGGGCTGAGGCCGATAGACCTGCATCTCAAAGGGCTGAGGGAACTTAACGTAAAGGTAAGGGAGCAGGGCGCCGACATTCTGTGCGACGCTTCCGCCGCGCGCGGCAAAAAAATCCATCTGGATTTTCCGTCGGTAGGCGCGACGGAAAACATAATGCTCGCCGCCGCGACGATAAAGGGCAGAACGGTCATCTGCAACGCCGCCAAAGAACCGGAAATAGTGTGCCTGCAGGATATGCTCAACAAAATGGGCGGCAAAGTGGCAGGCGCCGGCGGCGACACCATTGAAATAGAAGGGGTTAAAAAACTGCGTGGAGCGGAAATCACGCCCATCCCCGACAGAATAGTCGCCGGCACTTACGTCATCGCGGCGGCTATGACGGGCGGCAGGGTGTGTCTGCGCAAATGCAGACCGTCCGACCTCACCGCGCTCATCAGCAAACTTAACGGCTGCGCGTGCGATATCCTGACGGCGGAAGACAGTCTGCTTGTCAAGGGCTACAAAAGGCCTAGAAGCGTGCTGATGGTGGAAACCGCGCCGTATCCCGGTTTTCCCACAGACCTGCAGGCGCAGGTGCTCGCTTTGCAGACTGTGTCGAAAGGCACGGGCGTAATTGTGGAGAATATATTCGAAACGCGTTTCAAGCATGTTGGCGAACTCAAAAAGATGGGCGCCGAAATCGTCGTTAAAGACAGATACGCCATTGTGCGCGGCGTTCCCAAACTGTACGGCACGCAGGTTACGGCGCATGACCTGAGGGGCGGCGCGGCGCTGGTGCTGGCGGGGCTGGCGGCCGAAGGCGTCACCACCGTGGAAGACGTCCGCCATATAGACAGGGGATATTTCCGCATGGAAGACGACCTGCGCGCTTTGGGGGCGCGGGTCAAAAGATTGTCCTGATTGTTTGCCTATTGTCCGCCGATGTGATAAAATAAATTATCTATGAAAAACAAAAAGTTGATAGTGATTTTCTGCGTGTTCGTCGCGGTGGTGATGATAATCGTGCTGAGCAGCACCATATTCACTTTCAGACGGGCGGAACTTTATTTTATCAATGAGGACGGACAATACGTCGAACCGGGCGAGGAACTTACTGGGCATGTTGACCTTGAAGCGTGTCTTGACGGGCTTTACGGCAAAAACATAGTGCTGCTCGGCAAATCCGAAATCACAAGGCGCGTCGAGTCGGCAAACCTGCGCGTCAAGGTGGAAAGGATAGAAAAAGTCTTTCCCGACAGAATACGCATTTACGCGACGGTCAGGGTGCCACTGTATTATCTGAAAATCGACGGCAATGTTTACGTCATGAGTTACGACGGGTTTGTCATGGCTGAAAACCCCGACAGTCTCGTTTCCGTCGTTGAGGTCGTCGACCCGAACTTGATAGGCACGGTAGATAAGCCTGTCGTGGGCGAGTATATATCGTCAAAATTTAACGACGGCGTGAAATACGAAATAATCGAAAAATTTTTCAATTCGGTATGGCGGCAGGAGGGCTTTGATTACGCCGGTATCTACAACCTCATCGAGAGCGTTACTCTCGGTGAAGACAAGCTCACATGCGTCACCCAGCGGGGAGCGACTTTCGTTATTTTGAGCCCCGACGTCGATTTGTTTGAAAAATTCACTTCGATATACGGCGCGTACACGGCAAACCCCGACAAGCAGGAAAACGGCGTTTTCACGTCGGGTAAAAAAGCCGAAAACGGCTATTATTCGGTGTCTGTCGGCGGCGGAGACGACAAAGAAGAGCAAAACGGTTGATTGAAAAAGGCGGACTTTTTATAGTCCGCCTTTATTGACTTTTGCCCCTTAAACGATATATAATATAATATCTCTAAAATAGGGTAATAGCCGTATCTCGTCACGGCGTTTACAAAGGAGAAATTATGAAAAAGGAAACCACCGCCGCCGTAATCGACATCGGTTCCGGCAAAATCTGCGGATTTGTCGCGGGGCGGGTCGAAGGCGACGACTTTAACGTCATCGCCGGCGCCGAAGTCAGGTTCGGCGTGTTTTACGGCGGAAAATGGATTGACGAAGGTGAAGTCGCGTCGGCGGTTTCGTCGGTCGTGAGGCAGCTCGAAAGCAGGGCGAACGTAAAACTCGATAAAGTTTACGTCGGCGTGCCGGGCGAGTTTGTTTCGGTAGTCACAAGGCAGACCGACGTGACATATTCCGCCCCGAAGAAAATCGCCAGGGAAAACATCAACGAGGTTTTCTCGGGCGCGGCGGAGTTCGAGCAGCCGAAAGGCTTTTCGCCGATATCCCGCTCGTCGATATATTTCATTCTCGACGACGGCAAAAAAGTTATCGACCCCGTGGGTGAAACCGCGGCAAAACTGTCGGGGCTTGTGTCTTTCATTTTTGTGGACGACGTTTTCAAAAACACCGTGTCGAAAGCGCTCACCGACTGCGGCGTGAAAGAATTCGACTTTGTGGCGCAGAGTCTGGCGCAGGCGCTTTATCTTCTTTCTCCGTCTGTCAGGGACGGGTACGCCATACTTGTCGACGGCGGTTTTGTCAGCACGTCGGTCAGCGTGGTGCTGGGCGACGGCATACTTTATCAAAAGGCGTTTTCCGTCGGCGGCGGTCAGATGGCGGACGATTTGTCGCAGGTGCTCAAAATAGATTATGACGACGCCGTCGGGCTTTTGTCAAAGGCGCATCTCAATCTCGATTTCGCGGACGACGCCGTTTTCGAGGCGGGACAAGGTTCCGTCAGCGCGTCGATGACCAACGAAATCATAAGAGCAAGGGTGGAGGACATGGCTGACAGCATAGCGGCGTGCGTAAAGTCTTGCCCGCATATTCTGCCGGACAACGTGCCGGTCTATGTTACGGGCGGGGCGTTCTGCTATCTCAAAGGGGCGTACAACACTCTTTCGAAATGTCTCGGCAGGGCGGTGTATCCGGCTCCGACCGTGTCGCCGCAATATGATAAACAGGAATATTCTTCGGCTTACGGCGTTATAAGCATCGCCCTGAGCCAGAGCAAACCTCAGAAGCAGGGGTTTTTCAGGAAACTTTTGTCGAGTTTAGGAGGCTGAAAAAATGGAACTTGAAAACATGGGTACCCAGGTCGCGCAGATTAAAGTCGTGGGCGTGGGCGGCGGCGGCAACAACGCCGTGAACAGAATGATACTTTCCGGTATAAAGAGCGCCAATTTCGTGGCGATAAATACCGATAAACAGGCGCTGTATCTCTCAAAAGCGACGCAGCGCATACAGATAGGCGAAAAACTGACAAAAGGTCTGGGCGCCGGCGCCGACCCTGAAATAGGCAAACAGGCGGCGGAAGAAAGCAAAGCCGCGATTACGGAGGCGCTCAAAGGCACCGACCTCGTGTTTATCACCGCCGGCATGGGCGGCGGCACGGGCACCGGCGCGGCGCCGGTAGTGGCGGCAATCGCGAAAGAACTCGGAGCGCTCACGGTGGCGGTGGTCACAAAACCTTTTGCTTTCGAAGGCAGAAGAAGAATGATGAACGCCGAGCAGGGCATCGCAAACCTGCGCAAAAACGTGGACACGCTTGTTGTCATCCCTAACGACAAACTCACGCAGAATTTCAATAAAGACATAACCATGGTGGAGGCTTTCAGAAGAGCCGACGACGTGCTGCGCCAGGGCATACAGGGCATATCCGACCTTATAGTCTTCCCGGCGCTCATCAATCTCGACTTCGCCGACGTGCGCACCATCATGAAAAACACCGGCATGGCGCATATGGGTCTCGGCGTGGGCAGGGGCGAAAACCGCACCATCGACGCCATAAGGCAGGCGGTTTACAGTCCGCTGCTGGAAACCACGATAGAAGGCGCCACCGGCGTCATAGTCAACATCACGGGCGGCGTGGACCTTACCATGGGCGAAGTTCAGCACGCCGTGGGGCTTATCTACGAGGTGGTGGACGAAAAAGCCAACATCATTTTCGGCGCCGACATCAGGGACGACCTGGAAGAAGAAGTTCAGGTTACCATTATAGCGACGGGTTTCGACAAAGGGTTTGAGACTTTCCACGAAGAAGCGCCTAAAAAAGAGCCGCAGCCGGCAAGGCCGCTGTTCAGCGACCATGACCGTCTCGACCGCATTTTCGGCGCGGAAAAAAAGGAAGAGCAGATGAGACCGTCGCAGCCTAAGGCGGAGCCGCAGCAGCGCGGCTACGGCGAAGGCGACAACGCTTACAGCCCGAGAATGCAGCCGAAAGACGACAGCGACATCCCGCCGTTTTTGAGAAAACTCAGAAAATAAAAGGACGGCGGAGAGATACAATGGAAAGAGTACAGATAAAAAGCATTTTTGACGACAGCGCGGCATACGGCGGAAAAGAAATCACCGTATGCGGCTGGGCGAGAACGATAAGAGATTCAAAAGTTTTCGGGTTTATAGAACTCAACGACGGCAGTTGCTTCAAATGCCTGCAAGTGGTGTTCGAACAGGGCGAAATCGACAATTTCGCCGAAATCGCGAAACTCAACGTGGGTTCGGCGCTTGTGGTGACGGGCAAAGTCGTGCTGACGCCGGAAAACAAACAGCCTTTTGAAATCAAGGCGACGAAAATAGAGGTGGAAGGCAAATCGACGCCTGATTATCCGTTGCAGAAAAAACGCCACAGCGTGGAGTTTCTGCGCGAAATCGCCCACCTGCGTCCACGCACAAACCTGATAAACGCGGCGATGAAGGTGCGCTCGGTGGCGGCGTACGCCATACACAAGTTTTTTCAGGACAGAAATTTCGTTTACGTCCATACCCCGATAATCACCGCCAGCGACTGCGAGGGCGCCGGCGAAATGTTCAGGGTCACCACGCTCGACCTGGCAAACGTGCCAAAGACAAAAGATGGCGCGGTGGACTATTCGCAGGACTTTTTCGGCAAGGCGGCAAACCTGACCGTGTCGGGTCAGCTCAATGCCGAAACATACGCCATGGCGTTCGGCAACGTGTATACTTTCGGCCCGACTTTCAGGGCGGAAAAATCAAACACCACGCGCCACGCGGCGGAGTTCTGGATGATTGAGCCTGAAATCGCTTTCGCCGACCTTAACGACAACATGAATCTGGCGCAGGACATGGTGAAATACATCATAAAATACGTCATGGAGCACTGCGGCCAGGAAATCGAGTTTTTCGACCGGTTTGTGGACAAAGACCTGATAAACAGACTCACCAAACTCGTCGGCAGCGAATTCGGCAGGGTAACTTATACCGACGCCGTGAAAATTCTCGAACAACACAACGACAATTTCGAGTATAAAGTTTCGTGGGGCTGTGATTTGCAGACGGAACACGAGCGTTTCCTTACGGAAAAAATCTTTGACGGGCCTGTGTTCGTCACCGATTACCCGAAAGAAATCAAAGCCTTCTATATGCGCCTCAACGACGACGGAAAGACCGTCGCCGCCATGGATATGCTTGTGCCGGGCGTTGGCGAACTCATCGGCGGCAGCCAGAGGGAAGAACGTCTCGATGTGCTCAAAGCCCGCATCAAAGAGCTCGGCATGGACGAAAAAGACTACTGGTGGTATCTCGACCTGCGTAAATACGGCGGCACGAGGCACGCCGGTTACGGTCTGGGCTTCGAGCGTATGGTGATGTATCTCACGGGCGTCGGCAACATAAGGGACGTTTTGCCGTTCCCGCGCACCGTGTCCAACGCCGAATTCTGATTTTTCACAAAACAAAAGACGCTTTGCGGCGTCTTTTTTCTTGTTTTTGCCCATAATAACCAAAGGAGGAAAAACAATGGGCAAAAAAATCAAAAAGAAAAAGGTGTATAAACTTTTGAAGCGGATTGTCGAAAACTTCCACAGCGAAACCGACACTCTGGGCAGTTACACGGGGCTTCCGAGGGACGGGGAAAATACGCCGTCGCAGGACGCGGACGATTTGTAAAATAAGTCTTTGGGTTTGACATTAGCCTTTTGCTTTGGTATAATTTTTTTACAAGAATAACGCAAAAGGAGGAGTTTTCCCAATGAGAAATCCAATCAATTCGTCCAAAGCGCCTGCGGCAATCGGTCCTTATTCGCACGGCTTCAAATGTGATTCGCTTGTGTTCACCAGCGGTCAGCTGGGTCTTGACGCGGCAACCGGCAAACTGGCTGGCCCAAGCGTTGAAGAACAGGCGAACGCGGCTTTCAAAAATCTCATCGCCGTGCTCGAAGAAGGCGGCAGCAGCCTGGAAAAAGTAATCAAAGTCACCGTTTATCTTAAAAACATGGGCGACTTCGCGGCTGTAAACAAAATTTACGGCACTTACTTCACGGGCAATTACCCTGCCAGAACCTGCATTGAAATCGCCAGACTCCCTATGGACGCTCTCATCGAAATCGAAGCCATCGGTTACGCCGACTAATAGCAAAATTTTTGTTGACTTTTTTCATTTTTCAAGTATAATTTAGTCAACGACAACCGCAGGAGGCTTAAACCAATGGTTTTTGAAAAAATCAAAAAAATGCTTGCCGCGCAGATTAACGTGGCTGAAGACCTGATTAAACCCGAATCTGACATCATCAACGACCTCGGCGCCGATTCTCTCGACGTTGTGGAAATGCTCATGGCGGTGGAGTCCGAATTTAACGTGACCATTCCCGACGAAGTCGCCATGGAGATGAAAACAATTCAGGACGTGGTCAATTTCATCGAGAAAGAGCAGAAAAAGTAAACGAAACGAAAAAGACGCCGAAAGGCGTCTTTTTTTATTTGCCGTAAACTTTACCGATTGCTTAAAAAACGCCGTCGTCGTTTTTCCGTCTGGCGTCGGTTACGCACCCGAGATAAGCGGGGGATACAGACGCGGCGTATTTTCTGAGCATCGCGCCGTCGTCGCCGACGCGCGGCACAACGGCTCTCTTGCGCTGAGCGATTTCTTTGGCGGTGAGTTTCAGGTTTATGCGTTCTTTCAGAAGATTGATTTCAATTTGGTCTCCGTTCTGGATAATGTCCATCAGACCGTCCTCGCGCCCGCATTCCGGCGACACGCATCCCACAACCGGGCCGCGCGAAATGTTAGGCACCCTGCCGTCGGTAATCACGGCGACGTCCTTGTCCAAATCCAGACCGACAAGGGTGGACACCGGCAGATACACGTCACGCATGCCGGGCGCGCCGGCCGGCCCCTCGTTGCGTATGACCACGGCGTCGCCCGCCTTAATCAGCCTCGCCGAAATGGCGTCGAGGGCTTCTTCCTGGCTGTCGAACACTCTCGCCGTGCCGCTGAATGTCTGCGTCTGGTTCATAAAGGCGATGGCGCCGTCTTTCGCCAGGTTGCCGTAAACAATCCTGAGCGGCGACGCCTTGCGGGTATGTATGTCTTTAATGGCATTGCCCGGCGCGAAATCAACGCTCTCGGCGTGGTCGCGCATCGGTTCGCCGTCGAATATCTTGTATATACCGTCGCTGTTGCCGTGCTCAATAAGCTGTTTAATCACCGCGTAAACACCGCCGGCGGCGTCGAAATCCTCAATAAACAACTGACCCCTGGTGGAAATTTCTACGATACGGGGCACGCGGCTTTTCCATTCCGCTATGTCGGCATAAGTAATTTCGTTGCCCGTTTCGCGCGCCACGGCAATCAGGTTGATTATGCTTGTGGACGAAGAGCCCATCGCCAAATCGACGCATACCGCCGTCTTTACCGCTTCCTGCGTCGCGATTGAGCGGGGAGTCATCACGTTTTTAATCATTTTCGTGACGGTGACGCCCGTTTCGAAGGCAAGTTGCTCGCGCTCTTTGGCGTCGGCGGGGCAAGTGGAGGCTCTCGGAAGCGTCAGCCCCAGCGCCTCGGCTATGATAAGCGAACTGTTCGCTTCATAACTGTCGCAGGCGTTGCCGCAGTCTTTGATGAGGTCCTTCTGCATTTTTTCCAGGTCAGAAAGGGTGATTTTGCCGCTTTTCAGCAGTCCCGAAGTTTCGTAAGCGGCGTTGAAACCCATTTTTTTGTCGCCGATGAGGGATGTTTTCATGCAGCCGCCGCCTATAAACAGCGACGGCAGATTGACGCGCATCGCGCCCATCAGCATGCCGGCGACGGTTATGGCGTCGTTGGCGATAAACACAAAGCCGTCGATGGAGTTCATCGCGGCGTAGGCTTCCACCACGTCGGCGATGTTGTCGCGCATCGGCATGGCGTATTTATTGGCTCTGGCGCCCGTGGTTACGGCGTCGCTCAGGTTGGGCAGATTGAAAGTCACGGCGTTGAAGTCGCATGACAGCACGCCTTTTTTTACGCCGTCCGCCACTTTGTCCAGCCCCGAATTGGCTATTGACATTTCATTGAAAGCGGTGAAAATCGCCACCGTGCGCTTTTGCAGGTTGATGCCCAGCGCTTCCAGCGAAAGTTGTTCGGTAAATTGTTCCAGCGAAGCGGAAAAATTAAGCATAAATACCTCGGTTTCTTACGATTTTATTTTATTGCAATTATATGCGTATGTCAATCGCGCCGTATAAATTTCCGGCCGAATAAACATACTGATAAGACAGCGAGGTGGTTATGAAAAAGAAAGTTACCATATGCGGCGTCGATACGTCTTCACTGCCAAAACTCACCGCCAAAGAGGCGGACAGCCTTATGCTTAAAGTCAAGCGGGGCGACGCCAGGGCAAGGGGCAGATATATTCTGTGCAACATGCGGCTGGTGCTCAGCGTGGCGCAGCGGTATTCCGGCAGAACCGACAACATGGACGACATTTTTCAGGTGGGGTGCGTAGGGCTTGTCAAGGCGGTGGATAATTTCGACGTGTCATACAACCTCAGGTTTTCCACTTACGCCGTGCCCATGATAGTGGGCGAGATAAGGCGTTTTCTGCGTGAGGGCAACAGCCTTCACGTCAGCCGCAGCGTGCGCGACCTGGCGTTTATGGCGTTGCAGGCGCGTGAAAAAATCGAGGAAGGCAGCGAAAAAGAAGCCACCGTGGACGAAATCGCCGCATATCTCGGCAAGTCCGCGGCCGAAGTGCGCAACGCTCTCGACGCCATAAGCGAGCCGATATCTTTGTTTGAGCCGGTATATACCGATGACAACGACTCCATACTCATCATGGATCAGATTGGCGACAAAAAGAATACCGACGAAAGGTGGCTGGAAAACGTTTCGCTTTGCCAGGCGCTGGAACAACTCGGCGACAGGGAAAAGCAGATATTGCGCAAACGCTATTTCGAGGGCAAAACGCAGATGGAAATTTCCGCCGAAGTGGGCATTTCGCAGGCACAGGTGTCCAGGCTGGAAAAAAACGCCGTGTCCAGAATCCGCGAAATGATGTCATTATGCGACAAAATCCCGCATAGTAATTGAGAAGTGGGGATAATATGGATATAACTTTCGGCGAACTCAAATGCAAAGAAGTCATCAATACCGTCAACGGAAAACGGCTGGGGCGGATAACCGACATGGTCATCTCATGCCAGACGTGCAAGGTCACGGGGCTGGTCGTGCCAAACGACAGGCGCCTGTTCAAGAGTAAAGACGATGTTTTCATACCTTGGCGCAATATCGTTAAAATAGGCGACGACTGCATTCTCGTGCGGCTTTACGAAACACGGGCGGGCTTTCAGCCGTGTCCGGATGACGGCACGGCGTACATACAGGGCGGCGGCGAATAACGCCGCCGTTTTTTTGCCGTCGGCGCTCCGTATATCCGAAAAACAGGTAGATTTTTTGCCGAAAGTGTGATATAGTTTTTTTGGTAAACAAAGGAGATTTGTATGAATAACAATATCGTTGTTTTCGGCGCTCAGTGGGGCGATGAGGGTAAAGGACGTTTTGTGGATTTTCTGGCGGCGAGAGCCGACGCCGTCGTGCGTTTTCAGGGCGGCAATAACGCGGGGCATACCGTCGCTGTGGACGGCAAATACTTCAAACTGCGGCTGATACCCAGCGGCATACTTTATCCCGACGTGACCAACGTGCTGGCGAACGGCGTTGTTTTCGACGTCAAAGGCTTTTTCGACGAAGTCGACAACCTCAAAAAAGACGGCGTGCCGTGCGATAACCTCGTGGTGTCGGACAGGGCGCACGTCGTGTTGCCTTATCACTTCGAACTCGACGGTCTCAGCGAAGCCAAACGGACTTCCGGCGAAAAAATCGGCACCACCAAAAAGGGCATAGGGCCGACGTATATGGACAAAATGGAGCGCAGCGGCATAAGGGTGTGCGACTTTGTCAATAAGGACGTCTTTCCGTCGCTTCTCAAAAGAAACGTGGACGCCAAAAACCAACTCATACAAAAAGTTTACGGCGGCGAGCCGTTTGATTACCAAAAAATTCTGGAAGAATATTCCGCTTTGGCGGACAGGCTCAGACCTTACGTCAAAGACACCGTCAAACTGCTCAACGACATGGTCGCCGCCGGCAAAAAACTGCTGTTTGAAGGGGCGCAGGGCGCGCTTCTCGACATTGACTTCGGTACTTATCCGTTTGTGACTTCTTCGCACCCGTCGTCGGTGGGCGTGCCGATAGGCACCGGCATAGCGCCGAACAAAATCGATTCCGTCGTCGGCGTGGTCAAGTCTTATACCTCACGCGTCGGGGCGGGACCTTTCGTTACCGAACTGTTTGACGAAACAGGCGATTTCATCAGGGAAAAAGGGGGCGAATACGGCACCGTCACCGGCAGACCGAGACGTATCGGCTGGCTCGACCTTGTGGTGGTGAAACACTCGGCGCTCATTTCGGGCATGGACAAAATCGCCCTTACGCGCATGGACACCCTCGCCGGCGTGGACAAAATAAAGGTATGCGTCGCTTACGAACTCGACGGCGAAATAATAGACCATTATCCGGCCGACCTTACCGTGCTGGAAAGATGCAAACCCGTTTATAAGGAATTTGACGGCTGGACGGACGATATCTCGAAAGTCAGGGAATATAAAGACCTGCCGGAATCCGCAAAAAAATACATAGAAACCATCGAGGAAATCACCGGCGCGAAAATCAGCATGATAGGCGTCGGCCCAAACAGGGACGAGGCCGTGCTGGTCAAAAATCCTTACGACGAGTAATTCGTTTTTCAAAGACCGCTTTAAGCGGTCTTTTTTTATTTGTCTCTTGACAAAGGGCGGGACGTATAATATAATTGTGATATCAAAATGATATCGCAATCGATATCAGGAGGGGGACTGTATGGAAAACAGGGAATATCTTGAAAAAATTTTGCACCCCGCAAACGGCTTTCTGGCGCTGATTGTGCTCATCGCGCTGTTCGCCGGCGGGCTGGCGATGCTGATTATCGGCGCCGTCATTATCGAAACGGGCAGCGTCGGCGTCGCCGTGGCGCTGATGATTATCGGGGCGGTGCTTATAATAGGCGCGCCGATTCTCATGGCCGGTCTGAAAATCGTGGGGCCGAACGAGGCTATTGTGCTGGTGCTGTTCGGTAAATACCACGGCACAATCAAAGACGAAGGGTTTTTCTATGTAAATCCTTTCTGCGTGTCGGTCAACGCCCAGCGCGCGAAAACCGTCAATACCGACAGCGAAGACGGCGCCGCCGCGTCGGCGCTGAGAATACTGACGGAAGTGCCTAAAAAGAAACTGTCGCTCAAAGCCATTACGCTTACCAACGGCAAACAAAAGGTCAACGACCTTGAAGGCAACCCGATCGAAATAGGCGTAGTGGTCATCTGGCGCATTGTCAACACCGCGAAAGCCGTTTTCAACGTGGACGACTATTTTTCTTTCGTGTCCACCCAGGCCGATTCTTCGATAAGACAGGTGGCGCGGCTTTATCCTTACGACGTGTCGGACGAAGGCGATGAAAAATCGCTCAGGGGCAGCAGCGTGGAAATCGCCGAAAGCCTCAAAAAAGAATTGCAGGAAAGAGTCGATGTTGCGGGTATCGAAATTATAGAAGCGCGCATATCGCATCTGGCGTACGCGCCTGAAATCGCCGCGGCTATGCTGCAACGGCAGCAGGCGAGAGCCATCATCACTGCAAGGCAGATGATTGTGGAAGGCGCCGTGGGCATGGTGGAAATGGCGCTGGAAAAACTCAGCGAGAAAAACGTCGTCGAACTTGACGAAGAGCGCAAAGCGCAGATGGTGAGCAACCTGCTCGTCGTGCTGTGCGGCAATAAAGACGCCCAGCCTATTGTCAACAGCGGCACTATTTATTGACGGCGTTCGGTGCGTAAATGAAAGACAATCAGAAACAGATTTTGCTTAGGCTGTCAAAAAGTTTATATGACGACGTCGCCAGATGGGCGGAGGATGACTTCCGTTCGGTAAACGGGCAAATCGAATATCTGCTGACTCAGGCTGTTGTCAAAAGAAAAAAGTCCGACGGAAAAGAAGAAAAATAAAAAAAGCGCTTTCAAAAGAAAGCGCTTTTTCTTTGTGTTTCAGTTTACCCCGAACAGCAGTTCGACGTAGGTAGGGACAGGATAATATTTTCTCGGAATTATCGTTTCCATCGTGTCCACGGCTTTGCGCAGCCCCGCCATGGCGGCGCCCACCTTGTCGCGGTAGACGGTGGCTCGTTTCAGCGTCATGCCGTATTTGACGTCGTACGCCTCTTGCAGGGCGACGCGCAGTTCTTTGGTTTTTTCGTCGATATCGCACAGCACGTCGGCGAGCGCTTCGGCTTTTTCCTTTTCCAGCATGAGCAGTTTGTCAAGTCCGGCGGCTTTGGCGTCTTTCACGCTCTTCGCCAGAAATTCGGCGTATTCCATGCCGGCAGGCAAAAACTGTTTTTCCGTCATGTCGAGCATGGTTTTGGCTTCGATGTTTTTGGTCTTGTTGTAAACGCGCAGCAGAATTTCGTATCTGCTGTTGAGTTCGACAGGGGTGTAAACCTCGTATTTGGTGAACATCGCCACGTTTTCCGGTTTGATAAGGCACGGGGCGACTTCCACGGTGTCTTTGAATTCCGGCAGTTTGCGTTTTTTCGCTTCCTTGCGCCATTCTTCCGAATAACCGTCGCCGTTGAATATAATGCGTTTGTGGTTGACATAAATCTCTTTGAGCACTTCGTTTATGCCTGTTTCGAGGTTTTCCGCTTTTTCCAGCCTTTCGCAGATAAAGTCAAGCGACTCGGCAACGGTGGTGTTAATCATGATGTTGCAACTTGCCACGGATTGCGGCGCGCCCAGCATACGGAACTCGAACTTGTCGCCCGTGAAAGCGAAAGGACTTGTTCTGTTGCGGTCGGTGGAGTCGAGTTTGAGGCTCGGCACGGTTTTTATGCCCATGTCGAGATACGCCTGGTGGGCGTGCTGGTTTGTCGTGCCGCCGCTCAGCTGCTCGAAAGTGCCGGTCAGCTCGTCGCCCAGAAAAATGCTGATGACTGTCGGCGGCGCTTCGTGTCCGCCCAGACGGCAGTCGTTGCCGGCGGACGCCACGGAATATCTCAAAAGGTCGGAGTGCAAATCGACGGCTCTGATGACGGCCGCGCAGAACAGCAGAAATCTTTTGTTGTCGGCAAGGTTTTTGCCGGGCTTGAACAGATTTTCGCCGCTGTCGGTGGAAAGGCTCCAGTTGTTGTGCTTGCCGCTGCCGTTGACGCCGTCAAAAGGCTTTTCGTTGAGCATGCATCTCAATCCGTGCTTTTTGGCGACTTTTTTCATGACTTCCATCGTCAGGTGGTTTCTGTCGCACGCGACGCTGGCGATTTCGTAAATAGGGGCAAGTTCGTGCTGGGCGGGCGCTACTTCGTTGTGTTTGGTTTTGCTGGTTATGCCGAGTTTCCACAGTTCTATGTCAAGGTCCGCCATAAAACGGCCGACTCTCTCGTTAAGGTCGCCGTAATAGTGGTCGTCAAGTTCCTGGCCTTTCGGCGGCATCGCCCCGAACAGCGTTTTTCCGGCGAATTTGAGGTCAAGTCTTTGGGTGTGATACTTTTCGTCCACAAGGAAGTATTCCTGCTCGGCGCCGATGGACGGCGTGACTCTCTTGACGTTTTTGTCGCCGAGAAGGCGCAGCAGCCTTACGCTCTGTTTCGAAATTACTTCCATCGAGCGGAGCAGCGGCGCTTTTTTGTCCAGCGCTTCGCCGTTGTAAGAAGTGTATACGGTAGGGATGCACAGCGTGCCGTCTTTGACGAAAGCGGGGCTGGTGCAGTCCCACGCGGTGTAGCCTCTCGCCTCGAAAGTGGCTCTCAGCCCGCCGCTCGGAAAACTCGAAGCGTCTGCTTCGCCTTTGATGAGGTTTTTGCCGGAAAACTCCATAATGACCTCATCCGGACCGATGAGCGTCAGAAAGGCGTTGTGCTTTTCGGCGGGCGAACCCGTCATCGGTATAAACCAGTGGCAGTAGTGGGTCGCGCCCAGTTCGATTGCCCAGTCTTTCATGGCGCTGGCGACGACTTCGGCGATGGCGCTGTCGAGTTCGGTGCCGTCTTTAATTGTCTGCTTCAACGAAACATAGACGTTTTTTGGCAGTTTCGAGCGCATCACGCTGTCGTTGAACACATTGCTGCCGAAAATAGCTGACAGGTTGTGAGAATTTTCCATATACACCTCCAAAAGGTAAATTCCGTAAAAATTTTTTTAAAAATACACAATAATATTATCACAAAAAACAACGGCGGCGCAACAATACCGACAAATAAAATTGACATAAACCGCCGTTTTTTTAATATGAATTTTATATATGGACACATCGGCAGTCATCACTCTTTCGGCCGCGGTTATCGGCGGCGCGTACCGTGTTGTGTCTTTCGCGGCGGGAGGCGCGGCGGAAGAAAGACTCCGTGACCTCGGTTTTGTGGAAGGCTCCGTTGTAAGACCTGTTTCAAAGGCTTTTCTGGGCGCCGCCACCGCCGTGGAAATCAGGGGCTCGGTGTTTTGCGTGCGGAAAGAGCAGACCGACGAAATTCTGGTGGAAAAGATATGACTTTCAGCGGCGCCGTTCTTGTCGGCAACTCGAATGTGGGCAAAACCACTCTTTTCAACACTCTCACCGGCGGCGACGAGCACACGGGCAACTGGGCGGGCGTTACCGTCAAGGCAAAGAGCGGCGACGGCGGCGGGTTTACCGTAACCGACTTGCCGGGCATATACTCCCTGGGCTGTTTTTCCATGGAAGAACGGGCAGCGCGTGACTATCTCTCATGCCATAACGACAGAATTTTCAATGTGGTGGAATGCCGCCATCTTGCCGTCAACCTTTATCTCACTCTGCAACTGGTCGAGGCGGGGTACAGCCCCGTCGTGCTGGTCAATATGCTGGGCGAACTGGAAAAGCGCGGCGGTCGTTTTGACCCCGGCGCTTTGGCGTCGGCTCTGCGGCTTGACGTGGAAGTCGCCGACGCCCGCGACAGGTCGGTAAAGGATAGGGTAAAAAAATATCTCGGCAACCCGACTCCTCCGCCGACATATCCTTATATAAAAAAACTGCCGCTTGAAAAGATGGGCGAGATATGCGGCGTAAAGGACAGGGGACGTCTCATCAGGATTTTCGAGGGGGAATACGACGGCGTCGACCCCCGTACGGCGAAGCGGCTGGACGCCCTGCTGGCGGAATACGGCGACAGAAAGGGTTACATGGCGCGGCTGCGCTATGAATTTATAGACAGAATAACCGCCGCCTGCCTCACTCTCCCGAAGGAAAGGAAAAGACCTGCGTTCACGGGCAACAGATATTTCATTCTGGCTGTATGCGCCGCCGTTATGGGACTGGTATTCTGGCTGACTTTCGCCCCGGACGGCGTCGGCGGACTTTGCGTTTCGCTTATAGACTCAGCGCTTACGTCGCTGAAAGGAAAAGCGGCCGTTTTTCTGGCGGATGTACCGCCGTGGCTGTCGTCGTTTGTTACCGACGCTCTCATCGAAGGGGTGGGCGTGGTCGCGAAATTTCTGCCGCAGGTCACGCTTTTGTTTTTCTTTCTCAATATGCTGGAAGACACGGGGTATATTGCCCGCGCGGCGTTCATGCTGGACGGCGTTTTGGCGAAAATCGGGCTCAGCGGAAAGAGCGTGTTCACGCTGCTTCTGTGTTTCGGCTGCAACACGACGGCGGCGGCGACGTCGGGCAATCTGGGCGACAAAGAAACGCAGCGCCGCACGCTGCTCATGGCGCCGTTTTTCCCGTGCGGGGCAAAACTGCCCGTGTATCTCACGGTTATGTCGCTGACCGCCCCGCTTTTTTCGGGGGCGGAAATTTACGTTGTGGCGGCTATGTACGCCGTGTGCGTCGCATCGGCATTCGCGCTGGCGGCGGCGCTGAGACTGTTCGGCGAAAAACGTCCCGCGGCGGATTTTGTAATGGAACTTCCGCCGCTCAGGGTGCCATCGGTAAAAAGAGTGGCGTCGTCGGTGGCGAAAAACGCCGTGTCCTTTATGTCGCGTCTGGCGGGGGCGCTGCTGCTGTGCGTGGCGTTCGCCTGGCTGCTCAGAAGTTTTGATTTCGGTTTCAACTATCTCACCGCCGACATGGCGGAACGCTCGGTTCTGGCGTGGATAGGCAAAAACACGGCGTTTTTGTTCAGACCCATCGGTATAGACGACTGGCGCATATGCGTGGCGCTTATTCTGGGCGTCACTGCCAAAGAAGTCGTGGCGGGCACACTGCTGTTGCTGTTCGGTTCGTCGCCGCTTGTTCTGTCTTGGCAGGCGGCGGTTTCGGTAATGCTGTTTACGGCGCTGTACGTTCCGTGCGCGGCGACCGTGGCGGTAATAAAAAAAGAATGCGGCGGAAAAACCGCGGCGCTGTCCGTGCTGCTGAACACCGGCACCGCGTACGGCGTGTGTTTCGTCTTTTACAACTTCGCCGCCGCCTTTGAAAAATCCGCCGCGCTTGGCGTTTCGGCGTGTATTATCGTCGCCGTTCTTGCCATGGCGGTGTATCTTGTGTTAAAATATAAAAACAAATGCGAAAACTGCGGGAGGTGCCGCGTTGATAAACCTGATTTGCGACGGACAGATGACGCTGGGCGAGTTTTTGGCGGCGCGCACCCGTCTGGGACACTTCAAAATAAAAAAGACGATTGCGGGCGGCGAAGTCAAAGTTAACGGCGGACGCGTCAGAAGCGACGTGCTTCTCGCCGCGGGCGACGCCGTGACTGTTTACGCAAAAGAACCGCCTCCGCCTTACGAAATTGTGTATCGGGACGATAACGTGCTTTTCGTCAGCAAACCGCGCGGAATGGAAGTCGAGGGGGAGCGTTCGCTGGAAAGCCAGCTTATGAAAGACGGCATAAAGGCGCGCGCCGTCAACAGGCTCGACCGCAACACGTCGGGCATAGTTTGCTTTGCCCTTAACGAAAAAAGCCGCGCCGAACTGGAAAAATGTTTCAGGGACAGACTTGTCACAAAAAAATACCGCGCGCTTGTGGTCGGCGTTCCCGAACCGCCGCATGCCGTGCTAAGGGCGTTTCTGTTCAAAGACGCAAAAAAAAGCAGGGTGTATATAAGCGACGTCAGAAAGACGGGGTACGTCCCCATAGAGACGGAATACTTTGTGACGGACAAGCATGACGGTTTTTGCGGCGTCGAAATAATACTGCACACCGGCAGGACGCACCAGATAAGGGCGCACATGGCGCATATCGGTCATCCGGTAGTGGGCGACGGCAAATATTCTTCCGCCGCCGTCAACCGCCGCTTCGGCAGGGACACGCAGGCTCTCGCCGCGGTGGAATACCGGTTTCATCTGCCGTCCGACAGTTTTTTGGGTTATCTCAATTCAGCCGTCATTAAAATCGACGCTCCGTTCTGATAAAAGCCGCCAGCGGCGGCTTTTTTAGTTGCGTGAAAACGGATTTTGAATTATAATACCTAACATAATAGGGTTTATATGGTAAAACATATCGTACTTTATTTTCTCAAAGACAAGAGTCCGGAGACAAAAAATCAAATCAAAAGCAGATTCATGTCGATGAAAGGCAAAATCGACTGCCTGCGCGACATCGAAGTCGGCGTGGATTTTCTCGGCAGCCAACGCAGCGCCGACATATCGCTCACCTGCCTTTTCGACAGCCGCGAGGATATGGAAAAATACGCCGTGCACCCTGTGCACCTGCCCGTCAAGGAGTATGTGCTTTCGGTGTGCGAAAAATCGATTTCCTGCGATTATGAAACAGAGGAGTAAGAATGAAAAAGTTATTTTTGACTGTTTTGTCGGTCGTCATGCTCCTGTGCCTGACGGCGTGCTCGTCGGGCTTTTTGAGTGACGGCGACATAATGAACGTGACGGAAGAACAAAATCCGACGGTGACGATAAATCTCGAATACGACCCGGAAGACGGCGGCGGCAAGAGAGAAGTCGAACTGGTGTTCGAACTGTATTATTCCAAAGCGCCGAGCACCGTCACCAATTTCGTGCAGCTCATCAACAAAAGATATTATAACAACAAAATAGTGCACTACGCCACGGGCAACGGCGGAGACACTTCGGAACTCGAATACATCAGCGCCGGTCAGTATTATTATGACGATGAGGGAGATTTGGTAAACGATTCCGTCGGATATCAAATCAAAGGCGAATTCCAGTCAAACCAGTGGGACGCCAACGACCTCACGCACACCCCGGGCGCTCTCGCCATGGACAGGCTTTCGGGCAGTGGCGCGGTGTTTGACAGCGCGGCGTCGGCGTTTTACATCGTTCTCAACGAAAACGTCGAACGCGACGGCAACTACTGCGTGTTCGGCAATATCGTGAGTTCTTCCGTTACCCTTGACGGTAAGCAATTCGGCACCGCGGATGGTTTGCATAACCAGTTCCTGAACGATATGCTTAACATCGACAACAGCGGCACCGAAACAACAAAAGACGGCAAGACTACCGTGCAGAATATGCCCGCGTTCACCATCACCATCACTTCGGTCACGGTGGATACGCACGGCATAGATTACGATTCAGCGAAAGTCGCCAAAGTATAAACAGTCGTTTTGACAAGTCCGTCCTTACGAGGGCGGGCTTTTTTATCCGGGGCTCTTGACATTTCGGGCTACCTGTTTAATAATGAAAATATATGTTGAAAATTTTATTTGTGGAACACGGTTCGGTGGGCGAGGAGATAGGACTTGAAAAAGGCGACGCCGTCACTCATTTTGACGGCAAACCCGTGGCCGACGTGCTTGACTATGAATATTACGAAGGGCAGGAAGAGTTTTCGCTTACCGTGCTGACCAAAGACGGGCAGACCGTTACCGTCGACGTGGAAAAGGACTGCGACGAAACGCTGGGGCTGACTTTTGAGGACGGCTGTTATCTCACGCCGAGAGCGTGCCGCAACAAATGCGTCTTCTGTTTTGTAGACCAGATGCCAAGGGGTATGCGCAAGACGCTGTATTTCAAGGATGACGACTGGCGGCTGTCTTTCGCGGCGGGCAACTATGTCACTTTTACCAATCTTACGGAAGAAGAAATAAACCGTATTCTGGAAAAGAAGTTTTCGCCGCTGTATGTTTCAGTGCACGCCACCGACGACGCATTAAGGCGGCGCATGCTGGGCAATCCTTCCGCCGCGGCGATAATGCCGCTGATGAGGCGTTTCGCCGAAGGGGGAATCACCATGCATGCCCAGATAGTGCTGTGCCCCGGGCTTAACGACGGCGACGCCCTCCGCAAAAGTCTTGAAGACCTGTATTCGCTTTGGCCGTCGGTGCGCACCGTGTCGGTCGTGCCGGTCGGGCTGACCAGATTCAGGGATAATCTGCCGGCGGTAAAAGCGGTGGACGCCGTTAAGGCGGCGGAAATTCTGCGCCTGACCGACGAATTCGCCGAAAAATGCGTCAGGGAAACCGGCGCCAGGTTCGCCTGGTGCTCCGACGAGTTTTACGTTCTTTCAGGCGAGCGGCCGCTTCCTTACGAAGAATACGGAGATTTCGCCCAGATAGAAAACGGCGTGGGGCTGCTGGCTAAATTTCAGCGTGAGTTTGATGAAAGCCTGCCGTATTTCACGGGGGCGAAAAAACAGAGTTTCACCATAGCCACCGGCGAATCGGCATATAAGTTCATAAACGGGCTGGTGGACAGGCTCAAAGAAAAATTCGGCGTCAGGTGCGATGTCAGGGCGGTGCCCAATGATTTTTACGGCACCAGCGTCACCGTCACGGGGCTGCTGACGGCTGGCGATATACTCAAAAATCTCGATTACGGCAAAAACTGCGGCGACGTTCTGCTTATTTCCCGCTCTATGCTCAAAGAAACGGAAGATGTTTTTCTTGACGGCATGACGCTGGAACGATTCAGGGCGGAACTCGGCAAAAAAGTCGAAGTTACCGAAAACGACGGCTTTGATTTTTGCGCGCGGATGTTAAAAGGGGAAGAATAATGTCAAGACCTTTGGTGGCGGTTGTCGGCAAGCCCAACGTCGGCAAATCGACCTTTTTCAATAAAGTATCGGGCGACAGAAAATCCATTGTGCTGGACACGCCCGGCGTGACCAGGGACAGGGTGTACGCCGACGTGGAGTGGTGCGGCCGTAAATTCACAATGGTGGACACGGGCGGTATAACCCTCGGCGAAAACGACGTCATCACGCACCATATCCGCAAACAGGCGGAAATCGCCATGGAAATCAGCGATGTCATTTTGTTTTTCGTAGACGGCAAAAACGGGCTCACCGCCGAAGATTACGACGTTGTGGACATGCTGCGCCGCGCAAACAAAAACGTCGTTCTGGTTGTAAATAAAATAGACAATTTCCCGGCGGAAGACCTGTCGGACTTTTACGCTCTCGGGCTGGGCGAGCCTTTCGCCGTTTCCAGCGAGCACATGAAGGGCATAGGCGACCTGCTTGACGAAGTCGTGTCGCGTTTCGGCGATGACGAGCCAGACGACGAAGACGGCGACGTCATAAGAATAGCCGTCGTCGGCAAACCGAACGCGGGTAAATCGTCGCTGGTGAACAGGCTGCTGGGTTACGAGCGCAGCATCGTTTCAGACGTCGCCGGCACGACAAGGGACGCCGTCGACACGCCTTTCGAGGCGGACGGCAGAAAATACTTGCTTGTGGACACTGCCGGCATACGCCGCAAACGCAGCGTGGAGGACTCCGTCGAGTATTACAGCGTCATCAGGGCGCTGGCGGCGATACGCAAAGCCGATGTGTGCCTCATCGTGCTTGACGCCTCCGCCGACGTTACCGAGCAGGACGTGAAAATCGCCGGTTACGTCCACGAACAGGGCAAACCGTCGGTTGTGGTCATCAATAAGTGGGACATAATCGAAAAAGACACTTACACGGCTGAGAAGTTCAACAAAAAACTCAAATGCGACCTGGCGTTTATGGATTATTTCAAGTCCATAACGGTGTCGGCAAAAACGGGGCAGCGCGTCGGCAAACTGCTGGAAGCGGTAAATTACGTCTATGAGAAATCCTGCGTGAGAATCACCACCGGGGTGCTCAACGACGTTCTGACAGACGCCACGCTGACTGTGGAACCGCCGGCGAAAAAGGGCAGACGGCTTAAAATACTTTACGCCACGCAGCCGTCCACGAAACCGCCTGTTTTCGTTATTTTCGTCAACGACGCGGAACTCATGCATTTTTCATATAAACGCTATCTCGAAAACAGCCTGCGCAAAGCTTTCGGGCTGGACGGCACGCCTATAAAAGTCATCGTCCGCAGCAAGGACGAAAAGGACGTGAAATGATTATATTGGATTTTTGGTGGCAGTTGCTGCTGGGCGGCGTCCTGGTTTATCTGCTGTGCAACATAAACTACGCCGTGCTTATTTCTAAAACTTTCAAAAAAAAGGATATCCGCACATGCGGCAGCGGCAATCCCGGCACGACCAATATGCTGCGTTCTTTCGGCTTCGGATACGGCGCTCTGACTTTCGCGCTCGACGCGCTGAAAGGGGTATTGTCAGTGACGGCGGCTCTGCTGATTTTCAAAGCCGTCAGCGGCGAATACGTCGTTCTGCGTTTCGCGGGGTATTTCTGGGGTATGTGCGCCATTCTGGGGCATGTGTTTCCTGTGTTTCTGCGTTTTAAGGGCGGCAAGGGTTTCGCCACCACGATAGGCGCGTTTATCGTGCTTAATCCGCTTTGGACGGCGGTTTTTCTGGCGATAGGGCTGGTGTTGCTGTTCATCTGGGACTATATGAGCGTGTTCGCGTTGTTTTTCGCGACGGCGCTGCTGGTGCAAAACATCATATGCTTTGTTCTCGACACGGCAATCGTCTCGTCGGGCGCGCTGGCGTTTTTCATCGCCGCCGTGGCGATTGACTGGTTTGTAGTGATTTTCGCCCACAGGAGCAACATCAGGCGGCTTTTCGGCGGATGCGAAAACAAAACGGGTACGGGCAAACTGTTCGGCAAAAAAGAAAAATAAACACGGCGGCATGACCGCCGTTTTTTTGTTCTAACCGCAAGACGCTTTTCATATATATTAGCAATAATTTATCGCGCTCAGGGAGGAAAGTGTCTGTGAATAATTTTGATATATACGGCGACATTGCCCAAAGGACAAACGGCGATATTTATGTCGGCGTCGTCGGCCCGGTAAGAACGGGAAAATCCACCTTCGTGACCAGGTTTATGGAGTCGCTGGTGCTGCCTAACATGGAAGACAAAAACGCGCGCGCCAGGGCGATGGACGAACTACCGCAGTCAGCCGACGGCAAAACCGTTATGACCACCCAGCCGAAATTCGTGCCGGGACAGAGCGTGGCGGTGCGCTTTAAGGATGACAGCCGCGTCAACGTTCGCCTTATAGACTGCGTGGGTTATATGGTGGACGGCGCCATGGGCGCCGACGAAGACGGAAAACCCAGGCTTGTCGCCACGCCGTGGTCGAAAGAAGAAATGCCTTTCGAGCAGGCTGCCGAACTGGGCACCAGAAAAGTCGTGGCGGAGCACTCCACAATAGCGGTGGTGGTGACAAACGACGGCAGCATAACCGAACTGCCGCGTTCCGCCTATATCCCCGCGGAAGAACGGGTCATAAACGAACTCAAAGACCTCGGCAAACCCTTTGTCGTCGTGCTTAACAGCCGCAATCCGTCGTCCGACGAGACAACCAGACTGCGAGACGCGCTGTGCCGCAAATACGACGTCACGGTTATCGCCATGGACGTGAAAAACATGAACGCCGACGATGTGGGCGAAGTCATGGAGGCGGTGCTGGCGGAGTTTCCTCTTTCGGCGGTGCGGGTCAATATACCGAAATGGATGCGCACCCTCGACCCGTCCAGCCCGGTGATAAAGGAAATTATTTCGGCGGTTTCGGCGCTCGCGGTGCCGCTCAGAAAGATGAAAGACTGCGACTGTCTTGAAAACCTGATGTCGGACTCGCCGACCATGCTTCCGTGCAAGGCTGTTGTCAGAAAGATGGGGCAGGGCGCCGTGGAGTGCGAACTCGAAGCGCGTCCCGAACTGTTTTTCCGTGTGCTTTCGGATGAGGCGGGGTGCGAAATCGACGACGAATACTCTCTCATGCATTACGTCAAAGGGTTGTCCCACGCTAAAACGGAGTTCGATAAAATCAGGCAGGCGTTGGACGACGCCGAAGAAAAGGGATACGGCGTAGTCATGCCGCGCGAAGAAGACATGTCGCTGGAAACGCCTGAACTATTCAGGCAGGGTTCGCAGTACGGCGTGAAACTCAAGGCTTCCGCCCCGACGCTGCACATCATGAAAATCAACGTAGAGACATCTGTCGCGCCTATCGTCGGGTCACAGCAGCAGAGCGAGTATATGCTCAGTTCCTTTGAAACCGACCCCGAAGCAATTTGGAAGACCAATATGTTCGGCAAAAGCCTGTCGCAGCTCGTCAAGGAAAGCCTTTGCGGCAAATCGGCGTCCATGCCGGAAGAAGTGCAAAACAAACTGCGCAAAACCGTCGGCAGAGTTGTCAATGAAAACAAGGGCGGGCTAATCTGCATACTGCTGTGACTTCCGCGTCAAAAAAATCATTTGTCGGAAATACCGCTTGTAATAAAGCGGTATTTTTGCTATCATAACTTGCGGAGAGGTATTTATGGATGTTGTTATAGCGACGGGCAACAAAGGTAAAGTCAAGGAATTCAAAAAACTGCTTAAAGGCTGTTTCGACAAAGTGTATTCCGCTTCGGAACTCGGTATACCTACAGACGTTGAGGAGACGGGCGGCACTTTCGCGGAGAACTCGCTCATAAAGGCAAGGCATGTCAAAGCGCAGACGTCCATGGCGGCGCTCGCCGACGACAGCGGGCTTATGGTCGATTGCCTTGACGGCGCGCCTGGAGTGTATTCCGCCCGTTACGCGGGTGAAAACGCCGACGACCAGAGCAACAGAAAAAAACTTTTCAGCGAAATGCGCGGCGCCGCCGACAGAAGCGCCAGGTTTGTGTGCGCGCTCACTCTGATTCTGCCTGACGGCGAAATAATCACCGCCGACGGCGAAACAAAGGGGCATATCACCGAGAGCGAAGAGGGCTCAAACGGTTTCGGCTATGACGTCATGTTTTTTTCCGACGAACTTGGCAAAAGTTTCGGCATGGCGGACGACGCGGAAAAGAACTCCGTCAGCCACAGAGCCAAAGCCGCGGCGGCGCTTGCCGAAAAACTGAAAAACCTGAGGAAATAGGGCAAAAAATTTGTCTTGCGCGAGCGATTTTTGTTGACATACTTTTTCTGTTGTGATAGTATTTATGAGCATCGCAAGTGCGGGTGTAGTTCAATGGTAGAATACCAGCCTTCCAAGCTGGCCGCGTGGGTCCGATTCCCATCACCCGCTCCAAAAATTGGCCTACACTCATAGGCACGATGAAATATCTATGTGCCTGTAGCTCAGCAGGATAGAGCAACGGCCTTCTAAGCCGTGGGTCAGGGGTTCGAATCCCTTCAGGCACGCCATGCTGTGGTGGGTATAGCTCAGTTGGTTAGAGTGCCAGATTGTGACTCTGGAGGTCGTGGGTTCAACTCCCACTACTCACCCCATTATTTAGGGGTGTCGCCAAGCGGTAAGGCACCAGACTTTGACTCTGGCATTTCGTAGGTTCAAATCCTGCCACCCCTGCCAAAAAACAAGTTCATATGACCCATTAGCTCAGTTGGCAGAGCACTTGACTTTTAATCAAGGTGTCCCGCGTTCGAGTCGCGGATGGGTCACCAAAACGGCGTCATATGACGCCGTTTTTAATTTATGGCGGCGGTTTTTCTTGTAAAACCCATGCCGCCGTGGTACACTGAAAAAAAGGAGAACTTTATTATGTACGACATTATAGTTATAGGCGGAGGTCCCGCCGGAATAAGCGCGGCGATATACGCCGCCAGCAGAGGGAAGAAAACGCTGGTGCTGGAAAAAGACAAGGTGGGCGGAATCATCGGCAAAGTGTCCACCGTCACGCATTACACGGCGATAGTGGAAGGGGAAACGGGCGCTACTTTCGCCCGCCGAATGGAAAGCCAGGCTCTCGCGGCCGGCGTGGAAATAGCGCGCGAAGAAGTCATCGGCGCGAAACTCGTCGGCGACGTCAAAGAAATCCGTACCGCCGGAAACACATATCTGGCGCCGAGAGTGATTATAGCGGGCGGCAGTTCGCCCCGTAAACTCGGTGTGCCGGGCGAAAAGGAACTTTCGGGCAAAGGCATGGGTATGAACGCCGCCCGTGACGGCGAGGCGTACAGAGGCAAAAACATTTATGTCGTCGGCGGAGCCGACGGCGCTGTAAAGGAAGCGCTGTATCTCGCCCGATTTGCCAAAACGCTCACGATAATACATTTCGAGGAAAAACTCGGCTGCATTCCGGAGTTCGCTGTCAAAGTGGCGGCGGCTGACAATATAAAACTCATGCTGCGCAGCAGACTCACCGCCGTAGGCGGCAGCGGCAGGGTGGAATGGCTGGAAATCACAAATGAAGACAACGGCGCAAAACAAAAAATCCAGGACGACGGCTGCGGAATTTTCGTGTACGCGGGCACGGTGCCAAACACGGACATTTACGGCGAACTTGAATTGGAAAACGGGTTTATTCCAGTTGACGAAAAAATGCGCACGGCGATAGACGGCGTTTACGCCGCGGGGGATATACGGGTCAAACAACTGCGGCAGGTGGCGACCGCCGTCGCCGACGGCGCCATTGCCGCCGTCAACGCCGCGCTGTAATAGGGGCGCTTATGCATTACGAAGGTATAACGTGGCGGCCGCCATTTGAGGCGGAGTCGCTTTTGCTGCAGGTCACCACGGGATGCAGCCACAATAAATGCGTCTTTTGCTCGATGTATTCGGACGTGCCGTACCGTGTGTCGCCAATGGAAGAAATAGACGCCGATATCAGGGAAGCCAAAGCAAATTTCCGCGGCAAAAACCGCCGCGCGTTTCTGGAAAACGGCGACGTCTTTTCACTTTCGGCAGACAGGCTTAAAGCCGTTGCCGAAAAGATAAACGCCGCTTTTCCCGATTTCGAATACATATCGGCTTACGCTTCCGTAAAGAACATAAAAGATAAATCGCTGCGTGACCTGAAAGAACTCAGAAGCCTGAAAATAAACAAAATCAACATCGGCGTAGAGTCGGCTCTGGACGATGTGCTGGCTTTTCTCGGCAAAGGCTATACGGCTGAAGAAGCATTCGTCCAGCTTGAAAAACTGGGCGAAGCTGGCATGGAATTCGGGCTGAATTTCATACTTGGCGCGGAAGGCGGCGGAAATTTCAGGCGCAGCGCGGCCGCCAACGCCGAAATGATAAACAGGGTTTCGCCGTATATGGTTTTCGTAGGTACTCTTCACGCCGAAGAAGGCTGCGCGCTGTATGACGAAATAGCCCGCGGACGTTTCAGGGAAAACACTCTGCGGCAACTGCTCGATGAAGAAAAACAACTTCTGTCCGGCATATCGGCGGAAACCGCGTTTTTCGGCACGCATCCGTCCAATGCCGTTCCGCTTTCCGGAGCGCTTCCGTCCGACGTCGGCGTCATGCTGGACAAAATATCCGCTTTTGAAGATTCCGCGCCGGCTTCGGTTCTCGACTCCGTGCCCGGAAAAGGCGAGGAAGGGGCGATTATTCTGTAAACCCGGCAACATCTGAACAACCAAACAAAAAACACGGCTTTTGCCGTGTTTTTTTCAGTTGACATGTGTGATATAATATCGGTACAAATGAAGATTTTGAGAAAGAAGTATGATATTGACAAACAACTCGGTATCTGCGCCAGACTCACTCCGCCGCTCGGAAGGGCGGCCCTGAAAACCGCTTCGGCGCTGATGTCCGCGGCGTCGCCTAAAAGCGGCGGCGGGGTCAACGTGGAAAAAATCGACTCGTCGCCCTGCCGTGCGTGGCTTATTTCTTCCGATGACGCGGGGGACGGCTCGCCGTGCCTTGTGTATTTCCACGGCGGCGGCTTTGTGTTCAAGGCGGCGCCTTACCATTTCCGGTACGCCGAAAAATACGCTTCCGTCTGCGGCAAAGTGCTGTTCGCGGATTACTCCCTGGCGCCGTCCCGCGTTTATCCCGAGCAGAACCGTGAGTGTCTGTCGCTGTTTTTGTGGGCGTCGGAAAACGCCGAAAAACTCGGCATAGACAAAAACAGAATCGCCGTGGGCGGCGATTCCGCCGGCGGGTGTCTGGCCGCCGACACGGTGTTCGCGCTCAAAGGCGGTAAGGCAAAGCCGTGTTTCGCCATGCTGATTTATCCCGTGCTGGACAGGCGCATGCAGACCATGTCAATGAAAGAGTTTACCGACACGCCAATGTGGAACGCCCGTCTCAACGCGAAAATGTGGGAATACTTCGACCCGGAACGCCGCTTTGTCTCCCCGTCGGAAAGAGAAGATTTCGGATGCTTTCCGCCGACCTACATAGAAACGGCGGAGTTCGACTGCCTGCGAGACGAGGCGCTTATTTTCGCCGGAAAACTGAAAAACGGTGGCGTGAGTGTTTTTATCAACGAAACCAAAAGAACTGTCCACGGCTATGACATGGCGCGTAAAAGCGACGTCGCGGCGCAAAGCCTGCGCCTGCGTCTTGGAGCGCTCAGACAGGCCTTTTTTAAGGAGACGTCAAATGTATAACAGACAACTCGACACTTTTATAGTCGCCGCAGACAGCGGCAGCTTTTCAAAGGCGGCAAATGACATCAAAACACAAGACTTGACGCCGCTTTTGTGGTATCATTGCCGAAAGGAGTTTTTATGCTGGAAAATATACTTACATTAAAAAAATATTCCCACAAAACCAAATTGACGGTCAAATCAATCGTCGCCGTTTCGCTTGTGGCGCTGGCTGTGGTTCTGCCGCAGATTGTGCATTTCGCCGCGGGACAGGCAGGCGGCGTGACATGGCTGCCGATGTATCTCCCGGCGCTTCTGGCGGGCTGTCTGCTGGGCACGTCGTGGGGGCTTGCCGTCGGCGTGGCGTCTCCGCTGGTCAGTTTCGCACTGACGTCGATGTGGGGCAGCGCCATGCCTGCGGCCGCGCGTCTTCCGTTTATGATTGCCGAACTTGCCGTGTTTGCCGCCGTATCCGGGCTGTTTTCGAAAAACATTTTCAAAAACGGTCTGTTTGCCTTCGCGGCGACTGCGCTTGCCATAGTTTGCGGCAGGGCGGTATTTATGCTGTCTGTCATTGTTTTTCAGTCGGTCGCGCCGTTTACTCCGGCGCTCGTGTGGTCTCAGATTCAGTCGGGGCTGGCCGGGGCGGCCGCGCAGGCGGTGCTTGTGCCGCTCGTTGTCATGGCGGTCCGCCGTCTTATGCTGAAAGACAACAATGATTGATTTGCAAAAAGCCAAAAAAGGGCTTGCCGGGCACACGCTGTGTCTCGTAAAAGGCGGCGAAACAATCGTCAGCGACAAAAAGGGCGTCGCGCCGATGATGGAAATCATATCGTCGGGCAGGGGCGTCAATGGCTTTTCCGCGGCGGATGTCGTCGTCGGAAAGGCGGCGGCGATGCTGTTCGTAAAAGCCGGCGTCAGCGCCGTTTACGCCGCCACGATGTCGGCGGCGGCGAAAGAATTTCTGGACAAAAGCGGCGTGCCGTATGAATACGGCGCTCTGACGGAAAGGATAATCAACAGGCAGGGCACCGGGCTGTGCCCGATGGAGCAGGCGGTGCTGGACTGCGGCGACGCCGAAGAAGGCTATCTGAAAATAAAAGAAAAACTCAAAGAACTTTTCTCAAAATAAAAAAACTCCCGCAAGGGAGTTTTTTTTACTTTCTTTTAACAGTGCGCAAACATTATTTTAACACCGACGCGATAGAATCACGGAATAAACATGATTTGCGCCGGCGGTGATTTTTGTCCGGATATCAAGCAGAGTTTTCCTGACGACAAATACGCGGCGGCAATCAGGGGACAGTTTGAGCGTATGGGTATCGGGTGCCGTATGAGCCGCGCCATCGGGTTTTCGACTCCCGCCGACGCGCTTGTAAAAAACAGATAAAAAAACACCCGAATTTTTCGGGTGTTTTCGCTGGTGCGGATGACAGGACTTGAACCTGCACAGCCTTGCGACCATAAGAACCTGAATCTTACGCGTCTGCCAATTCCGCCACATCCGCATATATCAAAGAGGGGAACCTCTTTAATATCAATATTGAAGTTGTCCGGTGAATTTCACCGTCTTGTCGCCGTCGACGATTTCGCCGATGACGTAGGCGTCGGTGCCGAGTTTTTTGAAGTGAGCCAAAAACTCGTCTTCGCTGCCTTTTTTGACCACAACCGTCATGCCCACGCCCATGTTAAAGGTTTTAAGCAGTTCGGCGTCGTCGGTCTGGGTTTTTGCCTTGATGAATTTGAATATAGGCAAAATTTTGATTTTTGTCAAGTCAATTTGAGCGGAAAATTTTTCAGGAAGTATTCTGTTGAGATTTCCCTGTATTCCGCCGCCTGTTATGTGAGCCATACCCACCAGATTGTCGTTGCCGAAAAGAGGGGTGAGCACATTGTAATAAGCCGTATGCGAGCGCATTATGACGTCAATGAAAGTTTCGCCGTTTTCGATTTCCTCGTTTTCGATTTCCGGGAACTGTTCCAGCATCATACGCAGGAAAGAATATCCGTTTGTGTGTATTCCGTTGGACGGAAGGGCGATAACCACGTCGCCTTTTTGAATCTTGCTGCCGTCGACGATGTTTTCTTTTTCGACAATACCCACAATGCTTGACGTCAGGACATAAATGCCTTTTTCAACGACGTCAGGCTGCTCGGAAGTTTCGCCGCCCGTCAGCACGCTGCCGTTGTCTTTGCATGCCTGGGAAATATATTTGACCAAATCGCTGACCACGTCTTTTTCGATTTTGGAGCATATTATGGCGTCCTGCACGGTGAGCGGGGTAGCGCCCATAACGAGGATGTCGTTGGTCAGATGATTTATCATGTCGTAGCAGATGTTTTTAATCTTGCCGTATTTGAAAGCGAATTTCTGCTTCGAGCCCGGTTCCTCGGTTTTGAGCACCAGAATCGGGTTTTTCATTTCGGGGAATTTGATGTCATACAGCGAAGCGAAAGCGCCCACTTTGTTGAGCACTCTTTGGTTGTTCGAGTTGACGTATTTGGCCATCTCACGTTTTGTAGCGTCGGCGGTGTCGATGTTCACGCCTGATTTTTCATAAGTGATTTTGTCCATAAACAAACCTCAAAACGAATATGATTTATCCTACCATATTTCGGCAAAAAACTCAACCGAAAAAGGGGCTTACTCGCTTATTTTTCTCAAAAATTCTTTGGTGCGCTCGTTTTTCGGGCTTTCGATGAGTTCGCGCGCGTTTCCCGATTCCAGAATCACGCCTTTTTCCAGAAATACCGCCGTGTCGGCAACTTCTTTGGCAAAGTTTATTTCGTGAGTGACAATCAGCATGGTGACGCCCTGTTCTTTGAGCGTTCTGATTACTTTGAGCACTTCCGCCGTCAGTTCGGGGTCGAGCGCCGACGTCGGCTCGTCAAAACACAGCAGCGACGGGTTCATGCACAGCGCGCGGGCAATGGCGACGCGTTGCTTCTGCCCGCCCGACAGCTGATAGGGGTAGGCGTCGAGTTTGTCGCCAAGACCGACCCGTTTCAGCGTCGCCTCGGCGGCGGCAGCCGCCGCCTGCTTGTCGGCTTTAAGCACAGTTACGGGCGCCAGCGCGCAGTTCTGCAAAACCGTCTTGTGCGGAAACAGGTTGTAGTCCTGAAACACAAGTCCCACTTTGAGGGCGCGTTTGCGCAGTTCTTCGTCTTTCGGATACACCGAAACGCCGTTTTCCTCCCGCACGATTTGGTCGCCGTCAATGGTGACGGAGCCGCTGTCGGCTTTTTCCAGGAAGGTGAGGCACCTGAGCAGTGTGGTTTTTCCGCCGCCCGACGAGCCGATGACGGCGGTTACTTCGCCTTTATTCATGGTGAAAGACACGCCTTTTAGCACGTGCAGTTCGCCGAAACTTTTGTTCAGATTGTTTACATTGAGAATTTCCATGAGCTCACCTGTAAAAGTCAAGTTTCTTTTCCACATGGCGCAGCAGCAGCGACAGCAGTCCGCTGAAAATCAGATAGAACACGCCCGTGTAAAAGATAGGCCATATCGCGCCCGTCGAGTTAATGATGTTGTTCGCTGTAATGATAATTTCGGTTATGCCCACAACGTTGGCGAGCGAAGTATCCTTGACAAGCGTGATTACTTCGTTGCCCATAGGGGGTACAATGCGTTTGACAACCTGCGGCAGCACGACTTTGAAAAACGTCTGGCTTTTGGTCATGCCCAGCACTTTGCAGGCTTCGTATTGACCGAGCGGTATGCTCTCCATGCCGCCGCGGTAAATTTCCGAAAAATACGCGGCGTAATTGATGACGAAAGCCAGCGCCACCCAGATAAACCTGTTTGACACCACTATGCCGAAGACAAGTCCGGGGGCGTACACAAACAGGATGATTTGCAGCATGAGCGGCGTGCCGCGGATAATCCATATAAGCACGCGCATCACCGCTCTTACGGGTTTGAACCTGCACCGTGAAATAGAGCAGAACCCGAATCCCAGTGGTATCGCGACCAACAAAGTAATAAAGAACAGTCCAAGCGTCCATAGCGATGCTTTTGCCAGTTCCTGAGTTACGTTCCAAAAAGATGAAGACATGGTTTTCTCCCTTAAAAAACCTTGCGGCGCGCGCAAGGCTTTTTTGTTTAGGTAGTATTGTCGTTACCGATACTGTCAGTAAGCGATAGGGGCGAATATCGTGTAGCCCACAATGATATAACCTTTTTCGGCAATGGCTTCCCAACTGGCTTTTTCCGCGGCCGAAAGGCTGTCGTATTGCGGAGTGTAATTTTCAAAGCTGCTGGCCGTGATGTTTGCTTCAAGGCCGTATTTATCGGCGATTTCCATCATTGTGCCGTCAGCGTAAATGGAGGCCAACACATCGTTGACTTTGGCGATAAGACCCACATTGCCTTTCTTTGCGGCTATGCCGTACACTTCATTCGACAGGGTTTTTATGTTGCCGCTTTCATCTTCGACAATTTTGAGTTCACCTTGAAAACTTGATTCGTCGTTTGTAATATAATAATTTGCCAATACACTGTCAAGCACGGCGACATCGGCAGTGTTTGCTTTGACTTCCGTCATGGTTTTAATTTGGTTGTCGGCATTAATAAAGTTTTCAAAACCGTTGTCGGCAATCCACGCAGCGCCGGCGCTGTCGCCTTCGGCAGTTATTCTGATATCTTTATCGGCCATTATTTTTTCATATGTAAGGTCGCTGTCGGCTCTTACCAGCATGACCTGGCTGTTTGTCATATACGGATTGCTGATTTCAAGATTATTTTCCATTTCCGGCTGAATAGTCATGCCGTTCCATATAAGGTCTATATTTCCGGAATTGATTTCAGTCATTTTATTTTCCCATTTTATTTCCTGCAATCTCAGTTCGATTCCTGTTTCTTCGGCGAAGGCTTTGGCGAGTTCGATATCGAATCCGTTTTGCGGGGTGTTAGAACAGCCCGTCAATACAAACAGACCCGTCACCAAGGCAAAAACAGCCGTCAGAAGAGCGATTATTTTCTTTTTCATTTCGGTTCTCCTTGATAAAATTGATATATTGTGCTGATACTTTACCACAATAAAGCAATAAAGTAAAGTATTTTTTAACATTCTTCCGCCGTTTTGTCGCTTAAACAAAGTATTTTGCCGTTTTCCGTAAAAAACGCGATATATTTTTTCGTTAGCCTGGGCTAACAGTTGACACGCGGGTTATAAAGTGGTAATATTTCGGCGAAAAGTAAGCATACGCTAACATTGAGGGAAAAATGAGCGCGTCTGAAATCAAGTATCTTATCGCAATTTTCAATCTCACATTGGGCAGGCAGTCGGTCAAACCCGTAGATATCGCCGCCGCGCTGGAATATTCAAGGGCGAGCGTGTCGAGGATGCTCGACCAGTTTGAAATCAAGGGGATAGTTTTGCGCAACAAAGACAAGACAATTTCTTTCACGGGTAAAGGGGAAGAAACCGCTTCGCGCTATTACAGGGCGTACCTGAAAGTAAAAGATTTTCTGACGGGGCGGTTTTGCTGCAATGAGAATATCGCATCGAAAGACGCGGTGAGAATTCTGTCCAACCTTTCGCCCGCGAATTTCGACAAACTCGTTTGACGTTTCAAAAAAGTCAGGCTTAACTAACATTTTGGAGGTAGTATGATGCCGTTATCGATAGCGCCGCGCGGTACGACGTTAAAAATCATGAAGACACCCGTTGACGAAAAGGTCAAGAGACATCTGGCGAATCTGGGCATACTGGTCGGAGCGGAAATCACAATGCTGAACGAGCAGGCGGGGGACGTCATAGTCAAAGTAAAAGACTGCAAACTCGCGCTTAACAAGCAGTTGGCGACAAGGATAATGGTCGGATAAGGAGGCAATATGGAAAAAGTGCTTAAAGATTTTTCTCCCGGCGAAACGGGCGTGGTGCTCAAAATAGCCAACGTCGGGAAGATAAAAAGGCGGCTGTACGACATGGGCGTAACGCCCGGCGCGGAAATCAAATTGGTCAAAGTCGCGCCCCTCGGCGACCCGCTGTGCGTGCTGCTCAGAGGATACGAACTTTCGGTGCGCAAAGATGAGGCGGCGGAAGTAGTGATGGAGGTTAAAAAATGAAATTCTGTTTGGCTGGCAACCCCAACTCGGGCAAAACGACGCTGTTCAACAGTCTGACGGGCAGCACGGCGCATGTCGGCAACTGGCCCGGCGTGACTGTGGATAAAAGGGAAGGGGTGTACAAAAAACTTCCCGAAAGAGTGCATATAGTCGACTTGCCCGGCATATATTCGCTTTCGCCTTACACTCCTGAGGAAGTCGTGTCCAGAAATTACATACTGGAAGAACATCCCGACGTCATAATAAATATAGTCGACGCGACAAATCTTGAGCGCAATCTGTATCTCACAACGCAGCTTATCGAAACCGATATCCCCGTTGTAATCGCCCTCAACATGATGGACGTAGTTGAGAAAAACGGCGATAAAATCGACAAAAAGGCGTTGGAAAGCCTGATGGGCGTGCCGGTGGTGGAAATAAGCGCTCTCAAAAACAAAAACGTGGCTGCGCTGATGAAAACGGCGTACGAAACGGCAGGCAAAGGCAAGGGCGGCCGCTCGGTTATAGAGCAAAGCGGCGTTCTCGGGGGCGTGTACAAAGAAATCGTCGGGCTTTACGGCGACGCCGGCTGCGGCGACAAAGTGTTCCACGCCGTTAAAATGCTGGAAGCCGATGAACTTGAAACGGCAAAATTCCCCGAAATAGCGAAAAAGGCGGCGGGGCTTAAATCGAAAATAAACGCCAAAGCTTTCGATGATGATTTCGAGGCCATGGTGGCGGACGCGAGATATCGCTTTCTGACGCAGCATATTTCGTCGGTGATATCTAGGGCCGCAAGGGAAGAAACCACGCGGAGTGACAGAGCCGACAGAGTTCTCACTCACAGAATCTGGGGCATACCGTTGTTCCTCCTTATAATATTCGCGGTATTTCACATCACTTTCGCGGAAGACTTCCTTTTCCTCAACGGCCTTTTCGGCGTGAGCGTTACAGACCCCGGCTGGATAAACTTCTTTTCGGGCATGGGCTATGAAGGCATGCTCGAAGAAGCCGCCGGCGGCGTCGTGTCAATGGCGGTGCCGTCGGTGGGCGTCTGGCTGCAATCGTGGATGGGCTGGCTCACAGGGAGCGTAATCGACGTTGTATCCGGCTGGATGTCGGCTTCGCCGGCATGGCTGTCCGGTCTCGTGTGCGACGGTCTGCTGTCCGGTCTCGACGCGATATTCTCCTTCCTGCCGCAGATACTTCTGCTGTTTCTGTTCCTTTCCATTCTGGAAGACAGCGGCTACATGGCGCGCGTGGCTTTCATCATGGACAGGGCATTCAGAAAATTCGGCCTTTCGGGCAAGGCGTTTATGCCGCTTCTGATGTGTTTCGGCTGCGGCGTGCCCGGTGTAATGGCAACCAAAACGCTTGAAAACGAAAAAGAACGCCGCATGACGATGATGATTGCTCCGTTCTTCTCGTGCGGAGCGAAACTGCCGATATGGCTGGCGTTCGCGGGCGTGCTGTTCGCGGGGCAATACGGCGATTTGGTCGTGTTTTCGGTCTATCTCATAGGCATAGTCGTGGCGATTGTCGCGGCGATTATACTCAGGTTCACGGTATTCAAGGGCGAAACGCCGCCGTTCATCATGGAACTGCCGTCTTACCATCTGCCTCAGTTTAAAAACCTGATGGCGCACCTGTGGGAAAAACTCAAACACTTCATCATAAAGGCGGGCACCATCATAGCGGCTTCGATAGTCGTCATCTGGTTCCTTTCCAATTTCGATTTCGCTTTCTGGAACGGAATGGTCGACAACATCGAATACAGTATGCTGGGCCGCATCGGCAATGTCATTAAATATCTGTTCTATCCGCTTGGTTTCGCCATGGGCGCCGACGGCTGGAAATTCGTCGTGGCGTCGCTCACCGGACTTCTGGCGAAAGAAGAAGTCGTCGCCACAATGGAAGTACTTTCGGGCGGTCTCGGGCTGGAAGCGCTGCTTGGCGGCATGACGGTAGCCGGCGCGTACTCGTTCATGTTGTTCAACCTGCTCGCCGTGCCGTGCATGGCGATGGTGGCGGCGGTTTACGGCGAAATGGGCAGCGGAAAACGCACCTGGGGCGCTATAGGCTTCTGGCTGCTCACGGCGTATGTCGTTTCGATGGTTACATATTGGAGCGTGTCTTACTGGTGGATAGGCGTAATAATACTGGTAGCGATTGCCGCCGCGCTGACTGTGCTGTATATAAGGCATAAAAACAACAATAAGTTCAAAGGAGTAGCCGCATGAGCGCGTGGGAAATAATCGTCCTCGTCGCCATAGTGGGACTGGCGGTTTTCGGAATTGTCTGGAGCGTCCGCCGAAACAAAAAAAAGGGCGGATGCGACTGCGGCGGCAAGTGTTCGGGGTGTTCAGGCTGCGCCTCCGCCGAAAAAAAGCCGGACGATAAAAAATAAAAGCGGAATACGCTCCGTCTTTCAGGTCACTGCTGCGGAGCGCCTCCTATAAATAATTATACAGGGCATACAAAAAAGAAAGACCGCCGACGGCGGTCTTTCTTTTATTTTGTTTCGGTAACGTCAACTTTCACGGATTTCATCCAGCTTTCCACGTCGCCTTTTCTGCTGTCATAGTCATCCTTTTTGACCTGGAAGGTTATGAGATAAAATGCGTCTTTGCCTTTAAGCGTCATCGCGGTGTAAGTGTAGTCGGTGTCGCCGTTTTTCTTGTCGTAAGTAAAATAGTCGTATGCGCCTCCCGTCTGAATCTGCGTTTCGCCCAGCTCGTTGTTGTCAACTACCGATTGCGTGTAGTCGCGCAGTTCCGTGTCGGCGGTCATGCCGTCAAGACTGTCGAAACTCTCTTTTTTTGCCGAAACCGACGCGTAATCGCTTTCCAGATACAATGCGTGTCCCGATTTGGACGCTTCCTTAAAATCCCCGTTGACGGTCACGGATATTCCGTCTTTTGTAAAAGTTTTGTCCTGCGGGGCGCAGCCGGCGAATACGGCAAGTGCCAGCGCCAGCGCCAGCAGGGCGCACAATTTCTTTTTCATAGCGTTTTCTCCTTTTTGGCTTTTGACGAGTATAGCCGCTTTTTGTTGTCAATCTTTGCCTTAAAAAGAAAAATTATAACACTATCGGGCGATATTTTCGTTTCGGGCATGTAAAACGCCGCCTTGCGGCGGCGTTTTACAGCGCTCCCACGATTTTGTGGGGGACGTACGGTTCGTCGATGTATTTCACGTCGTCATCGGTAAGTTTTATGTCAAATGCCCTTACGGCGTCGTCAAGATATTTTTCCTTTGTGGCGCCGACAATAGGGGCGGTCACGCCTTTGGCGAAATGCCAGGCGAATGTGACGGATGTCATCGTCGTGCCGTACTTTTCCGCGGTACGGAAAATTCTTTCGGCTATGGCCTTGTCGGTTTCTTCCGTCGAATCGTATTTTTCGCGCGCCACCTTGTCGGTTTTGCCTCGGGCGGTGTCGGCGTCCCATGTCGGCCGCGCCGCTCTTCCCGCCGCCAGAGGGCTGTACGGAGTGAGAGACACGCCGGTTTGTTTGCATATCGGAATAAGTTCTCTTTCGTCTTCGCGGTACATAGGGTTGTAGTGGTTCTGCATTGACGAAAACATCGTCAGTCCGTTGTCCCTCGCCGCCAGTTGCATGTTGTAAAACTGGTATCCGTACATAGCCGAGGCGCCCAGCGCTCTCACTTTGCCAGCTTTGACAAGCCCGTCGAGCGCTTCCATTGTCTCCGCGACGGGGGTGCCGTAGTCGTAACGGTGGATGATATAAAGGTCGAGATAATCGGTGCCCAGTCTTTTCAGAGTGCCGTCGATTTCACGGTTAATCGCTTCTTTCGACAGATGTCCGTCGTTGAAATAAACTTTCGACGCCAGCACGACGTCCTGCCTTTTCGCGTTGCGTTTAACGGCTCTGCCGAGATATTCTTCGCTGGTGCCGGCGGAATAGCAGTTTGCCGTGTCAAAAAAGTTTATGCCGAGTTCCAAAGCGTGCCTGATGATTTTTTCGCTGTCGTCGGCGTTCAGCGTCCATGCGTGCATTTTGCTGGCGGGGTCGCCGAAACTCATGCAGCCAAGGCACTGAGCGGAAATTTTAATGTCCGTGTTGCCTAAAAACTTGTATTCCATCGTAGCCTCCTTGTTATGTTGTCTGCATTATACCGCTCTTGCCTGCCGATGTATAATACTTATATTTAATCGCCATATATGCTTTTTGATTATATAGCGGGGATATATTCAGGCAGGCAAAACACACAATCAGAAACCGTGCCGCTTTCAGAGCGTAAATTCTCAAAAGAAAAAGCGGGAAAGAGTTTTCTTTCCCGCTTCGCTGGTGCGGATAAAGGGACTTGAACCCCCACGTCTAGGACACCAGATCCTAAGTCTGGCGCGTCTGCCATTCCGCCATATCCGCTTAATAAAAAACATTCACAAATGATTTATCATTTGTGATTGCCCTTTGCATTGATTATATTAAATTAAATGACTGTAATTGTCAATGATTTAAATTTAACAAAATTTTATTCAAAATTTTTAAATTTTTTATTGATAATTTGATTTAAACAATGTATAATATCCAAAAATGAAAACCTTTGAAAACTTTTTTATTTTTAGGAGCAAAGGTTTAATGAAAAAAGTAGTTGTGATAAGCGGCGCGAGCAGCGGGATAGGATTTGAAACGGCAAATTTTCTTGCGGAAAGAGGATATGTTGTTTACGGATTGTCGCGCAGAGATTTTGAAACGGAAAAATTCAACTTAATAAAGTGCGACGTGTGCAATCAAGAAGAAGTAAAACGTATTTTTTAAAGCATTTTTCAAAAGGAAGGGCAAATTGACGTTTTGATAAACAATGCCGGAATGGGAATAAGCGGCGTCATAGAATACGCGCCGAAAAAAGACGTTGAGGCTATTTTTGACGTGAATGTAAATGCCGTAATCAATGTCAGCGGTGAGGCGCTTAAATATCTGAGAAAAACTCAGGGGAGAATAATCAACGTTTCGTCTGTGGCAAGCGTTGTGCCTATTCCTTTTCAGGCGTGTTACAGCGCGACAAAAGCAGCGGTTGAAAGTTTTTCTTTCGCGTTAAGCAACGAAGTAAAACCGCAAAAGGTCAAAGTATGCTGTGTCAGGCCTGGGGACATGAAAACGGGATTTACCGCGGCTCGTGTCAAAAACGCTGTGACTGACGATGCTTACGGCGACAGAATTGAAAAAAGCGTTGCCAAAATGGAAAAGGACGAAATGAAAGGAAAAGATCCCGTTTCGGTTTCCAAAGTGATTTATAAATGCATGAAAAAACGCAATCCGCCTCTTGTCTGCACAGTGGGATTCGGATACAAATTTTTGTGCGTACTTGCCAAATTGCTTCCAAAAAAACTGGTAAATTACATTGTTTACAAACTTTATTGAGGAGAGAAAAAATGGATTTGTTTGCAAAAACCGCCGGAGTACAAATTTACGATACGGCGAAAGAAAAAGGGGTTTATCCGTATTTTCACGAATTGTGTTCGGGACAAAACACTGTCGTTGACATGGAAGGCAAAAAAACAATCATGATTGGCTCAAACAACTATTTGGGACTTACATCGCATCCCGAAGTAGTCAATGCCGGAATAGAGGCTTTGAAAAAATACGGCAGCGGCTGCAGCGGTTCGAGGTTTCTCAACGGAACGCTTGACATTCACGTAAAGCTTGAAAAGGAACTTGCCGACTTTTTGCACAAAGAGGCGTGCATGACTTTTTCGACGGGATTTCAAAGCAACTTGGGCATTATCAGCGCGCTGTGCGGCAGACACGACGTAGTTTTGTGCGACAAGGAAAACCACGCGAGCATTTACGACGCGATAAAACTCAGTTATGCAAAAATGATTCGTTATGAGCATAACGACATGAATGACCTTGAAACAAAGCTCAAAACAGTGCCTGAAAACGCAGGCGTTTTGATAGTTACCGACGGCGTTTTCAGCATGAGCGGCGACATATGCAAGCTGCCTGAAATTGTGGAATTGGCAAAAAAATACGGCGCGAGAGTAATGGTTGACGACGCGCACGGACTCGGAGTTTTGGGAAAAAACGGCAGGGGGACTGCAGAGCATTTCGGGCTTGAAGACCAAGTCGACATTATCATGGGTACTTTCAGCAAATCGCTTGCGTCGCTTGGCGGATATCTGGCAAGCAGCGAAAGGGTGGTAGAATATGTTAAACATTGTTCAAGACCTTACATATTCAGCGCAAGCATAACGCCTGCTTCGGTTGCCTGTGCCAGACAGTCGCTGAAAATTTTGAGGGAAGAGCCGCAAAGGGTAAAGGCATTAAACGATATCGCCGATTATATGCGTGCGGGACTTAAAAAACTTGGCGTTGACATAATCGAAGGTCATACGCCGATAATACCTATTTATGTCTATAAAGACGAGCATGCTTTTGTTGCCTGCAAAATGTTGTTGGAAATGGGGGTTTACGTCAATCCGGTGGTTTCGCCTGCTACGCCTGTAGGATACGCTTTGTTGAGGACTTCTTATACGGCAACCCACACAAAAGAGCAGATGGACGAAGCTATGCTTAAAATAAAACAAGTCATCGATACTTTGGGCATTAAAAAACCAAACAATTAAAAAAAGCCGCTTTGCGGCTTTAATTTTTTTCAATAGTTTTTTTAAGTTCTTCGATTTGGCGCAGGGACGGCAAAAAATCTATCGCGCCTTTCCCCAAAGTGTTAAGCGCGCCGGCGCAGTTGCCGAAAAGCAATGCGTTGTTTAAAAATTCATCCGACCATGTGGATTTTGAAACGCCTTCAAGTTTTGAAAGCACAGCGGCAAAAAACGCGTCGCCTGCTCCTGTGGTATCGACGGGGGAGATGTCGGCAGTAGGAACTGACGAACTTTTTCCTTCAAAAAACCATTTGCTTCCGTCTTTACCTAATGTCAGTAATACCAATTTTTTAGGAAACGCCGTCAAAAAGTCTTTTCCGAAAATTTCAGTCTCTTCGGAGGAAAACTTTACGATGTCCGCGTACTCGATGATTTTTTTGTAAGCATCTACAGCCTGTCTTTCGTTTTTGAAAATGTCTGATCTGAAATTCACGTCAAAACTTACTTCTTTACCTAGTTCTTTGGCTTTTTTTGCAAGCTTCACGGCATATTCAAAACCCGCTTTTTCGCTTAGCATGAGCGAACCAATATGAATTATGTCGGCGCTTTTCAAAACCTCGTCATTTATTTCGGGAAGAAAAGCGTCTGCCGTGTTTTTTCGGTAAAAGCAAAAGTGTCTTTCGCCGTTGTCGTCGTTTTCGACAAAAGCCAATGTTGTGTTTCGCTTTTGGTCTGTCTTGATTTGCAAATAGTCAAAGTTTTTTGACGCCGCAAAATTTAACAAAAATTCGCCGTGAATATCTTCTCCTACGCTTCCGACAAATCCGGCTTTTTTACCAAAAGCTTTTACTCCGCAGGAAAGGTTGAAAGGGGCACCGCCCGCTTTCCTTTCGTAAGTAGTTTTTCCGTTTTGTATTACGCCCATCATATCGACGAGTATTTCACCGACGCTTAAAACCATTTTTCTCCTTAAAACAAAATGCCTGTTGAAACAACAGGCATTTTTGGTACACCATCAGGGACTCGAACCCTGGACCCATTGATTAAGAGTCAATTGCTCTACCAACTGAGCTAATGGTGCTCGAATATTCGCTTAGGTATTATAGTAAAAAAAAATCGCGTTGTCAACAAAAAGCGAACTTTATTTTTTTGCTTGCGCGCGGAGTAAAATAAGTGTACAATAAAAAAAACTTTTGGAGGATTTCTGAAATGAAAAAAACTGCTGTTCTTGTCGTTGATATGCTCAACGATTTCGTAACGGGCGCTCTCAAATGCGACAGGGGGCTGGCGATTGTGCCAAACGTGAAAAAATTGCTTGACGCCGCCAGGAAAAACGGCGTCGACGTCATTTTTTGCAACGACGCCCATATCAAAGGCGTGGACCATGAACTGAAACTTTGGGGCGACCACGCTATAGCGGGCACCAAAGGGGCGGAGGTTATTCCCGAACTCGGTCCTTGCGACGGCGACTATACCGTACCTAAACGCAGATACAGCGGTTTTTTCCGTACCGATCTGGAATTGCTGCTTGACGAACTCGGCGTCGAGAGAGTGCTTCTCACCGGGCTTCACACCCACATGTGCGTAAGGCACACCGCAGCCGACGCTTATTGCCTCGGTTATGACGTGGCGGTGGCTTCAGACTGCACCGATTCGTTCACCGAAGCCGACTATAATTACGGCATTGAGTATCTTAAAAGCGTTTACGGCGCCGATGTGCGTTCGTCCGACGAATGGATAGCGGAAATGAGCAAATAAAGGGAAATCGAAAGAGGGTTATATGAAAGTTTTGCTGGTAAACGGCAGTCCCAACAAAAACGGCTGCACTTTCACGGCCCTTTCGGAAGTGGCGGTGCAACTGGAAAAAGACGGCGTAGGGGCTGAAATTCTTCATCTCGGCAAACAGTCGATTAACGACTGCGTCGATTGCGGCTTCTGTTTCAAAAACGGCAAGTGCGTTTTCGGCGACATCGTTAACGAAACGGCAGCGAGGCTCGGCGAGTTTGACGGTTTTGTTTTCGGCGCGCCCGTTTATTACGCCGGACCGTCGGCGAGACTGCTGGCTTTTATGGACAGGCTGTTCTATTCCGCCGGCGGCAAACTGGCGTACAAACCGGCCGCCGCTGTTGTGTCGTGCAGACGCGGCGGCTCAACCGCTTCGTTTGACAGAATCAATAAGTATTTCACCATAAACAATATGCCGGTGGTGTCGTCGCAGTATTGGAACCAGGTGCACGGAAACACGCCGGAAGAAGTCCGGAAAGACGAAGAGGGCATGCAGACCATGCGCAGGCTCGGCAGGAATATGGCGTGGCTGCTCAAATGTATCGGTTGCGGCAGAAGCAACGGCGTAAACGTGCCGGATGCCGAAACCGTCGTGAGAACAAACTTTATAAGATAAAACCGCCGCAAACGGCGGTTTTTCGTTTTTCGGCGGCTTTGTGTGCCGGTCGGCGGCAAAAAATAAAACCGAATTTCTATAAAAAATTGTCGAATTTCAGTTGCAAAGAGAAATTTCCTGTGATATAATCTCACTTGCAATCGCGCGGGAGTGGCTCAGTGGTAGAGCGTTGCCTTGCCAAGGCAAATGTCGCGAGT